>ERZ888423.734-NODE-734-length-32776-cov-11.260108_pt1 | contig 32776 bp, 38 predicted proteins | sample MGYA00520523_ERZ888423 | MGnify/ENA primary metagenome ERZ888423 (study PRJEB32303, sample SAMEA104408611) | aquatic metagenome | biome: Brackish water; feature: Pelagic; material: water | place: Baltic Sea | collected 2014-06-08T10:24:00 | depth 30,27 m ...
GCCGCCGACGCCGCCCGATCCCGCGGCCCCGAATGCGCCGACGCCGCCGGAAGCGCTGGCCCAGGCGCCGGCTGCGCCGCGGCCGCGCGCCAAGGGCACGCCTCTGCCGCCGAAGCGCCCCGATGATCTCAATCCGCCGGAACCGGCCGAACCGCCGCCCGTCGCGGCCTCCCCTCAGCCGTCGCCGCCGAAGCCGGGCACGGACTTCGCCGCCCTGATGAGCGGCGCCATCGGCGCCCGCACGTCCGACGCGCCGATGGCGGCGGTCGCGGAAGCGGTCGGCGTCGGCGTCGCTGCGGAATCGCTCTCGAAGACCAATCGCGACGCGCTGGCGTCCCGGATCGGCGGCTGCTGGCAAACGCCGCGCGGGCAAGCCAATGCCCATCAGCTCGTCGTCGAGCTGCTGGTCAAGCTGAAGCCGACGACGGAGGTTGAGGAGATTATCGTGCTCGCCAGCCCGCCGCCGAGCATGGGCGCGCCTGGCCGGATCGCCGTCGAGCGCGCGCGACAGGCGGTCCAGAAATGCAGCCCGATGAACAAGGCCGGCGCCCTGGCGCTGCCGCCGGGCGACTACAGAAACTGGCGTGAAATGCGCATCCGATTCGATCCGCAAGCCATGGCCGGATGAGGATGCCCATGACAAGCCAATTCGTGACAAACCCGCACGTGACGAACCCGCACGATCACACACGAAACATTGGGACAAACGGAATGACTTCAGCTTTGAAGTACGGCTGGCGCGCGGCGCTTGCGGCGGTCCTGTTCGCCTTCGGACTGCAGCCGGCGTCGGCGCAGATCAGCATCGACGTGACCCAGGGCCTGACCGCGCCCATGCCGATCGCCTTTATCCGGTTCGTCGGCCAGGAGCCGGCGAGCGACAAGGTCGGCCGGGAAATGGCTGATGTCGCTATCGCGGACCTGGAACGGTCGGGCCTGTTTCGGTCGATCGATGAGGCGGCCTTCCTGCAGACGCCCGAAGCGGCCGCATCGTCGCCGCGCTTCCCCGACTGGCGACAGATCAACGCCCAGGCGCTGGTCACGGGCCGGATTGCGAACCAGCCGGACGGGCGTATCCGGGTCGAGTTCCGGCTCTGGGACGTGCTCGGCGAAAGCCAGATGGTCGGCCAGGCCTATGTGACCGAGCGGGAAAACTGGCGCCGCGTATCGCACCTCGTGGCGGATGCGATCTACAAGCGGCTGACCGGCGAGGAGGGTTATTTCGATACCCGGATCGTCTATATCGCCGAATCGGGACGCCCCGACCAGCGGGTCAAGCGTCTCGCGATCATGGATCAGGACGGCGCCAACCATACCTATCTGACCGATGGCCGCGACCTTGTGCTGATGCCGCGATTCTCGCCGTCGCGTCAGGAGATCGCCTATCTCTCCTATGCCGACGGCTCGCCGCGGGTGCGCATCCTGAACGTCGACACCAAGCAGCAGGAGACGCTTGGCCCGATCGAAGGCATGACCTTCGCGCCGCGCTTTTCCCCCGACGGCGATCAGTTGCTGTATTCGACCGAACAGCGCGGCAATTCCGACATCTACACCATGGACCTGCGGTCCCGGAAAAGCCGACGCCTGACCGATCATCCGTCGATCGACACATCGCCCTCCTACTCGCCGGATCAAAGCGAGATCGTGTTCGAATCCGACCGCGGCGGCACGCAGCAACTGTATGTGATGAGCGCGAACGGCGGCAATGTCAGAAGAATTTCTTTCGGGGAAGGGCGTTATGCCGCTCCCGTATGGTCGCCGCGCGGCGACCTGATCGCGTTCACGAAACTGGCGAATGGCGAGTTCCAGACCGGCGTCATGCGGACGGACGGATCGGGGGAGAAAATTCTCTCCACGTCCTACCTGGAGGAGGGTCCGACATGGGCGCCAAATGGCCGAATTCTAATGTTTTATCGCCAGGCGCCGATGGACAGTCGCGGCCGCGGCGGCCGCACGCGACTTGCCATGGTCGACATCGCCGGCGGACCGATTCAGGACGTTCCGACGCCCGGCGATGCATCCGATCCGGCCTGGTCGCCGCTGGCGCCATGACGCAGTGCAGCGTGAAAAATGTCCCTCTTGTGATCGTCGCGCGGCTGACGTATTAGCTCGCAAATCCCACGTCGTATGGTAATTTCGCCAAGAATGTTTTGCGACGTGTAACCGTTGGGGGTACCGACATTATGTACTTTAAGACTATCGCCACGGTCGCCCTGGCGCTCGCGATCAGCGCTTGCACGAGCAGCAATGAAGACGCAACCGGCAGCGGCGCCAACGCCCCCGCCCAAGTGGACACCACCCGCCAGGTCGCGACTGCGCCCTCGACGGCTTCGCGCTATACGCCCGGCAGCCAGGAAGAACTGAACGCCACGATCGGCGACCGCGTGTTTTTCGATACAGATCGCTACGATCTGTCCTCGGAAGCGCGTTCGACGCTCGACGCCGTGGCCGCCTGGATGAAGACCAACAGCAGCGTCAACCTCACGGTCGAAGGCCATGCCGACGAACGCGGCACGCGCGCCTACAACCTCGCGCTCGGCGCCCGCCGCGCCAATGCGATGAAGGACTACGTCTCCGCGCTCGGCGTCGCCTCGTCGCGCCTGAACACGGTCTCCTACGGCAAGGAACGGCCGGCGGAGCTGGGCACGGGTCCGGCTGTCTGGGCGAAGAACCGCCGCGCGGTCGCGGTCGTTCGCTAAACGCACGGGAGCGATGCGGCGCGCCATGAATTCGACGTATTGTTGGGGCATTAGGCCTCGCATGCAAAAGATCATCGCCGCTGCCATCCTCATCTTGTCCCTCGGCGTCCCTGGGCTGGTTGCGGCTCAGCAGGCGTCGGGGGATCTCGATCTCCAGTACCGCCAGCGCATGGAAGAGCGCCTCTCGGCGCAGGACCGCCAGATGCGCAACCTGACCGGCCTGGTCGAGCAGCTTCAGAACACGATCAATCAGACGAACAAGCGCGTCGCGAAGCTCGAAGCGGACGTCGCCGCGTTGAAGCAGGCGGCCGCCGCTCCGCCCGCGGCCACGCTGGCCCCTCCCGCGGCCACATTGGCCCCTCCTGCGCCCGCGCCGACCGCCAGCGAGCCTGCGGCCGCGCCAGCGGCGAACTCCGGGACGATGTCGCTGCCCGCCGCGCAAGGCGATCCCCAGAAGGACTATGAAGCTGCGTTCGCGCTGTTGAGCGAAGGCAAATACGGTCCGGGCGAGACTGCATTCCGGGCGTTCGTCGAGCAGCACCCCGGTCATGCGCTCACCAGCAATGCCCGCTACTGGATTGGCGAAACTCTGTATGCGCGAGGCCGCTACCAGGATGCCGGCGCGGCTTTTCTGGCCGCCTGGCAAGGCGACGCCAGCGGACCGAAGGCGCCGGATAATCTCTTGAAGCTTGGCATGTCCCTGGCGCAACTCAACAAGAAGACTGAAGCTTGCGTCAGCTTTAACAAGCTCTTGTCGGACTATAGCGGCGCCGCCGCCCGGGTCCGCAGCGCCGCCCGCCGGGAGATCCAGTCCCTCGGCTGTAGCTGACCGGCGGGGCTGGCGCGATGCCGGCGCCTGAGACGTCGCCGCGTCCGAGCGACCGCGGCCTGCCTGACCTCCTTGCCGACCCGGGTCCCAATTCGGCGCTGCCAATTTCCGATGACGAATTTGCGCGCGCCATGGCGCCGCTCGGCCCCTATGAGCCCGCGCCCTTGCTCGCCGTCGCTGTCTCGGGCGGACCGGACAGCATGGCGCTCGCGCTGCTGGCGGGACGGTGGGCGGCGGCTCGCCGGGGGGCCGCGGTGGCGCTTCTGGTCGATCATCGCCTGCGCGCCGCCTCTGGCGGGGAGGCGGCGACTGCGGCGCGGGCCCTGGCGCCCTTCGCCATCGCCGCGAAACGGATGACGGTCACGGCGCCGCCGCCTGCGGCGGGCATTCCGGAATGGGCGCGGGATGAGCGCTATCGCCTGATTGACGCCGCCGCCCAGGGCATCGGCGCGCTGCATGTTCTGCTTGGCCACCATGCGGGCGATCAGGCGGAGACCGTCCAGATGCGGCAGGGGCGCGGCAGCGGCGTCAAGGGACTTGCCGGCATGCGTCCGGTCCGGCGCGGGCCGGCGGTCCGGTATCTGCGTCCCCTGCTGGCGTTCTCGAAACTGCGGCTCGGCGCGACGGCGGCGGCCGCTGGGCTGCCGGTCGCCGACGACCCGAGCAATCGCGACCCGGCCTATACGCGGACCCGAGTCCGGGCGGCGCTTGGATCGGGCGGCGGCGCCAGCCTCGCCGCCGTCGCTGCCCGCATGGCGGTCGAGGACGATGCGCTTGAAGCGGCGCTCGCTGGCCTCGTCGCGCGGAGCGTGGCGTTTTCGCCAACGGGCGCGGTCGCGATCGACCGGAGGGCGCTGCTCGCCGCGCCCGAGACCCTGGCGCTCCGGCTCCTCATGCGGGCGGCGCATGCGGCAGGCGGGCGGGCCGATCCGCCCCGGCAAGCGCGGGCGGCCGCGCTGTTGGCGGCGCTCCGAGAGGCGGCGGACTGCCGCCGGACTCTCGGGCGCGCCCGCGTCGTGGCGCGCGACGGCGTCATCCAGCTCTGGCGGGAGCCGGCGCCGCCGCCGCGGCCGGAAACGCTGCCAGCCGGGCTCTGGGATGGGCGCTTCCGCTATCGCGCCTCGCCGACGATGCCGCCGGGCGCAGTCGTCGACGCCATCGGCTATCTAGGGCTCCGTCAGGCGGAGGCGGCGGACTGGACGCCGGCATGGGTCGGTCAGGCGCCCCGGCAGGCGCTCGCCGCCTTGCCTGGCCTCTGGTTGGACGGCTGCCTGACGGCGTTGCCGAACCTTGCAGAAACGCGGGGAAATTCTGGACTCTCCGCCAGCGAGGCTGGTAGTCTCTGTCTTTGGGCGCGCTTTTGCCCGGAGAGGCCGCTTGCGCCTTGTTAACGGGCTGTGCTGACTTATTTGATATGGGTGACCGAGGCTCGGCGCTTCGGATTGCCAGACCAAAGGGATTGACGTGAACGGCATATCAAAAAACATGCTGATCTGGGCGGCCATCTTCCTGGCCCTCGTGCTGCTGTACCAGGCCTTTCAGGGCGGCAGCATGCAAAGCGGCAGCCCCAAGCTGAACTATTCCGAATTCGTCAATCAGGTGAAGGCGGGCAATGTTCAGGAAGCGACAATCCAGGGACGCAAAGTCAGCGGCCGCACGGCGGACGGCAACACGTTCCAAACCTACATCCCGGACGATCCGCAGCTTGTGCAGCGCCTGATCGACGCCGGCGTCAACGTCAAGGCCGCGCCCGAGGAAGAAAACCGTCTCCTCGGCGTGCTGATCTCGTGGTTCCCGATGCTGTTGCTGATCGGCGTCTGGATCTATTTCATGCGGCATATGCAAGGCGGCGGCGGGCGGGCCATGGGCTTCGGCAAGTCGAAAGCCCGGCTTCTGACCGAAAAGAGCGGCCGCGTGACCTTCGACGATGTCGCGGGCATCGAGGAAGCGAAAGGCGAGCTCGTCGAGATCGTCGAGTTTCTGCGCGATCCGCAGAAGTTCCAGCGTCTTGGCGGCAAGATCCCGAAGGGCTGCCTGCTCGTCGGACCGCCCGGCACCGGCAAGACCTTGCTGGCGCGGGCGATCGCCGGCGAAGCGAACGTGCCGTTCTTCACGATTTCAGGCTCGGACTTCGTCGAGATGTTCGTCGGCGTCGGCGCGAGCCGGGTGCGCGACATGTTCGAGCAGGGCAAGAAGAACGCGCCCTGCATCATCTTCATCGACGAAATCGACGCGGTCGGCCGCCATCGCGGCGCCGGCCTTGGCGGCGGCAACGACGAGCGCGAGCAGACGCTCAACCAGTTGCTGGTGGAAATGGATGGCTTCGAGGCGAACGAAGGCGTCATCCTGATCGCGGCGACGAACCGTCCCGACGTGCTCGATCCCGCGCTGCTGCGCCCCGGCCGCTTCGACCGTCAGGTCGTCGTGCCGAACCCGGATATCCGCGGGCGCGAGCGCATTCTGAAAGTCCATATGCGCAAGGTGCCGCTGGATTCGAACGTCGACGCCCGTGTCATCGCGCGCGGCACGCCGGGCTTCTCCGGCGCCGATCTCGCCAATCTCGTGAACGAAGCCGCCTTGCTCGCCGCACGGCGCAACAAGCGCACTGTCGGCATGGCCGAAATGGAAGACGCCAAGGACAAGGTCATGATGGGCGCCGAGCGGCGCTCCATGGTCATGTCCGACGACGAAAAGAAGCTGACGGCCTATCACGAAGCCGGCCATGCGGTGGTCATGCTGTACGTGAAGGGGCACGAACCGCTCCACAAGGTGACGATCATTCCGCGCGGCCGGGCGCTTGGCCTGGCGATGTATCTGCCGGAACGGGACCGGCTGTCCCAGTCGATCACGGAAATCCGCGCGCTGATCGCCAGCGCCTTCGGCGGCCGCGTCGCGGAGGAAATGATCTTCGGCGCGGAGAATATCACCACCGGCGCGTCCCAGGACATCAAGGTCGCGACCCAGTATGCCCGTCGCCTCGTGACGGAATTCGGGTTCTCGGAGAAGCTTGGGCCGCTCCGCTACGCGGACAATGAGGAAGAGGTGTTCCTCGGCCATTCGGTGACGCAGCGCAAGAATGTCTCCGACGCGACCGCGGCGCTGATCGATGAGGAAACCCGCCGCTTTGTCGAAGAAGGCGAATCCGAGGCCCGCCGCATCCTGACCGAGCACAAGGACCACCTCGAACTGATCGCGCAAGGCCTCCTGGAGCATGAAACCCTGGACCGCGCCGATATCGACGCGCTGCTGCGCGGCGAGACGATCGTCCGGCCCGAGCCGCCGGAAGGTCCGACAGGCGCGCCGACCGATTCAGGCCCGCGCTCTTCGATCCCGACGGGCAAGAAGCGGCGTCCCGATGCAGGGCCGGACGGCGCGCCGGAACCGCAGCCCGGCAGCTAAGCCGGTCCGGTTCTCGAGGCCTGGCGGCCAAAGCGCCGGAAATATTTTTCGGGGCTATAATCCCGCCGTGATTGGGTTTATCCTGCTATCGTGAAAGACTGGTGGGACGGCTTCGCCGCCCATGCGCCGCTGAGGGGGGAACCATGGCAGCCGACAATCGTCCGCTATCGCCGCATCTGCAGGTCTATCGTCCGCAATGGACGTCTGTCCTCTCGATCTTGCATCGGGCAACAGGCGTCGCGAGCGCCATTGGCCTCGTGTATGTCGCCTGGTGGCTCGTCGCCGCCGCGACGGGCGGGGGCTATTACGACAGCTTCGTCTGGTTTGCCGGGTCGATCGTCGGCAACCTGCTGTTCATGGGCTTCACGTTTGCGCTGTTCTATCATTTGTGCAACGGCGTCAGGCACTTGATCTGGGACACGGGGCGCAATCTGGAGCTTGAGGGCGCCTATAAATCCGGGATGTTCGTGCTCGCCGGCGCCGGCGCCCTGACAGCGCTCGCCTGGATCCTGGCGCTCGCGGCTTAAGGGGGGAACAGCCATGACGATGATCAATCCGCTGGCCCGCGTTCGCGGCCTCGGCTCCGCCAAGGAAGGCACGCATCACTGGATCGCGCAGCGCATGACCGCAGTCGCGCTGATCCCGTTGATGATCTGGTTCGTCTTCTCGCTCACCTGCATTCTGGGCAGCGACCTTGCCGCCGTGAAGGCCTGGATCGGCTCGCCCTTTAATGCGGTGCTGACCATCCTGATGCTGGTCGCGGGCTTCCATCATGCGCAACTCGGCCTGCAGGTTGTGATCGAGGACTATGTCCACGGCCATGGCTGCAAGATTGCCCTGCTGTGGTTCGTGAAAGGCGCTGCGATCTTCTTCGCCGTCGCCGCAGTCTTCTCTGTCGTCAAGCTCGCGATCGGAGTGTGATCGGATGACCCAGTCCTACAAGATTATTGACCATACCTATGATGTGGTCGTCGTCGGCGCTGGCGGCGCCGGCCTGCGGGCCACGTTCGGCTGCGTGCAGGCCGGTCTGAAGACCGCCTGCGTCACGAAGGTCTTCCCGACGCGCAGCCACACCGTCGCCGCCCAGGGCGGCATCGCGGCGAGCCTGGCCAACATGTCGGAAGACAATTGGAAGTGGCACATGTACGACACCGTCAAGGGGTCGGACTGGCTGGGCGACCAGGACGCCATTGAATATATGTGCCGGCAGGCCGTGCCCTCCGTGGTCGAGCTTGAGCATTACGGCCTGCCGTTCAGCCGCACGCCGGACGGCAAGATCTACCAGCGCCCCTTCGGCGGCCATATGCGGAACTACGGCGAGATCCCGGCCCAGCGCGTCGCGGCCGCGGCCGACCGAACCGGCCACGCCCTGCTCCACACGCTCTATCAGCAGAGCCTTCGCCACAACGCCGAATTCTTCATCGAGTATTTTGCGCTCGACCTGATCATGGACGCCGACGGCGCCTGCCGCGGCGTCGTCGCCTGGAACCTGGACGATGGCGCGATCCATCGCTTCCGGGCGCAGACCGTGATCCTTGCGACCGGCGGTTATGGCCGGGCCTATTTCTCCTGCACCTCGGCCCATACCTGCACCGGCGACGGCAATGGCATGGTCGCTCGCGCCGGCCTGCCGAACCAGGATATGGAATTCGTGCAGTTCCACCCGACCGGCATCTACGGCGCCGGCTGCCTGATCACCGAAGGCGTGCGGGGCGAGGGCGGCTACCTCACCAATTCCGAAGGCGAACGCTTCATGGAGCGTTATGCGCCGACGGCGAAGGACCTTGCGAGCCGGGACGTCGTCGCCCGCTCGATGACCGTTGAAATTCGCGAAGGCCGCGGCGTCGGCAGCGGCGCCGACCATATCCATCTGCATCTGGAGCATCTGGGCCGCGAGGTTCTGGACCAGCGCCTGCCGGGCATCACTGAAACGGCAAAGATCTTCGCGGGCGTCGACGCCGCGAAGGAGCCGATCCCGGTGCTGCCGACCGTCCACTACAACATGGGCGGCGTGCCGACCAACTACAAAGGCCAGGTGCTGCGCCCGACGGCGACCGACCCGGCGCAGGTCGTCCCCGGCCTTATGGCGGTCGGCGAATGCGCCAGCGTCTCGGTGCACGGCGCGAACCGTCTCGGCGCCAATTCGCTGCTCGATCTCGTGGTGTTCGGCCGCGCGGCCGGCCTGTTCTGCGGCGAGCATCTGACGCCGGGCGCGACGCAGCCCGAACTGCCGGCCGGCGGCGACGAACTGGCGCTCAGCCGCCTGGATCGTCTCCGTCATGCCGACGGCTCGACCGGCACCGCCGAAATCCGTGACCGCATGCAGCGCACCATGCAGAACAACGCCGCCGTCTTCCGGACGTCGGAAGTTCTGGAGGAAGGCTGCCGCCTGATGGACCAAGCCGCCGGCGCTCTGGCCGACATCAAGGTCACCGATCGCTCGATGATCTGGAATTCCGATCTGGTCGAAAGCCTCGAGCTGGAGAACCTGATGGACTGCGCGCTCGTCACCATCTTCGGCGCGGAAGCCCGGCATGAGAGCCGCGGCGCCCATGCCCACGAAAACTACTCGGCCCGCAATGACGAGGAGTGGATGAAACACACCCTCGCCTATGTCGACGCGGACCATAAGGTTCGGCTGGATTATCGCCCGGTTCACACCTACACGCTGACGGACGATATCGAATATATCGCGCCGAAAGAGCGCGTGTACTAAGGCAGGCATAGGAGAAGCGACAATGGCTGAATTCACCCTGCCGAAAAACAGCAAGGTCGGCGTCGGCAAGACGGTCAAGGCGCCCGCCGGGGCCGCCAAGGTCAAGAATTTCAAGGTTTATCGATGGTCGCCGGACGACGACAAGAACCCGACCCTCGACACCTTCGAAATCGATCTGAACGACTGCGGCCCGATGGTTCTGGATGCGCTGATCAAGATCAAGAACGAGATCGACGCGACCGTCACATTCCGACGCTCCTGCCGGGAAGGCATCTGCGGCTCCTGCGCCATGAACATCGACGGCACGAATACGCTCGCCTGCCTGAAGCCGATCGAGGATGTGAAGGGCGACGTCAAGGTCTATCCGTTGCCCCACATGCCGGTCGTGAAGGATCTCGTCCCGGACCTGAGCCAGGCCTACGCCCAATTGGCGTCGATTGAGCCATGGTTGAAAACCGTCACCCAGCCGCCGCCCGATAGCGAGCGCCTGCAAAGCCCGGACGATCGCGCCAAGCTCGATGGGCTTTGGGAATGCATCCTGTGCTTCTGCTGCACCACCTCCTGTCCGAGCTATTGGTGGAACGGCGACCGGTATCTGGGCCCCGCCGTGCTGTTACAGGCCTATCGCTGGCTTGCGGATAGCCGCGACGAAGGCAAGGGCGAGCGTCTCGACGCCCTGGAAGATCCCTTCCGCCTGTATCGCTGCCACACGATCATGAACTGCACCAAGACCTGCCCCAAGGGCCTCAACCCCGCCAAAGCCATCGCCGAAATCAAGAAGATGATGGTGGAGCGTCAGGGCTGACCGACGACCATGCCCATGACGCCGCCTTTGTCGCCACGGCGAAGGCGGCGTTGGCGGCCCGGCGGGACGATCTCCGCGCCCATGACCTGAGCGCGGCTGGCGCGCGGGCGCCGGTCGAGCTCGATCAGACGCGCGTCGGCCGGCTCTCCCGAATGGACGCCCTGCAAGGCCAGGCCATGGCGCAGGAGCAGCAGCGCCGCCGGGAAGCGGAAATCCTCCGTATCGGCGCCGCCCTGAAGCGGATCGACGACGGCGACTATGGCTGGTGCCTGAAATGCGGCGACGCTGTCGCCCGTGCGCGCCTGGAAAGCGACCCGGCCGCCCCATTATGCGTCGATTGCGCGGGGCAATTGGCCGGAAGGTGACCGCCGTCACAGGCGCAATCACGCAATCCTTACTATCTCCCATGCATGGGCGTAACGGGTTCGAGCCGATGACGGGGCCGGGCGGTTGCGCGGTCGATACTCTAGCTTTTCAATAGCGATCACTTATCTGGCTTATTGAGACCCCGCCAATCGATGGATCGATCGAACGGAAGTTGCGACGATGTATGACTTTGAGACCAAATCCCTGACGTGCGCCGATATCGCCCTGAGCCATATCGCGGCGGCTGCCCCGGCATTCGATGCCGCCGCCGACGCGGCCGCTTCGGCGAAGGCCAGCGCTTTCAGCGGCGAAGCCAGGGGCGATGGCGGCGCTCGCGACGGGGCTCCGTCGTCCCGCGTCGGCGGGGAGATCCCCGGCCGCCGCGTCGCCTGAGCGGAGGCGCGAGGCCTTAGCGCTTCAGGGCGGCGCGCAGGAGCGCCAGGTTCTTGGTGTTGGCTTTATGGGCCACATCGAACAGATCGCCGACCACCGGGATCGAGCCGACGACCAGGTCGATCAGGATGTTGGCGAGCATCTGCCCAATCACCCGCTTCTCGACGCCCGCATGAATGGCGGCGAGCACGAACAGGCCTGAGATCAAACTCGACGCCCCGTCGCCGATGCCGGGCATGAGGCCGATGATCGCATCGAGCCCGAAGCGGATATCGGTGCCGGGCACGCGGAACGCCCGGTCGAGCAGCCATTCCAACCGCGCAAGCGTCGCATCGCTAGGCCAGCGCCCCCCGGGCCGCCCCGCATCGCGCCTGGGCGGGTTCGCCGCGCTCGGTGATGATCGGGGTGTGGCCAAGGGGCGTTCGCGCCATGCTTCGCTAGTCGAACGGCTTGAACGGGCCGGGGAAGACGCCGCGCGGCTTGATGAAATCATACGGTCCGCGCGCCATGAAGCGGCCGCGGCCAGGCGCCGCCTTGAATGCGCCGTCCTGCCAGAGGACCTCGCCCCGCGAGATTGTCGTCGTCGGCCAGCCGGTCACTGCCATGCCTTCATAGGGCGTGTAGTTGACGTCATGGTGCAGGTTGGCCTGGCGGATCGTAGTCTTGACGTCCGGATCCCAGATCGCGATGTCGGCGTCCTTGCCGGGCGCGATGTCGCCCTTGTTCGCAAGCCCGAACAGGCGCGCCGGGTTGCGGGCCGAGATGGCGACGAAGGTCTCGAGATCGATCCGGCCCTCGACGACGCCCTTGGAGAACAGGATCGGTAGCCGCGTCTCCAGTCCGGGCACGCCGTTCGGCATGCGCGTGAACGGCGTCTTCGGGCCGTCCGGCAGCTTCTCGCCTTCAGCTTCGCCAAAATTCGAGGGCGCGTGGTCGGACGAGACGATGTCGAGCACGCCGGTCTTGATGTAGTTCCAGAGGTTCTCGTGCTCGGCGGCGTCCCTGGGGGCAGGCGAGCAGACCCATTTGGCGCCTTCGCCATTCGGCTTGTCCAGATCGTCCGCCGTCAGGGTCAGGTACTGGGCGCAGGTTTCGCCGAAAACCTTCAGGCCGCGAGACTGGGCGCGGCGAATTTCCTCGGCCGCCTCGCCGCAGGTCACGTGGAAGATCTGGACGGGCTGATCCAGCAGCTCCGACATGGCGACGACACGGTGGACCGCTTCACGCTCGACGACCGGCGGCTTCGACCAGCAGTGATGCTTGGCCTCGGTCAACCCGGCCGCCGTCATCGCGGCCATCATCCACATGATCATGTCGTGGTGTTCGGCGTGGATGACCATGAACGCCTGATTGCGCCGGGCGACCGCCATCAGGTTCAAGAGGCCGGCGTCATCGACCCGGTTCGAGGGATAGGTCATGAAGACCTTGATCGTCCGATGGCCCTGCGCGATCAGTCCCGGCAGCGCGTCCAGGGTTTCCTGGTCGGCGCGATTGACGATCAGGTGGAAGGAATAGTCGCACGTGGCGCCCCGTTCGGCGCGCTTGTGATAATCGGCGGTCGACTGCTCGATATGCATGGTCTTGAATTGCGGGGCGAAACAGATGACCGAGGTCGTGCCGCCGCAGACGGCCGCCCGCGTGCCGGAGAGGAACGTATCGGCGTTGACGCCCCCGGTGGAGCTTGGCTGCTCGATATGGCAATGGCTGTCGACGCCGCCCGGCATGACGATGCGGCCCTTGGCGTCGATCTCCTGCGCGCCTTTCGCAAGGTCCTTGCCGATCGCCGCGATGTGCTCGCCGACGATGCCGACATCGGCCGCATAGACGCCGCTCGCCGTCGCCACCGTGCCGCCGCGGATCACCAGATCGAAATTCGCCAAGGCTCATCTCCCTGTCAGGATTGCAATGCTGACAGAGAGATTAATCCACTGGCGGCTCAATAGAAAAGTTTCTTCGGGTCCATTCCGGCATAAAGGCCTGCGACTTCTTCGGCATAGCCGTTGTAGAGCAGCGTCGGCACGTCCGACGATGCGCCGAGCGGCCGCTCCTTCGCCTGGCTCCAGCGGGGGTGGTCGACTTCCGGATTGACGTTGGCGTAGAAGCCATACTCGTTGCCGATCAGTTGTTCCCAGTAGCTTTTCGGCTGCTGGTCGGTGAAGGTGAACTTCACGATCCCCTTGATCGACTTGAAGCCGTACTTCCAGGGCGCGGCGAGCCGCAGCGGCGCGCCCATCTGCTTCACGATCGGCTTGCCATAGACGCCGGTCGCCATGAAGGCGAGATCGTGGGTCGCTTCATCCATCCGGAGGCCTTCGATATACGGCCAGGGATACCAGCGTTGGCGCTGGCCGCGGGCGATGTCCGGCATCATGAACGTCTCCATGCGCAGGAACTTGGCCCCGGCTTGAGGCTCGGCCAGCTTCACAAGCTCCTTCAGGGCGAAGCCGGACCAGGGCACGGTCATCGACCATGCCTCGACGCAGCGATGGCGATAGAGCCGTTCCTCGATCGGCAGCTTGCGGATCAGGTCCTCGACATCCAGCTCCATCGGCTTGCCGACCATGCCGTCGATCTTGACCGTCCATGGGCGGAGCGGCAGATCCTGGGCGCGTTCCCAGATGTCCTTGTGGGAGCCGAATTCATAGTAATTGTTGTAGGTCGTCGCCAGCCGCTTCTCAGTAATCTCACGGTCGATCTTGTAGGCATCGTTGCGCTTGGCGGGGTAAAGCTCCGGCGCGATCGGGGCTTCGGGCTCGGTCCGCGCGAAGGCCGGCGTCGCGAGGCCCGCGGCCAGGAGGCCGCCGGCGCCGCCAAGCAACTGGCGGCGGTTCAGGAAAACCGTTTCCGGGGTCGCGTCGCGTTCGGGAATGGCCCAGCGGGCAGGGCGGCGGATCAACATGGAATGCTTGCTCCTAAAGCTTGCGCGTCTTTCATCAAACTAGGATGCTCCCTGCCGGAAGGCCAATCACCGCTGCGTCAACAGCGGGCCAGAGGAGAGACGCCATGAGCAGTTCCAAGGACAAGGTCGCGGTCGAGATCGACGGCGACGGCATCGCTTGGGTCACCTTGAACGAACCGGAAGTCCGGAACGCGCTGTCGCCGGAATTGCGGGCGCAGTTCTGCGAACGCATACCGCCGCTGGAGTTCAATCCGGCCGTCCGCTGCGTCGTCATTCAAGGTGCCGGGGACCACTTCATGGCGGGCGGCGATATCCGCATCATGAAGGAACGGCTGGCGATGGACGCGAACGAGCGCGCCCGCGGCATCGTCGCTGGCCTGCATGGGCTGCATCACGCGATCTTCGCGCTCCGCCGGATGCCGAAGCCGGTGGTCGCGAGCGTCCAGGGGGCCGCCGCCGGCTTCGGGCTCAGCCTCGTGGCGGCGACGGATCTGGCGATTGCGGCGGACGATGCGGTTTTTACCCTGGCCTATTGCCATATCGGCGCGAGCCCGGACGGCGGCTCCTCCTATTTCCTCGGCCGGACGCTTGGGATGAAGCAGCAGATGGAGCTGGCATTCCTCGGCGACCGGTTCGGCGCCGACAAGGCCAAGGAACTGGGCATCGTGAACTGGGTGACGCCAAAGGCCGAACTCGCGGCTGAAACCCTGAAGCTCGCGAAGCGCCTCGCCGCCGGGCCGACCAAGGCCTATGCGAACGCCAAGGCCCTCTTCAACGCCAGCAATCACCTGTCCATGGAAAGCCAATTGCAGATGGAGGCGATGCTGATCGCCGACAGCATGGCGACCGAAGACCATGCCGAGGGCGTGACGGCGTTTCTGGCGAAGCGGCAGCCGGCTTTCAAGGGCCGTTAGATGCGGCGCCGTTAGGCAGGTTGACGGAGATACAGGCTAGGCATGCTCCCAGGATTGAGGCATATGCTTCAGGCGTCGGGATCGTCCGCCAGGGGGCTGAACGGGAAGATCGCGTGCGGCGCGGGACTGCCAATCGACGGGGTCGGGGCAGGCGGCGCTTTGAGTTCTAGGCAGGCGGGGAGCCGTAAAAATGAAGACTTTCAGAGTGCGGGCGGCTGTCCTGGGGGCGGCGCTTCTGGCGGCGGCTTGCTCAAACGGCCGCGACGACAAGGGCGCGCGGATCGCCGCGCTCGAAACTCAATTGCAACAGACCGAAACGGCGCTCGCGCGGGAACGGGCCGAGAATGCGGGCGCGCCAGCGCCGCCGTCCGCCGACACGGCGACGAGCGGAAATGGCGATAGTTTGCCGCCGAACGCCGAGCCAGGGCATTGCTATGCGCGGGTCCTGGTCCCGGCGATCTATCGCACCGTCTCGGAGCGGGTGCTGATCGAGCCTGAAGGCCAGCGCGTCGAGACCACGCCCGCGACCTACGGCATCGAAACCCAGCGCGTTCTGGTGCAGGAAGCCTCGGAGCGGATCGAGGTGCGCCCGGCCGAATACCGGACGGTGACCGAGCAGATCCTGGTGGAGCCGGAGCGTCGCGAACTGGTCGCCGTGCCCGCGGTCTACGAGACCCGGACCGACCGGGTGCTGGCCCGCGCCGCCTATACGACCTGGAAGAAGGGCCGCGGACCGATCGAGCGGCTCGATGCGGCGACCGGCGAGATCATGTGCCTCGTCGAAGTGCCGGCGGAGTACCGCACGGTTCAGCGCCGGGTGGAAGTGAAGCCGGCGATGACGCGCGAGGTCGTGCATCCGGCGGTCTACCGGACGATCACGAAGCGCGTCGTCGAGCGCCCGGCGCAATCGCGGACCGTCACCATTCCACCGCGCTATGAAACTCTGGAAGTGCGCGCTGTCCGCACGCCGGCGCAGCAGCAGACAGTCGTGACCCCGGCACGCTATGCCGACGTCCCGAAGCGCGAGAAAGTCGCCGACGAGCGGCTGGCGTGGCGCGAGATCCTCTGCGAAACCAACACCACCGCGGATGTGGTGACGCGCCTGCAACAGGCGCTCAAGCGGAAGGGCTTCGACCCCGGGCCGATCGATGGCGTCTATGGCTCGCAGACGGCGGCCGCGGTCAATGCCTACCAGCGCCGCGCCGACATGCCGAGCGGCGGCCTGACCCTCGGGACGCTCGAAAGTCTGGGCATCCCGCTGGGCGGCGTCGAGTAGCTCGATGGCCTGCGCTTGCCGGACCCAAGACGAACGCGCTAACCGAAGGGAAGCAATCCCGATGCGCATTGCGCTCAGAACCCTGGCTGTCGCCGCATTGGCCTTGCTGGCCGGCGCCTGCTCGACCATGACCGAAGAGCAGATCGCGGTGAACCAGCTGCGGATCGAAACGCTGGAGCAGCAATTGGCGCAAAGCCAACTCCAGCAACAACAATATTCCGCGCAATACAACGCCGTCAGCACGGAGAATGCGCGGCTGCGCAGCCAGATGGCGACGCTGCAACGGGCGCCGACCCCGCCGCCGGCGACGCCGAGCGGCCCCTATGCCGGCGCCAACGGCCTGTTGCCGCCGAATGCGAAGCCAGGCGAATGCTATGCGCGCCTGTTGATCCCGGCGCAGTATGAGACCCGCCAGGAACGCATCCTGATCGAGCCGGAGGGCGAGCGCATCGAGACCATCCCGGCGCGCTATGAGACCGTGACCGAGCGCGTTGAGGTCCGCGAGGCGTCCGAGCGGCTGGAAGTCGTGCCGGCCGCTTATCGCACGGTGACCGAGCGCGTTATGGTCGAGCCGGAACAGGAAATCCTGGAGCCGATCCCGGCCACATACCGCACGGTGACCGAGCGCATTCTCGTCCGTGACGGCTACACGACCTGGAAAAAGGGCCGCGGCCCGATCGAGCGACTCGATGCGGCGACCGGCGAGATCATGTGCCTGGTCGAAGTGCCGCCCGAATATCGAACGGTGACCAAACGGGTTACGGACCAACCCGCCGGCGCGCGCAAGGTGGTGAAGCCCGCAGTCTACCGGACCGTGACCCGCCAGGTCGTCGAACGGCCGGCTGCGACCCGCCGCGTCGCCATCCCGCCGAAATACGAAAATGTCACTCTGCGCAAGATGGTCGAGCCGCCCGCCAACCGCCGCATCGTGACTCCAGCGCGCTATGAGACCGTGACGCGCAGGGAAAAGACTGCGGACGAGCGTCTCGAGTGGCGCTCGATCCTCTGCGAGACCAATACGACGCCGGGCGTCATCGCCAATCTGCAACGGGCGCTGCTTCAGGCCGGGTTCAATCCCGGCCCGATCGACGGACGCTACGGCCGGGCGACGCGAGGCGCGGTCGAGCGCTATCAACGCTCGAAGGGCCTGCCGCTCGGCGGCATCACGATGGATACTCTCAGGCAGCTTGGCGTGCAGCCGGGCCGCCAAACCTAAGCATAAGCGCCGCCGGCTTCGGCCGCGGCGCCCTCACTCCGGGGAGATTTGCGTTTTGAAGCCGACCCGCAGAGCTGCGCTCGCCTGGCTTGCGGCGAGCGTCACAGCGGTCAGCGGCCTGGGCGCCGGCGCAGCCGCGCCCGCCGCGCCGCCACCGCGCTTCCGGCCGCTAGGACGGACCGAGGTCTTCCCCGATGTGGCGTTCAAGGATCGCGCCGGACGGGAGATCGGCTTCGTCGAATTGCGCGGCCGGCCGGTCGTCGCGGTGTTCTGGGCGACCTGGTGCGGCGTCTGCCATGGCGAGATGCCGAAGCTGAACCGCCTGCAAGCCGCGCTCGCGGACAAGGCCTGGATCGTGCCGCTTTCGATCGACCGCGGCGGCATGCCGGTCGTCGACCGCTATTTTGCCCGGCGCAAGCTGAACGCGCTGACGCCCTATCTCGATCCGGAGCAGATGTTTGCCGCCATCATGGGGATACGCGGCGTGCCGACGGCATTTGTGCTGGATGCCGCGGGCCGGATGGCCGCGGTCGCGGAAGGTCCGGTCGATTGGGAGAGCGCCCAGGTCCGCCGCTATCTGCTGGCTTTGGCTTGACGCCCGCTCAGGCTAGGATGGCTCGATCCCTTCACCCGCCCAGATACCGGAGCCGCGCTGTCCCATGAAGCTCAAACTGCATCACATCAACATCGTCTCCCACGACGTGCCGGGGCTTGACGCCTTTTACCGCGATGTCCTCGACCTGAAGACCGAGCCCGGCATGGGCGCCAAGCGGAAGCTGGATGAAGGCTATCCCGGCGCTGTGTCGTTCATGACCGACGGCGCGATCCAGATGCATCTGGCGGAGAAAGACCTGGCGATCGGGTTTCGCACCGGTCAGGCGGTCAATCCCGTCGAACGCGGCCACATCGCCTTTCGGACCGACGATATGGACGGGTTCATCGCGCGGCTGAAGGCGAAGGGCATACCCTTCTCCGACTTTGGCGACTGGGCGATGGAAGGCTGGCGGCAGATCTTTTTCTATGATCCCGCAGGCACGGTTATCGAAGTCCATCAGGTCGAAGGCGAGTAACTCGGCGCCAAGCTGCTCAGCCTGCAAGATTGACGGGATGGCGCCCGCTTACTAAGGTTCCGCCGCGCATCGATTGGCGGGGGTTGGGCTGCGCCCCGCTCATGATCGCCGCACAAATCGAACGGGCAGTTTTTGCCCGGTTTTTCTTTGCTTGGAGGCAGATGTGGCCAAGGTTCGGATTTATCTCGACAACGTAGCGCAACCGGTGGAAATCGAAACCGACCGCAGGGCGGCCATGCAGCTCGTCAATCAGTTCGGACGAAAGCTGGAAGGCGTCGATGTCCGCAACCGCATCCGCGTAACCGACCTGACCGGCCACGAATCCTTCGGCGCGCTCGATCTCGACAAGGTCACGTTCGTCTATGCCGAGATGGGCGACGACCTGTAACGTCTGCCGCTTGGCTATGGCTTGAACCGGCGCGAGGCTTGGGTCTTGTGCGGTCGGCCCTGATCGGTCATAAAGCGCTGTCTGCGGCGGCTGGTTTTCCAGCCGCGCGTCGGCGCGATTGTTCGATCGCCTGAGATTTTTCCGGCGGCGCCCTTGGTTCGGCGCTGTCGCCGCCAGTCCGCGAGGGTTCGCGCACTGGCGATTTTTGCGTTTGGCTGAAGGCGGGGCAGGGCTCTCGCGGAGGAGGACGGCGTCATGTTCGAAAGCTTGAGCGACCGGCTCTCCGGCGCCTTCAAGAAGCTGACCGGCAAGGGCGCGCTGTCCGAGGGCGACGTCCGCGAGGCCATGCGCGAAGTGCGGCTTGCGCTCCTGGAAGCCGATGTGGCGCTGCCGGTGGCAAAGTCGTTTATCGACCGGACGACCGAGAAAGCCATTGGCGCGGCGGTGCTGCGCAGCATTTCGCCGGGCCAGCAGGTCGTCAAGATCGTCCATGACGAACTTGTCGCCATGCTGGGCGGCGCCGGCGCCGGGACCGAGCTGTCGCTGGGGGCCAATCCGCCGGCCGTCGTGCTGATGTGCGGCCTCCAGGGCTCCGGCAAGACGACGACGACCGGCAAGCTTGCCGTGCGCTTGAAGCTGCGCGAGCGCAAACGGGTGCTGATGGCGTCGGTCGACGTGCATCGCCCGGCAGCCCAACAGCAATTGGCGACTCTTGGCCTGCAGGCCGGCGTCGATACGCTCCCGGTCGTGTTCGGCGAACTTGCGCCCGCCATCGCCCGCCGCGCCATCGATACGGCAAAGCGACAGGGCTACGATGTCGTGTTCATCGATACCGCTGGCCGCACCACCATCGACGAAGCGATGATGCGGGAGGCTGAGGAAGTCTCGCGGATCGTCCGCCCGAACGAAACCCTGCTCGTCGCGGACGCCATGACCGGCCAGGACGCGGTCAGCGTCGCGGAAGCGTTCGGCCAGCGCCTCGGCGTTACGGGGATCGTCCTGACGCGAGTTGACGGCGACGCCCGCGGCGGCGCGGCGCTGGCGATGCGCACGGTCACCGGCAAGCCGATCCGTTTCATGGGCACCGGCGAAAAGCTGGACGCCATCGAGCCGTTCCACGCCGACCGGATCGCCGGGCGCATCCTCGGCATGGGCGATATCGTCAGCCTGGTCGAGCGGGCGGCCGAAACTATCGAGCAGGAAGACGCCGAACGGCTCGCGAAGAAGCTCGCGTCCGGCCGGATGGACCTGACCGACCTTTTGTCGCAATTGCGCCAGATGAAGAAGATGGGCGGCCTCGGCGGCCTGATGGGCATGCTGCCGCAGATCGGCGCCATGAAGAAGCAGATGGCCGAAGCAAAGATCGATGAAAAGCTTCTGGGCCGTCAGGAGGCGATCATCCTGTCGATGACGCCGAAGGAACGGGAAAAGCCCGATATCCTTAAAGCCTCCCGCAAGCGCCGGATCGCCGCAGGCGCCGGGGTTGAGGTGCAGGACGTCAACCGCTTGCTGAAGCAGTTCGATCAGATGAGCGGCATGATGAAGCAAATGAACAAGATGGGCCGGAAGAAGGGCAAGAAGGGCGGCATGCCTGCCTTGCCGCCGGGCATGGGCATGCCGGGCGCACAGTCTGGCGCCCAGCCGACACTGCCGCCCGGTCTCGGCGCCGGCCTGCCGCGTCTCCCGGGCATGCCCGGCAAGGGCGGCTTTAACCCATTCGGCCGCTAGCGGCCGATTTCGCAAATCGCATCCATTCGTTATTTCGACAGAAGGAAGACCAGCAATGTCCGTTAAAATTCGCATGACCCGCGGCGGCGCCAAGAAGCGCCCGTACTATCGCCTCGTGGTCGCGGAATCCTCGAGCCCCCGTGACGGCCGCTTCATCGAGCAGGTCGGCACCTACAACCCGATGCTGCCGCGCGAACACGAAGACCGCATTCGCCTGAACACCGACCGCCTGCAGGCCTGGTTGGCGCAAGGCGCCCAGCCGTCCGACCGCGTCGCGCGCTTCCTGGCCGACGCTGGCCTGATCGCCAAGCGGCCGATCCCGACGCAGACCAAGAAGAACCTGCCGAAGGCGCGGGCGCAGGAGCGGATGAAGGAAGCCGCGGCCGCGGCGCAGGCCGTCGCCGATGCGGAAGCCGCCGCTGCCGCGGCGCCGCCGGCTGAAGACGCGCCCGCGGACGCCTGAGGCGGGCGATGTCCGGCGCCCGGTTGATGCCGGCCGGCATTGTCGTCGCGGCTCAGGGGGTCAAGGGCCTGGTGCGGGTCAAGACGTTCACGGAGACTCCGGCGACGCTTGACGCCTACGGGCCGCTGACCGACGAGGCCGGCGCCGCGCGCTATGACGTGACCGTCGTCGAGGCGCGGGACGCTGTCGCGATCGCGCGCATCGCCGGGGTGCATGACCGCAGCGCCGCCGAACGGTTGAAAGGGCTGACGCTCTATCTCGACCGGGCGGCCCTGCCGGAGCCCGACGCGGACGAGTATTTTCATGCCGACCTGATCGGGCTGACCGCCGAGGTGGCGTCGGTCGGCCGGATCGGCGTCGTCGCGGCGATGCACGACTTCGGCGCCGGCGACCTGATCGAGATCGAGCTGGACGCCGGCGGCGCGCCGCTGGTGCTGCCGTTTACGGCGGAAGCAGCCCCGGAGATCGACATCAAGGGCGGCCGGATCCGGGTGGCGCCGCCGCCAGGGCTTTGGGCGCCGCCCGAGGCCGATCGGAATGAGGCATAAGGGCCATGTCCTGGCGCGCCAGCGTGCTCACGCTCTTCCCGGAAATGTTTCCGGGGCCGCTTGGGGTTTCGCTCGCGGGGAAGGCGTTGGAAAACGGCGCATGGTCGTTGGAAACGCTGGACATCCGCGGGTTCGCGAGCGATAAACACCAGACGGTCGATGCTGCCCCGTTTGGCGGCGGGGCTGGCATGGTCATGCGGGCGGATGTAGTCGATGCGGCGATCGAGGCCGTAGTCGATTCAAGGCCCGTGATTTATCTATCGCCGCGCGGCGCGGCGTTCACCCAGGAGCGGGCGCGCGCGCTCGCCGAGGGGCCGGGCGTGACGTTGTTGTGCGGGCGCTATGAGGGCGTCGATCAGCGCGTGCTTGATGCGCGCGGGTTGGAGGAGATCAGCATCGGGGACTTTGTCCTCTCCGGCGGCGAGCCGGGGGCGATGGTCGTCCTGGATGCGTGTGTCAGGTTGTTGCCGGGCGTTATGGGCCAGGCGGACTCCCTGACGGAAGAAAGTTTCGAAGGCGGGCTGCTCGAATATCCGCACTATACCCGGCCTCGGGTGTGGAACGGTCTTGAAGCGCCTGCCGTCCTGACTTCGGGGGACCATGGCCGCGTTGCGGCATGGCGCCGGGAGCAGGCGGAAGCCGTGACGAAGGCGCGACGGCCCGATCTTTGGGCTGTCTACCTGAAGCGCGGCGGCGGCACGGCCTAGATCGACCGCTTCGCCTTGGCGGCAGCGCCAGGGCGCGGACCGGTCGATCGCACTGGAAAGTGCAGGAGCGAGGACCTCGCGCCCATGTGGGCCGGGAATGCTTCTGGGGTCAGGTCGTTGACTGAGCGTGTCTGGCGGCGGCGCTTTCGGGCGCCGAGGCCGGGCCGGCGCCGGGCAATTTCGCCCCGCGTCCCATTCATGCAAGGCGAGAAGAAAAAGGAATCGGCCTCATGAACATCCTGCAGCAAATCGGGCAAGAAGAGATTGCCCGCGTCACCGAAGGCAAGGCCATCCCGGATTTCCGTCCGGGCGACACGGTCAAGGTCAACTACAAGGTCGTCGAAGGCGACCGGCAACGCATTCAAGCGTTCGAGGGCGTGTGCATCGCCCGCAAGAACGCCGGCATCGCGTCGGCATTTACGGTTCGCAAGATAGCGTCGGGCGAAGGCGTCGAGCGTATCTTTCCGCTGTATTCGCCGAACGTCGACAGCATCGAAGTGATCCGCCAGGGCCGCGTCCGCCGGGCGAAACTGTATTACCTCCGCGGGCTCCGCGGCCGCAAGGCGCGGATCAGCGAGCGCCGCCGCACCGTGAAGCCGACCTGATAACGCCATCCCTTCGGTCCCGCCCGGCGCCGCAAGGCCGGGCGGGACCGAAGGCTAGAACCGCTACCGCTGGTGCGGGGCGCGTCCACGAGGACGCGCGATCCATGCTCCAGCGTATTGATGCCGACCATACGATCCGCCTTTCGGCGATTGCGCCGGAAGACGGGTTGATCCAGGGAGAAACCAGCGATGGCCAAGCCGCGCACGCTATTCGACAAAATCTGGGCGAACCATGTCGTCCGCACCGAAGACGACGGCACCGCGCTGATCTATATCGATCTGCATCTCGCCCATGAAGTGACGAGCCCGCAGGCGTTCGCCGGTCTGCGCGAAGCCGGCCGCAAGTTGCGTCGCCCGGATCGTACGCTCGCCGTCGCGGATCACAACATTCCGACGACCGATCGCTCCAAGGGCATCGAAGATCCGGAATCGCGCCTGCAGGTCGAAACTCTGGAAGCCAATGTCAAGGAATTTGGCGTTCCCTATTTCCCCGTGGACGATATCCGCCAGGGCATCGTGCACATTATCGGCCCGGAACAGGGCCTGACCCAGCCGGGCATGACGGTCGTTTGCGGCGATAGCCACACGTCGACCCACGGCGCATTCGGCGCGCTGGCCTTCGGCATCGGCACGTCGGAAGTCGAGCATGTGTTCGCGACCCAGACGCTGGTGCAGAAGCCGGCGAAGAACATGCGCGTCACCGTGAAGGGTGCGCCGCCCGCCGGGACGACCGCGAAGGACCTGATCCTCGCGATCATCGGCAAGATCGGCACGGCCGGCGGCACCGGCCATGTGATCGAATTCGCGGGCGACGCCATCAAGAACCTCTCCATGGAAGGCCGCATGACGGTCTGCAACATGTCGATTGAAGCCGGCGCGCGCGCCGGCATGATCGCGCCGGACGAGACGACCTTCGAATATCTGAAGGGAAAGCCCTATGCGCCGAAGGCCGGCGCGTGGGAGCAGGCGGTGCAGTACTGGTCCAGCCTGCCGTCCGACCCGGGCGCGGTCTACGACACCGAAGTCGAACTCGACGCCGCCGACATCGTTCCCTACGTCACCTGGGGCACCAGCCCGCAGGATGCGTTGCCGATCACCGCGACCGTGCCGAAGGCAGAAGACTTCCCCGATCCCGACCGTCAGGCCGGCATCGCGCGTAGCATCGAATATATGGGCCTGACCGGCGGCATGCCGATCCAGGACATCAAGGTCGACACAGTCTTCATCGGCTCCTGCACGAACGGCCGCCTGGAAGATATCCGCGCCGCCGCCGCCATCGCCAAGGGCCGCAAGGTGGCGTCCTCGGTGAAGGCGCTGGTCGTGCCGGGCTCCGGCCTGGTCAAGGAAGCGGCGGAAGCCGAGGGCCTCGACAAGATCCTGATCGAAGCTGGCTTCGAGTGGCGCGAACCGGGCTGCTCCATGTGCCTTGCGATGAACGCCGACAAGTTGAAGCCCGGCGAACGCTCGGCCTCGACGTCGAACCGCAACTTCGAAGGCCGTCAGGGCCCGGGCGGCCGGACCCACCTGGTCTCGCCGGCCATGGCCGCCGCGGCCGCGATCAAGGGCCATCTGGCTGACGTCCGGGAGTTCCTGGCATGAAGCGGAACTTCGCGGCCGCTTTCGCCTATGATATGAATTCCCTCGAAGACGCCGTCAGTTTCACGCCGGCGCGCGCCGTCGTGCGCGGGCGGGACGGCCTGATGCGCGCGGTCGATATTGCGCGCCTCGTCTGGCCGGACGACACTGCGACGGCTGGCGTCGATTGTATGGCTGATTTGTCCCGCGTCGGCCCGCGCGGCCGCTGCTGAACCGGGAGGGAACCCACAAATGCGCAAATTCACCACCTTCACAGGCGTCGCCGCCCCCATGCCGGCGCAGAACATCGACACGGACAAGGTGATCCCAGCCCGCTTCCTCAAGACGATCGAGCGCAAGGGCCTGGGCAAGCACTTGTTCAACGACATGCGCTACAACACCGACGGCACCGAAAAAGAGGGCTTCATTCTGAACCAGCCCGCTTATCGGAATGCGGAAGTGCTGGTCGTCGGCGACAATTTCGGCTGCGGATCGAGCCGGGAGCATGCCCCCTGGGCGCTCAGCGATTTTGGCGTCAAGTGCCTGATCGGCACCGACTTCGCCGACATTTTCTTCAACAATTCGTCGAAGAACGGCATGCTGCTGATCAAGCTGCCGAAGCCGATCGTAGATGCCTTGATGGAAGATGCCAAGCTCGGCGCGAACGCCCGGCTGACGATCGATCTGGAAGCCCAGGAAATCACGCGCCCGAATGGCGAGGTCGTGAAGTTCGAGGTCGATCCGTTCAAGCGGCACAGCCTCCTGAACGGTCTCGACGACATCGGCCTGACCTTCAAGAACAAGGAGGATATCACCTCCTACGAAAGCAAGGACGGCAGTTCGCGTCCCTGGATGCCATCGCTCGCGGCCGAGTAAGCCGCTGTGACCGGGCCATCGGGGCCGGTCTGTCTGGTTGTCGGCGCTGGCGATTATATCGGCGCCGCCATCGCGAAGCGCTTTGCGGCCGGCGGCTATATCGTCTGCCTTGGCCGCCGGAACGGCGACCAACTGGCGCCGCTCGTCCAGGAGATCGAGACGAGCGGCGGCCGCGCCCACGCCTTCGCCTTCGACGCGCGCAACGAAGCGCGCACGCTTGAAGTGTTCGCGGAGATCGAGCGCGACATCGGCCCATTGGCGGTCGTCATCTTCAATGTCGGCGGCAACGTCAATTTTCCCATAACCGAAACGACCGAGCGCGTTTTCCGGAAAGTCTGGGAGATGGCCTGCTTCGCCGGGTTCCTGACCGGCCGGGAAGCAGCGAAATACATGACGCCGCGCGGCCAGGGCTCGATCTTCTTCACCGGCGCCACCGCCAGCTTGCGCGGCGGCGCGGGCTATGCCGCCTTCGCCAGCGCCAAGTTCGGCCTCCGCGCGCTCGCCCAGGCCATGGCCCGGGAACTTGGGCCGAAAGGCGTGCATGTCGCGCATCTGGTCATCGACGCCGGCGTCGACACGGCGTGGGTCCGGGCGCGCCGCCGCGACAAGGGCGAGGACGCCGATACGCTCCAGGCCGATGCGCTGATGCGGCCCGACTCCGTCGCCGAGGCCTATTGGATGCTCCACAATCAATCCCGCGACGCCTGGACCTTCGAACTCGACGCGCGGCCCTTTGGCGAGAGGTGGTGATGCAGCCCGAGTTTCATTTCGATTTCGGCAGCCCGAACGCCTATCTTAGCCACCTGGTCATCCCGGCGATCGAAGCCCGCACGGGCGTCCGCTTCCGCTATGTGCCGGTGCTGCTGGGCGGGGTCTTCAAGCTGACGAACAATCGATCGCCGATGGAGGCGTTCGCCGGCGTCAAGAACAAGAACGAATATCACGCGCTGGAGACGGCGCGCTTCATCAAGGCGCATGGGATTACCGACTACAAGCGCAACCCCGATTTCCCAATCAACACGCTGCAGATCATGCGCGGCGCCTGCGCGGCCGAAGACCTTGGCTGCTTCGCTGGGTATGTGGACGCCGTGTTCCGCCATATGTGGGCCGATCCGAAGAAAATGGACGAGCCAGGCGTCATCGCAGCTGCGCTCGCGGCCTCTGGCCTGCCGGCGGCCCTGATGGAGCGCGCCCAAGCAACCGAGGCGAAGGCCCGCCTGTTCGCCAATACCGAAGCGTCGGTCGCGCGCGGCGTCTTCGGTTCGCCGAGCTTTTTCGTCGGCGACGCGCTTTATTTCGGCAAGGACCGGCTGCCCGACGTGGAAGCGGCGATCACAGCAGGCTCTTGACGATCAACGAAACGGCGCCGGCGAGCAGCATCAAGCTGAGGCCCCGGAAGAAGCGGGCGGCGTCGGCCTTGCGGAACCAGCGCCCGCCGATCCAGCCGCCGAGCAGGACCACAGGCATTAACAGCAGAGCTTCGATGACGGTTTCTAGGTCGATCATGCCGGCGATCAGCACGAACAAGGCCCGGCCCAGCATGAATATGCCCGACACCACCAAGCTGGTTGAGCGAAATCCGACCGGCGTCGGGCACATATGCCGCAGGAACGGCGCCAGGAAGTAGATGCCGCCGCCGCCGGAAACCGTGCCGACGAAGCCCGAGACGACCGAAAGTCCGGCGACCAGCGCCCGCCCGCTGAGATCGACGACGCGGCCGAGGCGGCCAATCGCGTCGAAGCGGTCCATCAGAACGATCAGGATGACCAGCGCGCCGAGGATCGGCGCCAGTGCTTCCGCCTTGAGCGAGGCGAAGACATAGGTCCCAAGCCCGATCCCGACATAAACGCCGACCGTAAGTCGGCGGGCCAGCCCCCAGTCGGCGCGCTTGAAGCCCTGGGGAAACAGATGCGCCTGGGCGAAGGTCGCCGTCAGGATGACGAGGATTATGGCGTGATGTGGGCCAAGCGCCCAGGTCGTCAGGATGATGATCGGCAGGTTCGACCCAAAGCCGAATGCGCCCCGGATCAGAAAGCCCGCGAAATGCGCGAGCGCCACAAGCGCCACGGCCCAGGCCAGCGTGCCGTCGAACGGCGAAAACCCAAAGATATCCAGCGTCTGTCCCCCGGCGGCCACACAGGTCTGGCCGCCACCCGTGCATGGCGTACTCGTTTGGATCAAATTATCCGCTCTCAGGCAGTTCCGCCTAAGAGTGGTTTGATCTAGGTTCTTATCCGATGGGCCAAGGCCCCGAAAGACGCCATACCGTCACGCTGGACAAAGGGATTTGGAGCCATGAGCGGCAAGATCAATGAACGCCTGAAATCGCTTGGGGTGACTTTGCCGCCGGCGCCGAAGCCGGTCGCCAACTATGTGCCCTATGTGGTCACGGGCAATCTTGTGTTCATCTCGGGGCAGGTGTCGGCCGCCGGCGATGAGAAATATATCGGCAAGGTCGGCGTCGAGGTTGACGTCGCTGTCGCCCAGAAGGCCGCGCGGGCCTGCGGCCTGGCGATCCTGGCGCAGCTCAATGCGGCGCTCGGCGGCGATTTGGACCGGGTGAAGCGCTGCGTGAAGCTTGGCGGCTTCGTGAACTGCTCGCAGGACTTCGATCAGATGCCGGCGGTGATCAATGGCGCGTCCGACCTGATGGCCGAAGTGTTCGGCGAGGCCGGCGCCCATGCGCGCTTCGCCGTCGGCGCGCCCAATCTGCCGTTCAACTTCTCGGTCGAAGTCGACGCGATCTTTGAGATCGCCTGACGGGCCGATGCCGTCGCCAGACGCCGAGATTGAAGTTCGGGTCGTCGAGCGGATCGCTGAGATCTCCCGCTCGGCTTGGGACGCCTGCGCCGGAAAGGCGAACCCATTTCTGTCCCATGATTTTCTGGACGCGCTGGAGCAGAGTTTGTCGGTTTCGGCTGAAGAAGGCTGGCTGCCCCGCCATCTCGCCGCCTATGACGCCGACGGCCGCCTGGCGGCGGCGGCGCCGTTGTACCTGAAAGGCCATTCCCAGGGGGAATATGTCTTCGATCATGGCTGGGCGCAGGCCTGGGAGCGCGCCGGCGGCAGCTATTATCCGAAGCTCTTGTCCGCCGTGCCCTTCACGCCGGTGACCGGCGAACGCTTCCTGGTCCGCCCTGACCTCGATCGCCCGACCTATGAGGCCGCCCTCGCTGAGGCCATGATCGCGCTCGTCCGGCAATCGAAGGTCTCGACCCTGCATGTCAATTTCCTGACCCGCGGCGAGTGGGAGCGGGCGGCGGACTATGGCTTCCTGCAACGCGCCGGCCAGCAGTATCACTGGGTGAACGCCGGCTACAAAAGTTTCCAGGACTTTCTGGACGCGCTATCCAGCCGGAAGCGCAAGAACATTCGCAAGGAACGGGAGGCTGTCGCGGCCCAGGGCGTCACGATGCATGTGCTGACAGGCAGCGACCTGACCGCCGCGCACTGGGACGCCTTCTACGGCTTCTACCGGAATACGACGGACCGAAAATGGGGCTGGGACTATCTGAAGCGGCCGTTCTTCTCCTACCTGCATGAACGCATGTCGGACCGGGTGGCGTTGGTGATGGCGGAGCATGAGGGCCGCTGGGTCGCCGGGGCCCTCAATTTAATCGGCGACGATACGCTCTATGGCCGGAACTGGGGCTGCGCCGCCAATTTCAAGCATCTGCATTTCGAGACCTGTTATTACAAGGCCATCGACTTCGCGATCGAGCGCGGCGTGGCCCGCGTCGAGGCGGGCGCCCAGGGGCAGCACAAGATCCAGCGGGGTTATCTCCCGGTCGAGACCTATAGCATCCACTATATCCCGGACCCGAACTTCCGCCGCGCCGTCGATGACTTCCTGAAGCGGGAACGGAGGGCGGTCGGCGAGGAAATCGCATTCCTCGAGGACTTGTCGCCCTTCCGCAGGTCTGGATAGAGCGATGTCCTTCTGGGAGGTCCTTGCGAGCCAACTGACGTTTCTCAGCATCATGGGCCACCTGTCGTTCGGCCTGACGGCCGTGTCGCTGGCGATGCGGGACATGCTGCTGCTCCGAGCGCTTGGCGTCGCCTCTGGCCTGTTCGGCGTCATAACTATCTGGTGCCGGGCGGGCCGCTTTGGCTGGTGATCTTCTGGCTTGGCGTGTTCCTCGCGATCCATGTCTGGCGGATCGTCGAAATTGTCGCCGAGCGGCGCCAGGTCAAGTTCACCGAAGAGGAGCAGGAACTCTACGCGACGGTGTTTCGCGGCTTCGAGCCGATCGAATTCATGCGCCTGCTGAACGCGGCCGACCGCAGCGCCTTCGCGCCGGGCGAGGTGCTACTGGAGCAAGGGCAGATCGCGCCGCGGCTGTTTATCGTGATTGACGGCGAGGCCAGGATCGAGCGGGACGGCGCCGTCATCGCGGCCGTCGGGCCAGGCGGGGCGCTTGGCGAGATCAGCTTCATGCAGGACCGGCCGACGACCGCGCGGGCGGTCGCGGCCACGCCCATGCGCTGCCTCGCGTTTCCCGTGCCGAAGCTCCGGCGCGTGCTCGCCAATCGCCCCGCCATGCGCCTTTCGATGTCGGCGCTGTTGTCGGGCGATCTGGCGCGCAAGCTGACCGGCAATCCGTCCGCTACTTGACCAGCCGAAGAACGCTGAGCTGCAAGGCGATCGCCCGGAATGTATTCCGCAACTGATCGCCGGTGACCGCCGGGAAGAACAGGTCCGGCGAGGACGCGCAGCTTTCGTAGAGCGAGTAGAGATTTTCCGGCATCGCGAAGTTCACCGACACCAACGTAATGCCCTGGGCCTTGATATTGTTGCAGATACGGGTAAGCGCCGGATTGGATGTGCTGGTATAGCTATTCGCGCCGTCGGTCATCAGCACGACGACCTTGGTGTTCAGCGGCGCATCGGTATCGAGCGGATGGCTCGCGTCGCTGACATTCCAGTAACCGCGCCATTTCGGGGAGATCGTGCGCCAGCCCCATACGGCGCCCCGGTCCGTCGCCGTGCCGCCGTGGGGCACAAGGGCGTCGATGTGGTTCTGAATGGCGGCGCGGTTGTTGGTCAGCGGCAGCACTGTATGCTGGGCGGCCGGACAGAGATAGCCGTTGGTCGCCTTCACATCATAGTGGTACTTCGACCCATGGTAGCCCTTGTAGGTCCATTCATATTCGTACCATGAAGGGAATTTGTTGGCCTCGCTGCTCGGCGGCGTGTCGCCTTCCGCGAGCGCCTGGGTCCCGCGGGCGCCGTAGCAGAAAGCGTCGCCGCCCGCGAAGTTCGGATGCGGGTTCCAGGTGAAAACTTCGTTCGGATACGGTTGCGGGAGCGGGGGGATCAGGCCGCCTGTTTTGATCCAGTTCGGGTTGGTCTGCGCCTGGACGCTGCGGGTGAAGGGCGCCACCGATATCCAGACCTTGGGATGGGTCGCCTTGTCATCGAAGATGATGTCCAGCAGATCGGTCGCCGAAGCTTTCAGGGCTTCAATGCGGTTCATGCCAGGCGTGCCGCTCGCCCATTCCATCGAGCCGGTGACGTCCAACGCGAGCGCCAGTTCGAGGCCTTTGATTTCGCGCCGGACCATGGCGGATTTCTGCAGATCCACCGTCGCTTCGCCGTCGACCATGCCGAGCATGGTCGTACGCAGCTTGGCGGTCGCGCGAATTTCCTTCAGGTCGTCGGTCGGTCCATCGAACAGGGCGATCGTCAGGTCGCCGGCGCCGAAATCGCCGGTCAGGCCGAGTAGCGACGGCGAGACGTTCGCCTTGATATACTTCTCCGCGAGCGCCAGCAGTTCGGCGTCGCTCATGGACTTCATTTCCTTGCCGATCGCAATTGCGGCGGAATCGACCGCATAGTGCAATTGCGAGCGCAGGATATGGGCGCGGGCGCCGTCGACGGCGAGCGCCATGAAGCCGATGATCGGAAGGCCGGCCGCCGCGTAGATGATGGCGACCGAGCCGCGCGTGTCCGTCGTGAACCGAGCTGCGGCGACGACGATGCGGTCAAGTATGCGCATGATGAAATCGCCTTCCGTTAGGGTTGAATGATGTTCAGCGAGCCGAACCGCGCCGCGAAGATCGAGCGGCCGTAGATGTCCAGGTCGATAAAATCCAGATTGAAGACGGCGCGGGAGACGAAGAATGCCGGCACGAAGGTGTAGCAAGCCTCGGCGACGATCACCGTTTCGTCGGACCCGATGGTGAAGCCGTTCGGCAGGACGGCGGTCTCGCCGGTATTGCCCACCTGCTGGCAAGCGCCCGTATAGCCGTCTGCGCCGGTTTTATCCCGCCGCCATGCGACCGTCGCCGCGTCCGTGCCTGGCTTGTGGACCGACGCGACGGTGATGATCGCCGTGCCGCCCGTGGCGCCCGGGTTGATCGTATCGGCGGCATGTCCGAGGAAGGAGAACACTTGGGTGTCGGTGACGCCGTTCTGGCGGGCGATCGCGTCCGCGGTGGTGTTGGCCGCCCGCACGACGCCTTCCTGCACTTGCAGATAGCGCACGATGTCGATCGCCCCGAACAGGGCCAGCAGAATGAACGGCGTCGCAAGCGCGGTTTCAACCACGACATTGCCATCCCGCGCGCGACAGAAGCGGGCGAGGATCCGCGCGAGGGCGATCATGACTCCGTCTCCGGTTCATTGTAGACGATGATTTCGGCCACGTGATTGAACTGGACGCTGTCCATCAGCATGCCGACAAAAGGCGTGTAGTAGTCCATGTCGTAGGTCAGACGGTATTTGACGATCTGATCCGGACGTCCGCCGGGCGGCGCGCCGCCAGCGGTCTGGCCGTTCGCGAGATCCTGGAAGTTATCGTAGACCGTGGTCACGACCGTGACGTCGGCGGGCGTCAGAAAGCCCGATGCCCGCGCGGCGATCGTCGCCAGCGCATGGGTGGAGAATTCGACCCCGGAATACGGCGTTTCGCGCACGCGGTTTTCCCGTGAGATCGATCGGATCGAATCGCTGAGCAAGCCGTTGACGATGAATGCCCGGCCGACATCGATCACCGCGAAGATGATCGCAACCGCCACCGTTGCGGCGATGGCGAACTCCGCGGCGGTAGAGCCGTCGGTCGAGCGGCCGAACCGCGCGATCAGACAGTTGGCTTGCTGGCGCCAAGCGCGCATGACCACCCCTCCTCTGGGTATGACTGCCGGGATCGCACCGCTCGCCGAAGGGCGTCGTCTGCGATCCCTGTATTCGAGGATTATGGTCGATGCGTAGTTTCCGGCCGGTTAAGTTAATTGGATACTGCCCGCGCGCTTAGGGCTTCATCCGCTTGCGGGGCGAGCGGCGGGAGCGGCGGTAGGGTCACCCA
>ERZ888423.735-NODE-735-length-32734-cov-10.678142_pt1 | contig 32734 bp, 34 predicted proteins | sample MGYA00520523_ERZ888423 | MGnify/ENA primary metagenome ERZ888423 (study PRJEB32303, sample SAMEA104408611) | aquatic metagenome | biome: Brackish water; feature: Pelagic; material: water | place: Baltic Sea | collected 2014-06-08T10:24:00 | depth 30,27 m ...
TTAGGGAATGAAGATCGTCGAGCCGGTGGTCTTGCGGCCTTCCAGGTCCCGGTGGGCCTGGGGCGCTTCCTTCAAGGGATAGGTCTGGTTGATCTCGATCTTTATCGCGCCGCTCGTAACCATCTTGAAGAGCGCGCGGGCGGACTTCTCAAGCTCGTCGCGCGTCGACGTGTAGGTCACGAGCGAGGGCCGCGTGACATAGAGCGAGCCGCGGCTCGCGAGTTCGCCGAGGCTGAACGCATCGATCGGGCCGGAAGCATTGCCGAAGCTGACCATCAGGCCGCGCGCCTTCAGGCTGTTCAGCGACTGGGTCCAGGTATCCTTGCCGACAGCGTCAAACACGACCGGCACGCCTTCGCCTTTGGTCAGCTTGCGCACCCGATCGGCGATGTTCTGGGTCTTCTTGTAGTCGATGACGTGCTCATAGCCGTGCTCTTTCGCGAGCTTCACCTTCTTCGGTCCGCCGGCCGTGCCGATGCCGTGCGCGCCGATCGCAGCCAGCCACTGGCCCGCGATCAGGCCGACGCCGCCAGCGGCCGCCTGGAACAGCACCCATTCGTCCGGCTTGACCTTGTAGGTGCGGTTGAACAGATACTCGACCGTCATGCCCTTCAGCATCATCGCCGCCGCCTGATCGTCTTCAATGCCCTTGGGCAGCTTGATCAGGACATGCGCCGGCATCACCCGGGCTTCGGCATAAGCGCCGAGCGGGCCGCTGCCGTAGGCGACGCGGTCGCCCTTGCGGACATGGGTAACATTCTTGCCGACAGCTTCGACGACGCCTGCAGCTTCAAGGCCGAGACCGCTTGGGAATTCCAGCGGGTAAAGGCCAGAACGGTGATAAGTATCGATATAATTGAGGCCGACGGCCGTGTGACGCACCAGCGCTTCATTCGGGCCCGGATCCGGCAGGTCCAGGATCCGCCATTTCATGACGGTCGGCGGTCCTGCCTTCTCGAAAACGAAACCGTGCACCTTCATTGCGCATCCCCCTAGCGGATCATGGCCAAATCTTGCACGATCTGGCTGATTAAGCGACACTTTGCGCGCCGTCGAGTTACAATATGACGCAAAAGCACTTTGCGCAATGAATACGGCTGCCCGTTCCGTGCAATGGCGGTATGTGTGAAACGCAACCCAGCCCAACGATTTTTACAGGGGAGTTCACTTTGGCGAGATTGTCCGACATGCCCGAGACGCTGCAGAAGCACATGCGCGCGCTGCCGTTGCCTGCCTATGACGCGACGCCTTTCGTTCAGGGGCGGCCGCTCGCGGAGCGTCGGGTCGCGCTTGTATCGACGGCCGGACTCGCCATGCGGGGCGAAGCGCCCTTCGGCATGGGCGCGGCCGACTACCGTGTGATTCCAGGCGACGCCGGGCCGGGCGATATCGTGATGAGCCACATCTCGGTCAACTACGACCGGACGGGCTATCAACGCGATTGGAACGTCGTGCTGCCGCTCGATCGGCTCCGCGAGATGGCGCGGGACGGCGCGATCGGCTCGGTCGCGGCGCATCACTACAGTTTCATGGGCGCGACCGACCCGGCGGCGATGGCGCCGGCGGCGGCCGAGATCGCGCGGCATATGATGGCGGACGGCGTCGACGCCGTCCTACTGCTGCCAGTCTGACCGAACTGTACGCGCGCCGTGTGCGCGCTTGCCCATAGTTTCGAGCAAGCCGGAATTCCGACAGTCGCGATCGCGCTCGTCCGGGAGCATGCCGCGGCGATGCAGCCGCCGCGCGCGCTTTGGGTGCCGTTCGAACTTGGCCGCCCGGTCGGGGCGCCGGAGGATGCCGGGTTCCAGCGCCGGGTCGTGACGGCCGCCCTGGGCTTGCTCGATGCGGCTTTCGGCCCGGTTCTGACCGACTATCCGGAAGACGCGCCGCCCGACGGCGGCGACGGCGCCATGGACGAAGGTTGGACCTGCCCAGTCAGTTTCGCGGCGCCCGAGGCCAATGCGCCGGATACGTTCGCCGCCAAAGTTTCGGCGGAAGCGGCGCAGTTGAAGCCCTGGCATGAGGCCTGGAAGCGCCGCAAGGGCGCATCCGGCATCGGCGCGGCCGGCGCGGAGGTCGAGGCGCTCGCGGCATTCATCGGCGCCCTGGCGGACGGCGGCGACCCGCCGTCGCCGGTCCCTGGGGCCGATATGGCGCAATCCCTGAAGCTCGCGGTCAATGACCTGATGACCTACTATCAGGAGGGGGCGAACGCCCAGCCGGGCGCGACCGGCGGCTCCAAGGCGATCAACGACTGGTTCTGGGGGCAGACGGTTTTGGGCAAGGCGCTGCTGCGCATTCGCGTACAAGCCAGCCAAAGCGACGACCCGAAGCTGGCCGCGGTCGCCGGCCGTCTGGTTCTGCCGCATGTCGCCGCGGCTTATGCTGGCGAATGACGTTAATGGGAACGGGGGACTGAAGGCGATGACAGGACGGATCGCGGTGATCACGGGCGGGGGCAGCGGCATCGGCCGGGCGACCGCCCTGGCGCTCGGCGGGCAGGGCGACCATGTGATCGCGGCCGACATGAATGCGGCGGGCGCGGCCGAGACCGTCCGCCTTGTCACGGCCGCTGGCGGCGCCGCGTCGGCGCTCACGGTCGATGTCGCGGATGAGGCCTCGGTCACGGCCATGGCGGCGGCGGCCGAGGCGATCGGGCCGGTCGCCGTGCTGGTGAACTGCGCCGGCATTCTCCAGAACGCCTCCCGGGTCGAGGACATGGACCTGGCCGAGCATGACCGGGTGTGGGCGGTCAATTATCGCGGCACCTACTTGTGTTGCCGGGCGCTTGGTCCCGTCATGGCGGGGCGGGGCGCCGGGGCCATCGTCAATATCGGCTCGATCGCCGGCTTCGAGATGTTTCCGCTGCCGGCCTACGGCCCATCGAAGGCCGCAATCCATCAATTGACGAAAGTGCTTGCGGGCGACCTCGGCGCGCGGGGCGTGCGCGTCAATGCGGTCGCGCCCGGCTTCGTCCTGACCGAGGCCTTGCGGGCCAGGGTCGCGGCGGGGGAGCGGGATACGTCCGTCATGGAAAGCCAGAACGCGATCCCGCAGATCGTGACGCCGGAGGATATCGCCAACGCGATCCAGTTCCTCTGCAGCGATGGCGCGCGGGCGGTGACCGGCGTTACCCTGCCGGTCGACAACGGCTGGCTTGCAGGCCTTGCCTACAACACCTATGCCGGCAACAAGAAAAACTGAACGACCTGAGAGACGCCATGCCAAAGACGATCAAAGCCGCGATCCTGCGCGAGACCGGCAAGCCGCTAACTGTCGAAGCCATCGAGATCGACGAACCCGGCCCCCGCGAAGTCCGCATCCGCACTCGAGCATGCGGCGTCTGCCATTCCGATCTGCACATGGCGGACGGCAAATATCCCTGGAAATACCCGACCGTGCTTGGCCATGAAGCCGCCGGCATCGTCGATGCGGTCGGCGAGCAGGTGACCTATGTAAAGCCGGGGGACACGGTCATCACCTGCCTCTCCGCCTTTTGCGGCGAGTGCGAATATTGCCTGTCCGGCAAGATGTCGCTTTGCGAGAACCCCATGTTGATGCGGGCGCCCGGCCAGCCGACGCGCTTGCGCCAGGGCGGGGCCGAAATCCATCAGTTCGCCCATCTCTCGGCCTTCGCCGAAATGATGCTGGTGCATGAGCATGCGCTCGTGAAGGTCCGGCCCGATGTCCCGATGGATCGGGCCGCGTTGATCGGCTGCGGCGTCACGACAGGCGTCGGCGCGGTGCAGAATACGGCGCGGATCGAGGCGGGCTCGACGGTCGCGGTCATTGGCTGCGGCGGCGTCGGCCTTTCCGCGATCAACGGCGCGGCGATCGCGGGCGCGAGCCGCGTCATCGCCATCGATCTTTCCGCGACGAAGCTCAATCTGGCGAAACAATTCGGCGCGACCGACGTCGTCAACCCGGCCGATGGCGATAGCGTCAAGCAGGTCCGCAATCTGGTCGGCGGCGGCGGCGTTCACTATGCCTTCGAAGCCATCGGCCTGAAGCAAACGGCGGAGGACGCTTTCCGCATGATCCGTCCCGGCGGCACGGCGACGATCATCGGCATGATCCCGGTCGGCACCAAGATCGAGTTGCATGGGCCGGAGTTCTTGCGCGAGAAGAAGATTCAAGGCTCGACTATGGGCTCGAATCGCTTCCGCACCGACATGCCGCGCTACATCGATTTCTACATGCAGGGCCGGCTCAAGCTCGACGAGCTCGTTTCTGCGCATATCGGCCTCGGCGATATCAATGAAGCCTTCGAGGAAATGAAGAAGGGCGAGATCGCCCGTTCGGTCATCATGTTCGATTAATCCGCCAGGAAGGCGCACACACGGAGCTTGCCGCATGCGCAAAATTGCGAACCCTGCCGCCTTCAAGGACCTTGTCGGCCAGGAGCTTGGCGTCAGCGATTGGGCCGACATCACCCAGGAACGCATCAACACATTCGCCGAAGCGACGGGCGATTTTCAGTGGATCCATATTGATGCCGCGCGGGCGGCCGCGGCGCTGCCGACAAAATCGACGATCGCCCACGGGTTTCTGACCCTGTCCATGGCGGCCGGACTGCCAGTGTTCGAGGTCGAGAGCCTGTCGAACGCGATCAACTACGGCTGCAATAAAGTGCGCTTCACCAATATGGTTCCGGTCGGCTCGCGGGTGCGCCTGCGTCAGACATTGAAAGAGGCCGAGGACGTAAAGGGCGGCGGCATTCGGACGATCGTCGAAAGCACAGTGGAAATCGAAGGCGCGGAGCGTCCGGCAATGGTCGCCGAACAGATTGTAATCTACTACGCTTAAATCAACCTGTTCTTATACTGCCGGAAAGGGACCAGCTTGCTTTTGCCTGCCTCCTTGATTTGAGCGGCGACGGCCGGTTCGTAACACTGTGTTCACCACTTCCTGCGATAAAAGGACCTGAAGCGTCATATGTGCGGGGGCGCCAGGACGGCGGCCCGCTATCGAGGGTGAAGCGGCTTATGAGCTACAGGCAGTCGAGCGACAAGGCAGCTATGATCGCGGATCAAGCGCTGAAGCAGATGCAGCAGCTGATCATCCCCCCATATCCCGACAATTTCGAGATATGGTATGCATTCCACGCCGGTCTCGATGCTGAATTATCGAAGAGCCTTACCGATTTACTTGAAAGCGTCGATTACTTCGACCCAAGCGCCTATCAATCGATCAAGCAGGCGTTTCTCGGCGAGGAAACGTCGCAATTGCTGCGGTCGGCGAGCGATAATGTCGAAGCCCTGATCGCCAGCGCCCTGACGACGATCGGCAGCGCCGCGGATAGCGCCAAGGACTATGGTGATGCCCTGGAAGACTTTACCGGCAATGTCGCCAGCGCCGAACCCGACGAAGTGCGGGCGCTGATCGCCCAGGTTCTGCAGGAAACGCAGGCGGTGATGGCGCGCAACAGGCAGCTTGAAGCCGAATTGAACGAAGCCGGCGAGCGGATGGAGACCCTGCGGGACAGTCTCGACGACGCCCGGCGCGCGAGCGAGACCGACGGTCTGACGAGCTTGCCGAACCGCCGCGCCTTCGATCTTGGCCTGGACGCGGAAATCGATCGCGCCCGCGAAGACGGCACCTCCCTGACGTTGCTGGTCACGGATGTCGATCACTTCAAGAAATTCAATGACACATTCGGCCACCGCGTCGGCGACGAAGTCCTGAAGCTGGTGGGCCGCGTGCTGAAATCGCTCCTCAAGGGCCGGGATACGCCGGCCCGCTATGGCGGCGAGGAATTCTGCGTGATCCTGCCGACGACCGATGTTCAAGGCGGCTTTGCGGTCGCGGAACACATCCGCAAGGCGATCAGCGCTAAGGCGTTGAAAAGCGCGCGCACCGGCCAGAGCTATGGCCAGATCACCCTGTCGATCGGTTGCGCCGAATTACGGAGCGACGACAATGCCGGCTCGTTGATTGAACGCGCCGACGCCGCATTGTATGTGGCCAAGCAAACCGGCCGGAACCGGACCTGCACGGAATCCGATATCGCGGCGGCGGCTGACGGCGCGGACCGCGCCGCCTCCTGATCCGGCGGGCGGCCTGTCCGTTCAGATCGATTGACGGATGCGAATACGAAAGCTGGCGCGCTCGGGCGAGCGCGCCAGCTTTCGGCTTTCTGGCAAAGGGCGTTCAGGAGCCCGTGTAATTGCCCGTGCGCTTTTCGCGCCAGGCGGTGATCGCCTCGACGTGATCCTCCGACATGCGCGCCAGGGTCATGTGCGAGGAGACCATGTCCAAGCTCGAGCGGAGGTCCATGGTCTGGTTCTGATAGACCAGCCGCTTGATCAGCCGGACTGAAATCGGCGCGCCGGCTGCAATCTTCGACGCGGTCTCCAGCGTCTTTTCCATCAACTGATCGTCCGGATACACGTCCATCACCAGCCCGATCGCTTTGGCTTCCTCGGCGTCGACGAATTTCGACGTCCACAGCAATTCCAGCGCTTTCTGCACGCCGACGATGCGCGGCAGGAACCAGCAAGCGCCATTGCCCGGGACCAGGCCCATGCGCACATAGGTTTCCGCGAACCGCGCGCTCGCCCCCGCATAGCGAATGTCAGCGTGCAGCGCCATGTCCATGCCGGCCCCGACCGCAACGCCGTTGACGGCCGCGAGCACCGGCTTGTCGAGTTGCTGCACCGCCTGGGATATCTTCTGAATACGGTCCCAAAGGCCCGATTTTACGGCGGTGACGGTCGTCGGCGCGCCGCCCATGCCGCCTGTGTCGCCGCCGGAGCAGAAACCGCGGCCGGCGCCGGTGACGACGACGCAGCGCACGTCATCGCGTTCGCCACATTCCGCCAGACGGGCCAGATAGGCGTCCAGCATTTCATTCGAAAAGGCGTTCAGTTTTTCGGGATTGTTGAAGGTGATGACCGCGACATTGTCGGGGCGGACATTGAACAGCAGTTTATCGGTCAAGAGGCAGGTCCTTCCAATTAGACGCCCGACCATTCGGGCGCGCGTTTTTCGTTGAATGCGGCGATGCCTTCCTGGGCGTCCTCGGACGTACCCATCAGGCCGCCATTACTTTCGGCCAGGACCAGGGCCTGATGCATGGTCATGTCCTGCATGGCCCGGTAGACGTAAAGTCCGCGCCGGATGGCGGCGGGAGAGCTTTTCAGAATCCGGTCCGTCAGCCAGTCCACCTTGGCGTCGAGTTCGGCCGAGGGCACGACATGGTTCAGCAGCCCGCAGGCTAGGCCCTCGGCGGCCGTGATCGGCTCGCCCGTCACCATCAATTCCAGCAATTTTCGCTTGGGGATGACGCGCATCAGGTGGGTCATGATCATCATCGGCCAGACGCCGATCCGGGTTTCGGGCGCGCCGAGCTTCGCGTGCTCGACCGCGACCGCCATGTCGCACATGGCGACCAGGCCTAGGCCGCCAGCGACCGCGTGGCCGTTGACCCGCGCGATCAGCGGCAGCGGGCACCGCTCCACCAGGCGGAACAGGTCGCCGAGCTTCGCGGCGGGATCGGTATGATCGATCTGGAACGGGCGGTCGTCGCCGGTGCGTTTCAGGTCGGCGCCGGCGCAGAAGGCGCGGTCGCCCTTGCCCGTCAGCACGATGACGCGAACATCGGGAACCGCCGCCATCGCCTGGCGGATGCCGTCCATGAGGCCATCGATGACCGCGTCGTTGATGGCGTTCCGACGGTCTTCGCGATTGATGGTCAGGCGCATGACGGCGCCGTCGCGTTCGATCAACAGTTCGCTCATACGGTTTTCCATTCCCTTGGGAATTGACCTTCGGCGAAGGCGTACAGGCGTGTATGCTGCCTTGAATTCGAGAAGGCCGCAAAGGGGGCGTCGTCATGATGCGATTTCTCATCGCCGCAGTCTGTCTTGCTGGCTGGGGCTTCGGGGCGGCGGCAGAGCCGGCCACATGGGCGGTCGACCATGGCAAGAGCCGCCTCGGCTTCGTCACCTACTGGCAGAATGCGCCCGTCAAGGGTGCCTTCAAGGAATGGCGCGCCGACATCCGCTTCGATCCGGACGATCTGGCCGCCAGCCGCGCGCTGGTGACGATCGCGACCGGCAGCGCCGACACCGCCTACGCCGACCGGGATCAGGAGATCAAGAAGAAGGACTGGTTCGCCATCGACGTCTTCCCCGAGGCGACCTTCCAGGCGGAGGCCTTCCGGCACACTGGCGGCGATGCTTATGTGGCCGACGGCAAGCTCTCGATCAAAGGGGTGGAAGCGCCGCTCATGCTGCCGTTCACGCTGACGATCGCGGGCGACCGGGCGGTCATGACCGCCTCGGTCCCGGTATCGCGGCTGACCTTCGGCGTCGGCGACGGCCAGTGGCGGAACACGGATTTCATCAAGGCTGACGTCACGGTCGAGATCAAGCTCGAGGCAGAGCGCGCGCCGAAGGCGGCGAGCGCTCCGGCGCCTGAAGCCGCGCCGCCGGAGCCTGAGAACGCCAGCGCCCGCGCGAAGACCCGGCCCGCCGCGACCGGCCAGTTGCATATGGCGGCGACCGCCAACAATCACGCGACGGAAGCGGCCTATCTCATGCTGCGCGCTGGCGGTTCGGCGGCGGACGCGGCGATTGCAGCGCAACTGGTCCTGAACGTCGTCGAGCCGCAGTCCTCGGGCATCGGCGGCGGCGCGTTGTTGTTGTACTGGGATCAGTCGAGCCGGAAGCTGACCGCGCTCGACGGCCGGGAGACCGCGCCCGCCGCAGCCGGCCCAGACTATTTCCTGAAGCCGGACGGCAAGCCCATGAAATTCTGGGACGCGGTCATCGGCGGACGCGCGGTCGGCGCGCCGGGAACGCTGGCATTACTGGCTGAAATGCATCGCCGGCACGGCAAGCTGGAATGGCGCGCGCTCTTCCAGCCGGCGATCCGGCTGGCGGACATTGGCTTCGCGATCTCGCCACGGCTCGCGGAAGCGATTGCCGACGCGCAGGCCGACGGCCTGGACCGCTTCCCCGCGGCGCGCGCCTATTTCTTCGAAGCATCGGGCGCGCCGAAGCCGCAGGGCACGCGCCTCCGCAACCCCGCCTTCGCCGCGACGCTGCGCCAGATCGCCGATGGCGGCGCCGATGTTTTCTACAAGGGCGCGATCGCCGATGCGATCGTCGCCGCCGTCCAGACGCCGACGAACCCCGGGCTGCTGGCGAAGTCCGATCTTGCCGGTTACGCGGTGGTCGAGCGCTCGCCGGTTTGCGGGCCGTATCGGGAATATGTCGTCTGCGGGTTTCCGCCGCCGACGTCAGGCGGCATCGGCGTTCTGCAGACCTTGCAGATGTTGGCGCGCTTCGACCTGGCCCGCCTGGGGCGCGGGCCGGAAAGCGCGCACCTTTTCGCCGAGGCCCTGAAGCGCGCCTACGCCGACCGGGACCGCTATCTCGCCGATCCCGATTTTATTTCCGTGCCGACCGCGGGATTGCTGAATGCCAACTATCTTGCTGGACGCGCGAAAACAATCGATCCAGGGAAGGCGGCGTCGGATGTGGAGGCGGGCGAGCCGCCCGGCGCCAGTTTACGTCTCGCTCCGCCCGTATTGCCCCACGAGAAGGGGACAAGCCACGTCGTCGTCCGCGACCGTTGGGGCAGCGCCCTTTCCTTGACCACGACCATCGAAACCGGTTTCGGCAGTCGGGTGATGGCTGGCGGGTTCCTGTTGAACAACGAGCTGACCGACTTCTCGCGCGCGCCAACGGTCGACGGCGTCGAGGTCGCGAACCGGGTCGAGGGGGGCAAGCGCCCGCGCTCGACGATGGCCCCGACAATCCTGTTTCAGAACGAGCAGCCGGCGCTGTTGATCGGCTCGCCGGGCGGCTCCAGGATCATCGGCTATGTGGCGGGCGCGATCGTCAATATCGTGGATTTCGGCATGCCGCTCGCTGATGCGCTGGCGGCCGGGCATGTCTCCAACCGGAAAGGGCCGACCGACCTTGAGACAGGCACGGACGCGGCGGATTTGGCAGGCCCGCTGGCGGCGCTTGGCCACACGGTGCGGGCGCAGGACCTGACGAGCGGCCTCGCCGCCATCCGGATTTCGGCGGACGGCGGGCTGCTCGGCGCCGCCGACCCGCGCCGCGAGGGCTTTGCGCTCGGCGAGTGACGCAGGCGGACCCGCTTAGCCCGACTTCGCGGCCAGCCGGGCGGCTTTCTGCATCAAGCTTGGCAAACCGTGCGCCGCTGGGTCGCCCAGGCGTTCGAAGTAACAGCCATCGGGCGCAGGCTTGCCGTTCGCTTCGCCGAGCTTCAGCGTGAGCTCCAGGCGGAAGTGGGTGAAGACATGGCCGACCGTGGCCCCAGCGTCCCGCCAGATCGGCGCTGCCTGGCGGACGGCTTCCGGCGCGTCGTCGTCGGACCAGCCGAAGGACGGCAATTCGACCATGCCGCCAAGCAGGCCTTTGGGCGCCCGGCGGCGCAGCAACACGGCGCCGTCCGGCCGCGTCGCCCAGTAGACCGTGCCCTGACGCAGGGGCTTTTCCGGCTTCGGCGCTTTCAGCGGCAGGTCGGCCGCGACGCCTGCGGCCAGGGCGGCGCAGAAATGGGCGAGCGGGCAGACCAGGCAACGGGGCCGGCGCGGCAGGCAGACGGTCGCGCCAAGATCCATCATCGCCTGGGCAAAGTCGCCGGGCCGGTCTTCCGGGGTCATGCTGACGGAGGCGGCTTTGATCGCCGGCTTGGCTTGCGGCAGCGGCGTTTCGATCCGGAAGACACGGGCCGTCACGCGCTCAATATTGCCGTCGACGGGCGTGGCGATGCGGTTGAACGCGATCGCCGCAATCGCCGCCGATGTATAGGCGCCGACACCCGGCAGCGCCGCCAGGGCTGCTTCGTCGGCCGGGAAGGCGCCGTCATGGCGCTCCGTGACGGTCCGGGCGCATTTCAGGAGATTGCGCGCGCGGGCGTAGTAACCGAGGCCCGCCCATTCCGCCATCACTGCGTCGTCCGGTGCAGCCGCCAGATCGCGGACGGTCGGCCAACGCGCGAGGAAGCGCTGGAAGCGCGGACCGACCGCGGCGACAGTGGTTTGCTGGAGCATGACCTCGCTCAACCAGACGCGGTAGGGATCGGCGATCTCGCCTGGCTTGGCGCGCCAGGGCAGGTCCCGGCGGGCGCGGTCGTACCACGCGAGCAGGGCGTCGGCGATTTCGGATGGCGCTTGCGTGGATGGCATGTCTGCCTGGATACTGGCGGGCATGAGCGATGAGGACAAGCGCAAACCGAAGTTCCGGCCCCAGCCCATCGCGCGGATGCTCGACGCCTATCTGAGCGGCCATCCGGGCGCTCGCAAGGCGCGGGGGCTGGCGGCGCTGCGTCGCGACTGGGCGGATATCGTCGGCCCGGATTTCAAGGACATCGCCTGGCCCGAGCGCATCGACCCGCCCCGCGGCCGCAGACCGGCGGAGCTGTGCGTCCGGGCGACCGCGGGCACGGCGGTGCTGTTGCAGCACGATGGGCCGAGGCTGGTCGCCAGGGTGAACGATTATCTGGGCGCGGCCGCGATCGGCGGCATCAGGATCGTGCCGGGCGCGCCGCCAAGGCCGGCAGCGCGGCCGGACCGCGCGCCGCCGCCGCTCGCCGAGGATGACCCGCGCGCCCTGGCGCTTGCCGCCAGGGCCGAGCGCATCGGCTCGGACCCATTGGCGGCGGCATTGGTGCGCCTTGGCCGCGCGGTCGCCGGCGCGCGGGAGACGCCGGACCGGTGAGGCGGCGGGTCTTGGCGTCAGTTCTTGAGTTCGGCCTCGATCGCCGCCTGGATGCGGCGCGACGACGGCCCGGTCGCAGTTGAGAACCAGTCGATCAGCCGGCCGTCTTTCGCGACCAGATATTTGTGGAAATTCCAACGCGGCTTCGCGGTCGATCCAAGTTCCTCGGCGGCCCAGGCATAGAACGGGTGGGCGGTCGGGCCGGAGACGCTGGTTTTTTCCGTCAGCGGAAAATCGATGGCGAAGTTCGTTGTACAAAAGCTCTTGATCTCATCGGCGCTCTCCAGTTCCTGGCCGCCGAAATCCCCTGACGGCACGCCGAGCACCACAAGGCCCTCTGCCCGATACCGGTCCCAAAGGCTTTGCAGACCTTCATACTGCGGGGTGAAACCGCAGAGCGAGGCTGTGTTCACGACCAGAACCGCTTTCCCCTGATACTGGCGGAGCGGCAGGGGCTCGCCTTCGATGGAGGTGAACGTGAAGTCGTGGGCGGTCGGGCCGCCGGCGGCTTGGGCAGCGACGGGGGCTGCCAGCATCAGCAGCAGCAAGGCGGCGATGCGCCGGGACATCATGCAATCTCCTTCAGGCCGGGATCGCCTGGAGATTGGCGCGCATTATCCGTCAGGCAAGCCGAGCGGCTTCAGCCGCCAGCGTTTCGATGCGCCGCCAGTCCCGCGCGCGGATCGCCGCCGCCGGCGCCAGCCACGAGCCGCCGACCGCGAAGACATTGTCGAGCGCCAGATATGCCGCCGCATTGTCAGCGCCGACGCCGCCGGTCGGGCAGAAGGCGAGATCGGGCAAGGGGCCGCCGAGGCCTTTCAGGCCGGCAATGCCGCCGGCGGCGTCGGCCGGAAAGAATTTCATCCGGCGGAAGCCGACCTCCCTGAGCGCCATGGCTTCGCTCGCCGTGGCGACGCCCGGCAGGAACGGCAACTGCGAGGCGATGCCGCAATTGATCAGTGACTGCGTCGCGCCGGGACTGACGAGAAACTGCGCGCCGGCGGCGGCGGCCTGCGCCATGTCTTCCGGACTGAGCAACGTTCCGGCGCCGACAAACATATCCGGCACGTCGGTCGCGATGGCTTTGATCGCGGCGAGCGCCGCCGTTGAGCGCAACGTCACCTCGATCACGCGAATTCCGCCCGCCAGCAAGGCCCGCGCCAGCGGGGCGGCGTCGGCGGCGTCTTCGATCACGACGACGGGGATTGCAGGCGGCGCGCCATCGGGCAAGGCGAGTGCGATAGGCATGGGCTCAAAATCCGTTACAAGTTGACGACCGCGCGTTTCGGATTTCAGAGTGCGAGGTCCGATTCCGGGGGACAGTAAACAGAAGGATAACGCCATTGCGCTTGGCTTGCATCGGCGAATGCATGATTGAGTTGTCGGATGCCGAAGCCGGACTAACGCGGAGCTTTGGCGGCGACACTTTAAATACAGCCATATATGCGGCTCGCACTGGTCGGTTGCAGGGATTGTCAGTCGATTACGTCACGGCGCTCGGCGACGATCCCTATTCTGCCGCAATGCTGGCGGCATGGGCCGATGAAGGCGTCGGAACCGAAACAGTGCGCCGGATGCCCGGCCGGATGCCCGGCCTCTACATGATCCGGACGGCCGGGGAGGGCGAGCGCAGCTTTTACTATTGGCGGAGCGCCGCCGCGGCGAAGGAGATGTTCGACGGCGCCGACGGCGCCAAGCTGGCGGCGCGGCTGCGGGACTATGATTGGATCTACTTCAGCGGCATTACGCTTGGCGTGCTGACGCTCGACGGCGCGCTCGTGCTCTTCGAGGCGCTGCGGCAGGCCAGCGCGGCTGGCGCGCGCATCGTTTACGACAGCAATTATCGTCCGCGCCTCTGGGAAGATGCGGAGGCCGCCAAAGCCGCGAACGAAGTCGCCCTGGGCTGGGCCGATATCGTGTTGCCGAGCTTCGATGACGAGCGGGCGCTCTATGGCGACCGGACGCCAGCCGCGACGGCGGCGCGCATCGCCCGGCGCGGGCCTGAGGAGATCGTGGTCAAGGATGGATCGGGCGACGTGCTGGTGCTGGCCGATGCGGCGACGTCGATATTGAAGGGCAATCCGCACCCGCGGCCCGTCGATACGACGGCTGCGGGCGATTCTTTCAATGCGGCCTATATTGCGGCGCGGGCGGCAGGGCAGTCGCCCATGGACGCAGCCCGCGCCGGGGCCAATCTCGCCTATCGGGTCATCGGCGTGCGCGGGGCGATCATGCCAGACGAGGGGAATGCTTGATGAACATATGGACCGATCCAGCCTGCCATGAGGGCATTTGGATCGCCAGCCGGACGGCAATTCGGGATCGATGGGTCGAGGCCCATTCAGCTTCGTGAGGCCGCCCGCGCTTGTCGTCGGCCACAAGGCGGCGGTCTTCTTTTCCGGCGACGGCGAATTGCAGAAGACCTCGCTGAAGGCGGCGGCCGCCCGTGTCGCGGCGGAGGCGCCGATCGTCGTGCATATGCCAAGCGTCGCGCGCCGGCTTGGCATGGGGCCGTTCCGCGCCTTCGACCTGCTGTCGCTGTTCGCCTTTGTCCGGCCCGCGCAGTTCTGCGTGCCGACGCCGGCTGGGATGGCGAAGGCGTTGGGCCTGCCCGCGACCCATGACCTTGCCGATGCGGCCGCAGCCTTGCCGGAAGCGGCGCGGCTGTTGCTGGCGGAACTGGCGGCCGGCAAGGCGGATGCCGATGTCGCCGATCTGGCCGGCGTTCTGGCGGAAGCAGCCTGGCCTTGGGCGCCGGCCGCGATCGCCGCCGTCGGGCGAACCGGGGCGTCGACTGCGACCGTTACCGGCCGGGGCTTCGAGGTCTGGCGGCGCTTGCCGATCTGGCGGGAAGAAGCGCCGGAAGGCGAGCCGGGATCGGTTCCCGTCGAGGAACAGGCGACGCGGCAGCGCCTGTCGGACATGCTGGGCCGCGACGCGGAAGCTCGGCCGCAACAAGCCGACTATGCCAGCGCCTGCGCCACGGCGTTTCAGCCGCGCGCGGCGGATGGCGCGCCCGATGTCGTACTGGCGGAAGCTGGCACGGGCGTCGGCAAGACCCTGGGCTATCTGGCGCCAGCCAGCGTTTGGGCGGAGAAGAACGAGGCGCCGGTCTGGATTGCGACCTATACCCGGAACTTGCAGCGGCAGATCGACGATGAACTCAATCGGCTCTATCCGGTCGCGGCCGACAAGGCGGCGCGGGTCGTGGTGCGGAAGGGGCGGGAAAACTATCTCTGCCTGTTGAATTTCGAGGAAGCGACGCGCGCGGCCCGGCGCCGGCCGGAAGACGCCATCGGCCTGGCGCTGATGGCGCGCTGGGCGTCCGCCACCCGCGACGGCGACCTGATTGGCGGCGATATGCCGGGCTGGATGGTCGATCTCGCCGGACCGGGCAACGCCTATGGCCTGGCGGACCGGCGCGGCGAATGCGTCTATGCTGCCTGCGCCCACTATCAGAAATGCTTCATCGAACGCAGCGTCCGCCGGGCGCGCCGGGCGCATATCGTCGTCGCCAATCATGCGCTGGTGATGGCCCAGGCGGCGCTTGGCGGGCTGGACGACGGCCATACCCCGACTCGCTATGTTTTCGATGAAGGCCACCATGTGTTCGACGCTGCCGACAGCGCCTTTTCCGCGGCGCTGACGGGGCTGGAAGCGCGCGAGTTTCGGCGCTGGCTGATCGGCGCCGAGCGCGGAACCGGCCGCGCCCGCGGCTTGAAAGCCAGGGTCGAGGAAATTCTGCCCGCCGATCCGCCAAAGGCCGCGGAAGAGGCTGAAGAAGCCCTCCTAAGCATCCTGAATGGGGCGACAGCGCTGCCGGGCGACGCCTGGCTGCAGCGCGTGGCGGAGGGCGGGGCCGCCGGCGCCGCCGAAGCTTTCCTCGCCGGATGCTGCGGTCAGGTGCTGGCCCGCGCCGAGGACCGGGATACGCCCTTCAGCCTGGAGGCGGACGCGCGGCCCGCCCTGCCGGATCTGCTGAAGGCGGCGACGCAATTAGAGCGGGCCTTCCGCCAGATGATTCAGCCGATGCAGCGGCTCCGCGTCCTGATCCTGGCGCGCCTCGATGCGGAGGCGGATATCCTCGAAACCCAGACCCGCCAGCGCATCGAAGGCATCGCGCGGACGCTGCTCCGCCGGGGGACGCAGCTTTCCGCCTGGGCCGATATGCTGACGAGCTTGCACGAAGCTGCGCTCCCCGATTTCGTCGACTGGCTTGAGGTCGACAAGACCGAAGGCCGCTTGCGGGATGTCGGCATGCGCCGCCATTGGGTCGATCCTTCGAAGCCCTTCGCCCATGCGGTGCTCGAGAGCGCGCACGGCGCTGTCGTGACCTCGGCGACCCTGACCGACCGGGGCGAGGATGTGGAGGCCAACTGGCTCGCGGCCGAAACGAGGGTCGGCACGGTGCATCTGGCCCGGCCGGCGCTGCGCGCCAAAGTCGCGAGCCCCTATGACTATGCCAAGCAAACCCGTGTTTTCGTCGTGACCGATGTCAACCGCAACCGGCCGGAAGATGTGGCGGCGGCCTATCGGGCCTTGTTCCTGGCGTCGGGCGGCGGCGGCCTAGGCCTGTTCACCGCGATCAGCCGGCTCCGGGACGTCCACAGCCGGATCGCGGGCGCATTGGAGGAAGCTGGCCTCCCGCTCTATGCCCAGCATATCGACCGAATGGCCCTCGCCGATCTGGTTGAGATCTTCCGCTCCGAGGAGAACGCCTGCCTGCTCGGCACCGACGCGGCCCGGGACGGCGTCGATGTGCCGGGGCGGTCGCTGCGGCTGATCGTCTTCGACCGCGCGCCCTGGCCCCGGCCGGATATCCTGCACAAGGCGCGCCGCGCCCATTTTGGCGCTCGGGTTTACGATGACCGGATCGTGCGTCTCCGCCTCGCCCAGGCCTTCGGGCGCCTGGTGCGGCGGGCAGACGACCACGGCGTCTTTGTGATATTGGATGCGCGAACGCCGAGCCGTCTGCTGGCGGGCTTGCCGGAGGGCGCGACGCCCGTCCGCCTCGGCCTCAAGGACGCGGTTCAGGGCGTTCGGGAGTTTCTGGAAGGAGTGCGCGCGCCATGCGCCGATACCGATTTTTAACTGGACCCGACGACCGTAGCTTCTGCGACCGGGTCACCGAAGCGTTGAACGATGGCTGGGAGCTTTACGGCAGTCCGCAACTGACCTTCGATCCGATCAAGGGCCGGGTGATCTGCGGACAGGCGATCACGCGCGAAGGAGCGGCGGAATAGCGTTCAGCAAAGCGCGCTCTGGCTTCGATGCAGCCCCGCCACGATGGCTGCATAGTCGGGGCATGTATCGGGGTCGAGGACGCCGTGGCGGATCATGAAATCCAGTACGACCAGATTGACGTTGAACTTGTAGGTATCGGTCGTGCGGATGGCTTCGGCGATGTCTTCCAGCGCCAGCAGCTCGAACCGCTCCATCTCGCCGTCGGTATTGCGGGGCGTGAAATCGGCGGGCGTTTCAAGATCGTAGCAGAACAGCATGTCCGGCTTCAGGCCGACCTGGCCCGCCATGACATAGGCGATGGCGCCGACGGGCCGCGCCTGGGCCGCCAGGGCGGGCGGGACGTCGGCTTCCTCGGCGGCTTCTTTCGCCAGGTTCGCCATCAGGCCAAGGCCGAGTGGTTGCCCGCCGGCGACCATGTTGTCCCGCTTGCCGGGCTCGACAGCCTTGTCCCCGGCGCGGACGCCGATCCACATGGCGATGCCGCCATCGGGCCGTCGCCGCCAGCCGTTCACATGCACGCCGTAGGCGCGGCAGCCGAAAGCCTCGACCGCGCCCCGGTCGATCGCGGCCAGGGGCGGCCGGCCCCAGGCGTTGGTGACGCCGTAACGCTCCGTCCGGAGGCCGCGGATGACGCCAGCTTCGACCAGCGCGGCCGCGCCTGCCGTCAGCGCGGCGCTGCGGCCATCGAAGCTGGCATGCCGAGCCGCCACTCTGACGCCTGCGCCTGCCGCCTCAAACTCGCTGTGTATCCCCAGCAGCACGTCCCGGACCGCCGGGCGGATCCAGCCGACCTGCTCGGCCCCGATCGTGAACGGCAGGAACCGGCCGAGATCGTGAGCATTGCAGCGCTGGATATGCGCCAGATAGCTCACGCAGCGCGGCCGTCGTCCGACGCCAGACGCGACTTGGCGCTGGTCAGCACCGCTTCCACAACCGGCATGCGGCGCATGACGTCAGCGAAATAGTCGGCGCGCTCCGCGGAAAGCCCGGCCATCTGGATATCGATCACAAGCCGGTCGGCTTCGACCGTGCTGGTCCAGCGCGTCGGCGTCAGGCTTTCCTTGGCGAAAAGCTGCATTACCCGGGACATGGCGCCCGGATCGACATCGGCATAGACGGAGAAACACGCGACCCGGGAGTCGGCGGTAAAATTCAATACGGACATGGAATGTGTACCCTTGAGACGATCTATGGACGTGCGAACGGCGAAACCCCGGCGCTCAATGAGCTGCCGGGTTCGTAATTCGCAAGCTGATCGACATGGCGTACATAATGGAAAAATACGCCTGTTTCGGCGGCGCGTCAACGAATTTTGCGGGCTCGCGCGAATCGCTGGCGCGCCAGGGCGCAATCGGGCATAGGGGACGGATGAGCGTTTCCCTGTTTGGCCATGTCGTGCGTTTCGGCTTCGATCGCGTCGGCGTGGTTGTCGACCCCCTCCTGATCCGAATGTTGCGGCGGCATCATTTTCCCGCCGCCCGTCTGCTTGCGGCGGCTGAGGCCAGCTATGGCGACGCCGATCTGTTCCGGTCAGGGTTGCCGCCGGCCCAGGCGCGCCGCTTCGATCGGCTGCTCGGCCGAAAGGCCTATCAGGCGGCGCGCGATGCTTGCGTCGCGTCCGAAGCCGCGACGGAAGCGTGGCGGGACATCATGGTCAGCGGCGTCGCGGGCGATCCGGCGCAGGCGGAAATGGAGCGACGGCGCGCCGCAACCAGGCGCCTCGCGACAGCCACAGCGTTGCTGACGGCGCTTGGCCGCCGCGATCTGCCGCTGGTGCAATGGGGCATGCAGCCCCCGGCCGAGCACTGGCCGCCGGGGGCCGCCGATTTCAGCGCGCCCGACGATTTCATGACTGTCGACGCCGGGCCGGTCTACCGGGAGGGCGTCCTTTACCGACAGTGGCTTTATGCGCCAGCGGAGACTGGCCTGCTCGGCGACCGTGCCTGGGCGCGCGCCAGTTGGCCGGCCGAAGGCCCGGTGATCGGCGCGTGCGTCGTCGGTTCCGGCGTCGGCGTCGAGTGGGATATCTATGTGCGCCCACGGTCGGACTACGATTTTTCGGCCACATTCGCGGGGCATGGGATCGCGGCGATCGAACTTGTCTCGCCAGGTCATGGCTTGCGCCGTGCGGTCGGACGGTACGGCGGCGAGAGCTTCTTTGAGGGCGCGCCGGTTTCTGTCGGCGCATTGCTCGCGGCCCAGGTGCGGGAGAGCGCCCGCTGGATCGCCTGGGCGCGACGCCGCTTCGAGCGCCCGGTCGGCATTTTCGGGGTTTCGATGTCAAGCTTCGCGGCGCAGCTCGCGCTTACCCATGCCATATCCTGGCCGGCGACGGCGCGGCCCGACGCCGGCTTTCTCCTCGCCCATTCCGGCGACTTGCCCGGCGTCGTCAGCGGCCCGCTCGCTCGTGCGCTTGGCATCCCGGCAGCCTTCGAGGCGCACGGCTGGGACGATGCGGCTCTTGCGCCGTGGCGTTCGGCGTTGGGGCCAGGACGCGCCGCCGCTGTGCCGGGCGCGCGCATCCTCTCCGTCATCGGCCGCCATGACGCCGTGACGCCCTACAGGGATGGTCTGGCGATCGCCGAATTGTGGGGGCTGCCGCCGGAGAACTGCTTCCGCTGGCCCCATGGTCATTTCGGACTGCCGATGCGGCTCGGACTCGACGATCGGCCATTCGCGCGCTTTGCAAAGGTGTTGGCGGGCGCATGAATTCGCCTGGCGACAACAGGGCGTTAACCTCAATGCTATATCAAATTAATGCAGAAGAGCATTCGAGCCTCAGTTTATGGTTTCGGGAGACCTCCATGGCATTGGGGAAGGCGGCGACGGTTCCGCGACCATTCGGAACCGGGACAGGGAAAAAGGCGACAGGCGGCGGCGTCCTTTCATCGACGCGCTGGCCGCAGGCCAGAATAGAACTCGCCCAGTCGGTTTGGGGCGAGAACCAGCTTTGCCCGGAAACGGCGGCGCTGATGCGTTCGTGGACGACGGTGCTTGGGCTCGATCCGGCCATGAACGTCATTGAGATCGGCGCCGGGCTCGGCGGGCTGTCGCGCTACATGCATCTGCAAAGCGGCGTGTATACGCTTGGCTTCGAGTCCGATCCGGCGCTGCGCGAAGCGGCGGAAACGTCCGCGTCGCAATGGGGCCTCCGCCGCAAGACGCGCTTTGCATCCTTCGACGCCCAGAATCCGGAATTCAAGGGCGTGCGCCCTGGAACGATCGACCGGGCGCTGCTGCATTCGACGCTGCCGAAAGTCCGCAATCCCCTGAAACTGGTCGCGGAACTGGCGGGCATCATGCGGAATGGCGGCCAGATCCTGATCGGCGAAGTCTTCCTGAAGTCCGGCGCGATCAACGACCCGCTACTGTCCGCCTGGCAGGACGCCCAGACCCATCGCGGCGTGATGGCCACGGTCGACGATTTCGAGGCCGAATTGGAGAATCAGGGCTTCGAGGTCCACGTCAACGCCGATATGACGCCGGAATATTGCAGTGCGATCAGCCAGGCCTGGACAACCTATCTGGCGAAGATTTTCGGCAAGGAGACGTCGGTCAAATCCCTGAGCGCCGCGCTTGCGGAAAGCGAATGCTGGATGCTGACCCGGCGCGCCATGAAGAACAATGTGATCGAGTTTCGCCGGATTACAGCGACGCTGCGCCAGTAGGGCGAGCTTGCCTGTCGGCGTTTCCATGAGCGCGCCCTGCTCCGGAGTTCAGGCGTCGTCCTTGCGTCGGGGTTCGCGTTCCGTCGGATGCACCAGCGTGTCTTCCCGGTCGGCGATCCGGTTTTGAATGTTGCGGATGTGGTCGAAGTCATAGGACCGCTGGCGCAGCTCGTCCGCCCGGTCCGCGACCCAATCTTCCTTGATGTCGTGGGCGCTGGCGAAGAAGAAATGGATCGCGAGGCCGACGGACCAGGCTGCGAATGGCCAGAAGATCGGCAAGCGCGCGCCGAACCCCCAATTCACCGCAAGGCCCAGTATGAGCGCGCCGGCGAAGGCCGCGACATGGCGCCGGAAGCCGAACGCGCCGGGCAGCAGCGTCGGCTCGGCAGGCTCCGGTCGCGGCGCGGGCGTCATTTGAACAGCGTGCGCCGCGGCGGCGGAGCGACGCCGGCCGGCATGCTTTCATAGGCGCGCGCGATGCTGATAATTCTCGGCGCGTACAGCGTCAGCATGAGCACGATGCCGCTGGCGATAAGGCTGTCGACGCGAAGCCGCGCGCCATCGAACCCGTAGAAGACGACATAGGCCAGGCAGGCGAGCGGCGACGCCGCCAGATAGATCGCCGGGATCAAGAGCTTCGTGTAATTGAACACGATCGCCGACGCCGTCACGCTGAAGGCATAGAGGCCAAGCGGCGGCGACCGTCCGAACATGGATTTATCGGTCAGGGCGCCGAGCGCGACGACGCTGAACAGCACGCCCATGAAGATAGAGAACGCCAGCACCTCGAAATCCGCCTGGACCCGGGTCAACCTGGAGACAGGCGTGAAATAGGGCGTCCGTTCGGTATCCCAAACGTAGCGCTTGAACATCGTCTCCCAGTCCATCACGGCGGCGGCGCTCCCCTTTGGAACTGGAACGGACCCAAGGTCATTCCTGAACTTGGGTCCGTCGAATGATTGGTCAATCGCTTGACGGTCGCGGTAGGCAATCAGGACATGGCGCGTTCGGGCCAGGCGCCGGATTCGGACTGCCGCTCGTGTTGTCCGAACCCTGGCGGCCCGCCAAGACCCGGGTCGATCTAGGCGTCGCCATTGTCCAGCCCCTGGCGTTGGCGTTCCCGCACGCGCAGTTCAAGCTGATCCGGGGTCTCGTCCAGATCGAGCCGCTGCTTGCCCTCGATCGTCGCGCCTTCTTCTTCCGGCCATTCCAGGGTCGAAAGCGGGAAGCGCCAGTTCTGCGGCAGGAACAGCACGGCATACATCTCAAGCCAGACCGTGATGCCGGCGACGATGATCATGAGGAAGCCAAACGCCATGATCAACTTGATCACCCAGCGATGGCTCATCCCGACCAGCGAGGCGGAGACTTCGCCGCATTCGTACCAGGCGCATGCGGCATCCCGGTTCGCCGCCCAGGAATCGAGGGCGTAGCCGAAGGCGTAGTAGGTGATCACGACCGCAAACGGGATCATGAAGATGTTGAGGCCGATGAACTCGATCCAGGCCTTGCGCCGGAACTTCAAGGTTTCCCGCACGAGGTCGACGCGCACCTGCGTATTCCAGATGTAGCCGAACGCCAGCACCATCGTGAACAGGATCGTGTGGGAATGCCATTCAAGTTCCTGGAGGAGCGTCGAGCCGAAATAGGGGCTGATATTCTCAACCAGCCAAAGCTGGATGACGCCCGTCTTTCGGATCAGGAGGTCGAACGCCGTGATCAGGATCAGGGGCATGGCGAACCACGACCCGCCGCGTCCGACCAGATCGATGAATGCCCGAAGCCGCTTCGCGACGCGCAGACAGGTCGGAAGCTGCGTATCGGTCAGATGGACAATGTTGGCGGCGTTGGGATCGACAGCGCCATCCGCCATTGCTGATGCAGAGTGATTCATTGTGTTCTCTCCCGCCCGATCAGTAGTCGTAAACCGATTTCATCAGCCACAGCGAGATATTCGGCTGCCACATGACAAGCAGAAGGCCGAAAAGCTGGATCATGACGAAGGGGATGATCCCCTTGTAAATCGATTGGATTTTCACTTCTTTCGGCGCGATGCCCTTCATGTAGAAGAGCGCGAAACCGAATGGCGGGGTGAGGAACGAGGTTTGCAGATTGATCGCCATCAGGATCAGGAACCAGATCGTCACGTCCTTCGGGTCGACGTGGCCGCCGAAATCAAGGCCAGCGACCAGCGGCGCGAAGACGGGCAGGACGATCAGGGTGATCTCGATCCAGTCGAGGAAGAAGCCCAGGACGAACGTGATGCCCATGAGCAGGAAGAGCAACTCCCAGGACCCCAGGCCTGCGGACTGGATCATGTGCTCGACGATATCGTCGCCGCCGAGGGAGCGGTAGACATAGGCAAAGCAGGTTGCGCTGATGATGATGAAGAAGATCATCGAAATGGTGCGCGCCGCCGTGTGGCAGACGCCCTGCAGCAGATCGAAGGTCAGGCGGCCGTTGAAGATTGCGAGCAGCAAGGTGCCGAAGGCCCCGACAGCGCCTGCCTCGCTCGGCGTCGCGACGCCAAACAGGATCGAGCCCTTGATCATGCCGATCAGCAGGACCGGCGGCAGGAAGCTTTTGAAAATCATCTTCGGATATTCGCGAGCCGGCACGGCAAGCAAGGCCGGGTCCAGCGGCGGCGCGGCCGAGGGGCGGAGCGCGGAATATGTGGCGACAAACACCAGATAGAGGGCGGCGAGCATCAGGCCCGGCAGAATCGCGGCCATGAACATGTTGCCGACCGAAACGGCCATCAGGTCGGCCATGATGATCAGCATGATGCTGGGCGGAATAAGAATGCCGAGCGTTCCGGAAGCAGCGATGCAGCCCGTCGCCAGCGCATGGCTGTAGCCTTGCCGGATCATCGTTGGAAGCGCGAGCGCAGTCATCATCGTGACCGAGGCGCCGATGATGCCGGTCATGGCGGCGAGCACGGTGCCCATCACGACGACGGCGAGGGCGAGGGAGCCCGGAACTTTCTTCAACAGCACCTGGACGCAGTAGAGCAGGTCGTTCGCAACGCCGCTCCGCTCCATCATGATGCCCATGAAGACAAAGGCCGGGACCGATACCAGCACCAGGTTCTCGGCGCCGCCGAACCAGATCCGCGGCATGAAATTGAAAAACTCGACCAGGGAGAAAATCCCGAAGAAGTAGCCGATCAATCCGTAGAGAAATGCCAGCCCGCCAAGAATGAACGCCACGGGAAACCCGGAAAACAGCAGCATGGCGAGCGAGGCGAACATCACGATCGGCAGATAATCGTGCAACAGATATAGCAGGTCTTCCTGCTCATCCGGCGAGAGCCCGAGAACATAGACATACGCCATGCCGACGATGGCGAGCGCGACAAGAACGATAGCTAACCCGGTATTACGGCGAATGCCGGCGGTGAGCGCTTCCATCGATACAATACCTTCCCTTGTTGGCGGCGCTATTTTTTAAGTTTTTTGCGCCTTGGATCGCAGAGGAGGCGCCCGGACCGAACCGGCCAGGGCGCCTCCTCGCAGCGGATGCGGCTGATGTGCTCAGCCGCTGGCCGTCCTACTGGAGGTAGGTCGACTTGATCGCCTGAGCGGCGCCCCACTTCGCATATTTCACACGGAAGTCGGCGTAGCTATCGGCGACGCGCTTGAACAGCGGGTCGGTCTTCGCATCTTCTTCAAGGACCTCGTTCCAGGTCTTTTCAAAGACGCCGAGCGTCTCGTCGTCCCAACGTTTGGTGATCACGCCGTACTTTTCGCCCATTTCAACCATGGCGCCCGGATTGACCGCTTCGGTTTCGGCATAGGTGTTGTGAATGCTGTCGCCGCAAGCGACTTCCAGCATGGCCTGTTGAGATTCCGACAGGCCCTTCCACTTGTCCATGTTGACGAGCATCTGGCTGACCGAGGTCTGCTGATGCCAGCCAGGGAAGTAGTTGTACTTCGCGATCTGATAGAAGCCGTACTTGATGTCCATGGCGGGCATCGAGAATTCGGTCGCGTCGATGACGCCCTTCTCGAGAGCCGGGAAGATGTCGCCGCCGGCCAGGAGCTGGGTGGAGACGCCAAGCTTCTGCATGACGCGCGCGCCAAGACCGAAGAACCGCATCTTCAGGCCCTTGAGCTGATCGAGGCTGGTGATCTCATTCTTGAACCAGCCCGAAGTTTCCGGCCCGATGGCGAAGCAGTCCATCTGATGGATGTTGTTGGAGGCGTAGATTTCCTGCTGGATTTCGTTGCCGCCGCCGTAGATCTTCCAGGCAAAATATTCGCCGTAGCCAGGGCCGAAGGGGACCGAGGTGAAGAACGCCAGGGCGGGAACCTTGCCGACGTCATAGCCGGCCGTCGTCCAGGCCGCTTCGATCGAGCCTTTCGATGTGGCGTCGAAGCCTTCATTGCCCGGCACAAGCGCGCCCGGCTCGAAGAATTTTAACTGCATGTCGCCGCCGGAAGCGAGCTTTACCCGCTCCGCATAGCGGACGCCCGAAGTGCCGAGATGCGGCACGGAACTGCCCCAAGCGCTGTGCAGCTTCCAGCGCACGCGCTCTGCTTGCGCCGTGGTCGCCGCCATGGCGACTGCGGCGACGGCCGATACGAGGCCGATCTTTGTCGATAGTTTCATTTATTGCCCTCCCTGGAGCTTTGGTTAAGAGCGGGCACCATACTGTGACCGAATTTCTGTCACAAGGGGAATCAGGGCGGGCATTTGGAACTCTGGCGCCGTTTGTCCATGGGCATGCGTCAAATTGGCGAGGCGGCGCATTAGCGCATGGCGCGCTCAGGGGCGTGAGGCCATCCTCTGGCCTTGAGATAGTCATCGAGAAATCCAGCCTTGGGCGTCCCCCGCCCAAGGCTGGCGCGATTTACCGCGGCCCCATGCGAATCGCCCCGTCCAGGCGAATCACCTCGCCGTTCAGGTAGTCGTTGCGCACGATTTCCATCGCGAGGGATGCGTACTCTGTGGCGTCGCCCGTCCGTTTTGGGAACGGCACCTGGCTGCCCAGCAGGTCCAGCGTGTCCTGGGGCAGGCCCATCAACAGCGGCGTCAGCATGATGCCGGGCGCGATCGTGCAGACCCGGACGCCATGGGCCGAGAGATCGCGGGCGGACTGGATGGTGAGGCCGATGATGCCGCCCTTCGATGCAGTATAGGCGGCCTGGCCGATCTGCCCTTCGTAGCCAGCGACGCTCGCAGTGTTGACGATGACGCCCTTCAGGCCGTCGTCGTTGACGGGCTCGAGGCTGCTCATGTCCGCCGCCGCCAGGCGCAGCGTGTTGAACGTGCCGACTAGATTGACCTCGATGACCTTCCGGAAGTGATCCAGGTCCATCGGCTGGCCCTTGCGGTCGACGATCCGGACGGATCCGCCGATCCCGGCGCAATTGATGCAGACCCGCGCCGGTCCGTGGGCGTCGCGAGCCTTAGCGATGGCCGCGGCCGCTGAGGCGGCGTCGGATACGTCGCACTCCGCCGCCAGCGCCCCGATCGCGGCCGCCGTCGCCTCTGCGAGGGCGAAATTCCGGTCGAGCAAGGTCACCTTTGCGCCCGCCTTGACCAAGGCTTCGGCGGTCGCCCGCCCAAGTCCGGAGGCGCCGCCTGTGACGATCGCCGCTTTGCCGTTTACGTCCATGTTCTGGTTCTCCTGTGGGTCGGCGGGCGTTTCGGCCGGCCGGGATGCGATGGCCGGGAGAGGTAATAGGCCCAAAGCCCGATGCGCAAGGCAATTGGCGCTCCCCTTGTGCGTCGCGCGCAAAGGCGCCCGCCGTTTCGCCGCGCTTGCAGGCGCCGCGTGAGATCGGCAGAGTGCGCGCCATGCCGACGCCAACTGAAAATGAGACCGCAGCAGAGCCGCCTCTGGTCCCGAAATGGGGCCTGATCGGCGGCCTTGCGGTTTTGGTCGTGACGGCCGTCGCCGCGCCGTTCTACGGCCAGGTCCTAGGCGGCATGATGTGGGCTGGCGAGGTTTTGAAATCGCTGTGCGGCTGGTAGCCCTCAGGCAAGGATTTGGATTGCGACCATGGCGGAAGAATCAGTCGGCGGCTTGACCCCGATCCGGGTCTATCGTGCTGGCGCGGCGCCGGCCGCCTATGGCGAACCGGCGCGCGCAGCGCCGCCCGCGCAGGCGGCCGCGGCCCGGGCCGCCGCGCCAATCGATCCAGGCCCGACCTATGCGGACTACGAGGACGGCTTGCCCGAACCGCCGCCGATTCCGCCCGAAACCCGGAAATCCGGCCTGCCGATCGGGGTCATCGTCGTTTGCGGCGCCTTGATCGCGCTGATGTCGATGGGCATTCGCAACATCATTCCCCTTTGGCAGACGCCGATGCTGCAGGACCTTGGCTGGTCGAGCAGCCAGTTTTCGATCGCCCTGGCGACGCAGAACCTGATGTGGGGCCTCTGCTCGCCGTTTTTCGGGGCGCTCGCCGACAAGTTCGGCTCCTCCCGGGTGCTGATCTTCGGCGCGATGCTGCAGGCGAGCGGCCTTTGGTTGATGTCGCAAGCGAACGATCCGGCGCTGTTCTTCCTGTCCGCCGGCGTGCTGCTCGGTCTGGCCCAAAGCGCGGCCGGCATGGGCATCGTGCTGGGGGCGGTCGGGCGCTCCGTGCACCCGCGCCACCGCACGATGGCGTTCGGCCTGATCACGGCGTCCTCCTCGGCCGGCATGATCGTCATGACGCCGATCGGCCGGGCGCTGCTGGAGACCACAACCTGGTCCGATGCGTTCGTCAGCGTCGCGATCATCGCCCTGCCGATGATCCTGCTGGCGATCTTCGTGCGCAGCAATCAGAACGACGGCGATCCGTCGACGGCCGAGATCGCCAAGCTCTCGATCGGCGAAGCGCTGGGCGAGGCCTTCCGGCATCGTGGCTTTACCTTGCTGGTTCTGGGGTTCTTCGTCTGCGGCTTCCATGTCACGTTCATCGGCGTGCATCTGCCGAAATATCTGAACGATCTGGGCGTCGGCTGGCAGGCCGGCGCCAATGCCTTGATGATCATCGGGGTCTTCAACGTCGGGGCCTGCCTCGCGGTCGGCTTTGTCGCCTCGGTCGTCAGCAAGCGCGGCGTGCTGGCGATGATCTATCTGCTCCGGGCGGTGGTCATTCTGGCGTTCATTTCCTTCCCCGTGTCGACGACGAGCGTCTATATCTTCGCGGCCGCCATGGGGGTCCTGTGGCTGTCGACGGTGCCGCCGACCCAGGGCATCGTCGCCCAGGTCTTCGGCACGCAATACATGACCATGCTGTTCGGCGTCGTGTTCTTCAGCCACCAGATCGGCAGCTTCCTTGGCGTCTATCTCGGCGCGCAGGCGGTTGACCGGCTCGGCAGCTATGACATGGTCTGGTATGTGGCGATCGTGCTTGGGCTGCTGGCGGCAGTCTGTCATATCGTCATCGACGAACGGCCGGTCGCGCGGTTGAAGCAGCCGGCCGCGCCTGAGGCGGCATAAGCAACCAACAAGCTGACGCGCAGTGCGAACGGCGCTAGGATGGGAGAGGCCGTATGGTCGAAGCTGTGAACAGCGACTGGAAAGACCAACTCTACGACAGCATCAAGGCGCTGAAGATCAGGCAGGTCGTCTATGTTCCCGACGCGGGCCATGCGAAGCTGATCGACCGGTGTCTCGCGGACCCCGAGATCGACTGTTTCCCGCTGGTGAACGAGTTTGAAGCCGTCGGCATCTGCGTCGGCGCCTGGCTTGGCGGCAGGCGCGCGTGCGCCTTGATGCAGTCCAGCGGCATCGGCAACGCCATCAACGCGCTCGGGCTTGTGCATTCGACCGGCGCGCCCTTCTTCGCAATCGCGACCATGCGCGGCGAGTGGGGCGAATTCAACGGCTGGCAGACCCCGATGGGCCAGGGCATCCCGAAGGCGCTTGAGGCGGTCAACGTCGTGGTCAACCGCGCCGAGACCGCCGCCGATGTCATTCCAGTGACGGAGGCGAGCGGCCGCCTGGCGTTCAACTCCTATTTGCCGGTCTTTTCGCTGATTTCCCAGCGCGCCACCGGCGCCAAAGTCTTTTAAGGGAGGCCGCCATGACGACAGGATCGCAAAATCGCCTGGAACGCCGCGGCGCCGTCCATCGGCTGCTGCGCGACCGGGACCCCAATCTGCTGATAGTGGCCGGCCTCGGCTCCGCCATCTGGGATGCGGAGACGGCGGGGGAGACGCCGCTGAACTTCTATCTGCTGGGCGCGATGGGCAGCGCCACCCCGACCGCCCTTGGCCTCGCGACGGCGCAGCCCGACAAGCGCGTCATCGCATTGGTCGGAGACGCGGAACTGGCGATGGGCCTCTATGTGCTCGCGACGATCGGCTGGCGGAAGCCGGCCAATCTCTCGGTGATCTGCCTCGACAATGGCCGCTTCGGCGAAACCGGCGGGCAAGTCAGTCATACCGGCGTCAATCTGGACCTGGCCGGCGTCGCGGCCGCCAGCGGCATTCCGACGGTGCGGCGCGTGAACGACGACGCCGGCATCGATGAATTGCGCGATCTGGCGATGGCGGGGCCAGGGCCGGTCTTCGGACTGGTTGAAATCACCGCCGCCATGCCGCCCGTTCAAATGCCGATCCGCAATGGCGTGATCGGCATGGCGCGGTTCCGCGAGGCGCTTTTGGGGCCTCAGGCGTTGAAGGAATAAGGCTGGCGGACGGCGGGCGCCGACCGCCTCATTTAGCCGCTCGCAGGTCTGGATAGCGCGCGTCGATCCGGCGGGCGATATCCGTCGGCAGTTTCAGATTGCCGTCCTGACCGAGTTTCGCAGCCAGGCTGACCGCGTCGGCCAACTCCGCGACCAGGCGGGCGACCTGGCGCGCGTCGGCGCCCGCCATGACCCCATGTGCCGCAAGCGCGGCAAGCCGCCCGACGGCCCGCTTGAATGCGGCGCTCCGTAAGGCCACGGCGACTGCTGTCAGGGACTGGGCGCTGTCGCGCAAGGCGCGGAATGCGATGGGCGCTTGCGCTGCGCCCGCCTCAAGCGCGGCGCGGGCGGCGGCGGCTACCCGTTTCGCGGCGATTTCCAGGCGCAGACTTGTCAGTCGATCCTTCGCGGCCTTGAAGCCCGTTGGCGAAACGGACTGGATTTCGGCATCGCCCTTGGACAGAAACGCCAGCGCGTTCGGCGGATCGAACGCCCGCTGATCCGCGCCCTCGCGCGCCGTGAAGCCGCGCACCGGCCCGACATAATCCTCGGTTGCGATAAAGGGCTTCCGGCCGCTGCCCAGGCGGTGGATGCGGCGGGCGACCATGCTCGCCGTATAAGGCTTCGCCAACACATCGTCGGCGCCGGCGGCCAGGGCTGCATCGATGATCGCGCCTTGCGGATTACGGGTCGTCAGGATGATCGGCAGAAAGGGGTTCTGCCCGATTTCCCCGTAACGGACCCGCCGGACCAGGGCGGCCGCATCGCCATCGGCCATCGCCAGATCGATCAACGCGATGTCGATGCCGCCTTCATGCAGCGCCTTTTCGACCGCGGCGCAGGTCCGCCGCCAGATGATTTCGATCGCCCCTTCGCGCCAGAGGCTTGCCCGCGTCTGGGCCGCATACATGTCATGGGGGTCGCCGATCAGAATAGCGGCGCCGGCCAGAAGTCCGTTAGGAATATCTGTTCTTGCAGCGTTTTCTATTGGGCGGCGGCTGTTGGGCATGGCGCGAGTCTACGGCCAAAGATTTGCTGAGCGTTTAATGCGAAGGATGATTTCCAATATGGCGCGAAGTCCGTTACAAAATCCAGCGCGGCGGTTGGCCGTCAGTGGATCGGAACGGGCGGACGATGGGGCGTAGGCCGACGCAATATATCACCGGGCTCGTCGCGCTCGGCGTCCTGATCGCGGCTGGCTGGGTTCTGCGTGAGAAATTGGCGGGGCTGGAGTTCGGCCAGATTCTGGCGCGGCTGGAAGCGACCTCCTGGCAAAGCATCGGGATTTCGCTGGTCTGCACGGCGGGCGCCTATCTGGTGCTGACAGTCTACGACTCGACGGCCTTCGCCTATATCAAGCGGCCGATGCGCTTTGCCCGCATCATGTATGTCTCCTTCGTCGCCTATGCCTTCAGCCACAGCATCGGCTTCGGCGCGGTGTCGGGCGGCTCGGTCCGGTATCGCTTCTATTCCCGCTGGGGCGTCTCGACCTACGACATCGCGACCGTCATCATATTCGGCGGCATGGCCTATGTGCTGGGCATCGTCGCTGTCGCCGGCCTGATCATCTTCGTGAACGCCGAAGCGCTGGCCGCGGCGACCGGCATGCCGCTTTGGGCGGCGCATGTCGCTGGCGCGGTCGCGACGATCAGCGGCAGCTTTTACCTGGTCTGGAGCATCGCCGGCCGGCCGTCGTTCGAATTGAAGGGCCGGCGCTTCCAGCCGCCCTCGATCAAGATCGGCCTGACCCAGGTCGCGACCGCCTGCCTGGAGTGGGGCTTCGCCTCCGCCGCGCTGTATTTTCTGCTGCCGGCCGACATCGGCCTCGACTACTGGCATTTCGTCGGCATCTACGTCATAGGCTATGTCGCGGGCATGATGAGCCAGGCGCCCGGCGGCATCGGCGTGTTCGAGGCGGCGGTGCTGGTGCTGCTGCCGGAGACGGCGCCGAGGGACGCGGTGCTGGCCGCGATCCTGGCCTATCGCGCGCTGTATTTCCTGCTGCCGTTCGTCATCGCGCTTGGCATGATGGGCGCATCGGAAGCCAGGGGCGCCGCCCGCGCTGCCCGGAAAAGCCGCATCCTTCGCATCCGCCGTCAACGGGACCCAACATAGTCCGGCGGCCCGACGCTTCTATCTGGGAGAGATCGACGCATGACTGACGCAGCAGCGGCCCTGCCCATGGCGGGCGTCCGGGTTCTGGATATCGCGACCTTCATCGCGGCCCCGATGGCGGCCTCGATCCTCGGCGAGTTCGGGGCGGACGTCATCAAGATCGAGCAGCCGGGCGGCGGCGACCCGTGGCGGCGCTATGGCACCCAGTCGAACCGCGCTGACTCGACCCTCGCCTGGCTGACGGAAGCTAGGAACAAGCGCTCGATCACCTTGAACCTGCGCGCGCCCGAAGGCGGCGAGCTCTTCAAGCGCCTCGTCGCGGAGGCCGACGTCGTCACCGAGAATTTCCGCCCTGGCACGCTGGAGAAATGGGGCCTGGGATACGACGTGCTGTCCGCGATCAACCCGAAGCTCGTGCTGCTGCGCGTCTCGGGCTACGGCCAGACCGGCCCCTACAAGGACCGCCCCGGTTTCGCCCGGATCGCCCATGCCTTCGGCGGCCTGACCCATCTGGCCGGCATGCCGGGCGGCCCGCCGGTGACGCCAGGCTCCACCAGCCTCGGCGACTACATGACCGGCATGTATGGCGCGATCGGCGTGCTGATGGCGCTCCGGGAACGGGAGCGTTCGGGTCTTGGCCAGGTCGTCGATCTGGCGCTCTACGAATCCGTCTTCCGGGCGCTCGATGAACTGGCGCCGGCTTATGCCGCGACAGGCTATGTGCGCGGCCGGGAAGGCATCGGCACTGCGAACGCCTGTCCCCACGGCCATTTCGAATGCGGCGACGGGCGCTGGGTCGCCATCGCCTGCACGTCCGACAAGATGTTCGAGCGTCTGGCGGCCGCGATGCAGCGCCCTGAACTCGCGACCCCGGAGATTTACGGCCACGTCGCCAAGCGCCTGCAGGAGCGCGGCACGGTCGACGGCCTCGTCTCCGCCTGGACCAAGTCGATGGACCGGGACGCGGTCGTCGCGGCCTGTGTGGCGTCCGAGGTGCCCATCGGCGCCGTCAACGCAATCGACGAGATTTTCGCCGACCCGCATTTCCAGGCGCGCGGCAATCTGGTGACGGTCGACGACCCCGAAACCGGCCCCGTCACCGTCCCCGCCGTCGCCCCCCGGCTCTCCCGCACGCCAGGCAAGATCACCAACCTCGGCCCAGCCCTGGCTTCCGCGAACGGGGATGTCTTTGGCGGCCTGCTCGGCCTGTCGGACGCAGAGGTGCAGGCGCTGCAGGCGAAGGGCGTGATTTGAGACAATCCAACTCGGAAGTGTTTACGCTAGATATAAAGCGCCCGTATTCAGTTGAATCGGATTGTTATGTCTAAGAGCCTGACCGAAAAGTGTTTGAGCGATATCAGCAGGTTGTGATTCACCG
>ERZ888423.736-NODE-736-length-32717-cov-12.043139_pt1 | contig 32717 bp, 32 predicted proteins | sample MGYA00520523_ERZ888423 | MGnify/ENA primary metagenome ERZ888423 (study PRJEB32303, sample SAMEA104408611) | aquatic metagenome | biome: Brackish water; feature: Pelagic; material: water | place: Baltic Sea | collected 2014-06-08T10:24:00 | depth 30,27 m ...
GCAAAGAAGACGGTGGCAAAGAAGGCAGCAGTGAAAACGATCGCATCGAAAAAGGCAGTAGTGAAATCGACCGCATCGAGGAAATCGGCATCGAAGAAATCGGCGGCAAAGAAATCGGCGGCAAAGAAAGCTGTTGACCCGGCGATCCCGCGGCCGATACAGGCTGTGCCCCCGAAACTCGCTCCGAAGATTAAAGAGAAGAAGTCGCCGTTCCCGTCGCTGCTCTCGAACGATGTCCCAGAAGTCGTCGAGGTGCCGAAGCCACGAGGGACGAGCAAAGATGGCATTGCGTACACGAAGGACTTTGATGTCAAGTTCCTCAAAGCGCAAAAGGACGAATTGCTCGCACGGCGCGCCGGTGAACTGCTGCGCGCAACCCGCCTCGAAGAAGAAGCGATCTCGCTGATCGAAAACGGCGAAATGGGCGATGTTCAGTTCGACGACGAAGGTGGCGAAGGCGACACCATGGTCGTCCAGCGCGATCTTGATCGGCTGCTGTCGGGCCAAGCTCGCCAGTCCATTGGCGACATCGACGAGGCGTTGGCCCGGCTCGAAGTTGGCACGTATGGCTATTCGGTGGTGTCGGGCAAGCCGATTCCTCGTGAGCGGCTCGAAGCGATCCCGGAAACGACCGTCCTTGCGGTCGAGAAGGTCAGCGGCGCCGGCTTCCGTTAAGCCCGGCTCGCAACTCTTCCATGTCCAATGCCCGTGCCGCCGCGTGGCGGGCCCCGGTGCTGCTGGCGCTTTGCGTGGTCTTTTTTGACCAGTTCACCAAGCACTGGGCGGTCACTGGTCTGGGCGCAGATCGTGTCATCGACGTTTTCTGGACGCTCCGCTGGAACCTTGCGTTCAACAGCGGCATGGCCTTCAGCCGTGGGCAGGGCTTCGGCCCGGTCATTGCAGTGGCTGCCACGCTGGTCATCGTTTGGCTCCTCGTCACGTTGCGAACTGAGTCAAGCAAGCTGTCGACCTTTGGAATGGGGCTTGTCATTGGTGGTGCAGCCGGCAACCTGGTCGACCGAGCTTTTCGGAACGAGGCATGGCTGCGTGGTTCCGTTGTCGACTTCATCGACTTCCAATGGTTCCCGATTTTCAACATCGCTGACATCTGCATCAACGTCGGTGCCGGCGCGCTGATCTTGAATAGCGTGCTGAGTGCGCGTCGAGCGAAAACGCTCGACGCGGCTGAGTTCGAAGTAGCCCGTGGCGCTGCAGCAGCCGCTGACACCCAAATTGCCACCAAATCCGTCACCGCCGAGGAGATCCCTGAACCATGATCAACGAGGACGTCCCCGCAGCACTTGACGGCCAACGTCTCGACCGAATCGTTGCACTCCTCGGCGATATCAGTCGATCCGACGCCGCTGCAGCAATTGCTAACGGTGGCGTTTCCGTCGATGGTCAGCCGGCCTCGAGCGGCAAGGTCCGACTCGTCGAAGGTCAGTCCATTGGCGTTGACCCGACGTCGTTCCCACGCATTCAGCTGCCGCAGCCTGACCCCGACGTGGAGTTCTCGGTCATTTACGAAGATGAGAGCATCATCGTTGTCGACAAGCCGGCTGGTCTCGTCGTGCACCCCGGTGCCGGCAACATGGAAGGCACGCTCGCCAACGGCCTGCTTGCTCGCTTCCCCGAAATCGTCGACGTGGGCGAGTCGAATCGACCCGGAATCGTGCACCGCCTCGACTCTGGTAGTTCGGGCTTGCTGGTTGTTGCACGCACTCAAGTCGCAGCCGACTTCCTCATCGCCCAGTTCGCCGATCACACATGCACGCGCCGCTACGAAGCGCTCGTATGGGGTGTTCCTGACGCACCGCACGGGATCATCGATGCACCGTTGGGCCGAAGCCGCTCCGATCCCTTGAAGATGGCGGTCGTGACTCATGGCAAGTATGCGCGAACTGACTACCGGGTGATCGGGACATATCGCGAACCCGCCGTAGTTTCTCGTGTCGACTGCCGCCTGGAAACCGGTCGCACACACCAGATTCGCGTGCACCTTTCGTCGATCAACCATCCGCTCGTCGGTGATCCGACCTACGGTCAGCGCCGCCCGAACCTCGGTGTACAGCGTCCGTTCTTACATGCTGCAGAACTGGCCTTCAACCACCCCGACACTGGCGAGCGCGTCACGTTCTTCAGCCCGCTTGCGCCAGACCTGCAAGCCTGGCTCGACGCCGCCTCCAGCTGACGCTGGTGCGCCTGGCGGCGGCTGTCGACTGGCGTCGACCACAGCGACTGCGCCGCTGCCAGCGGTGCTCGGACTGCGTCCGAATCGCTGCGCTCGGGGACACAAGCGTGGCTGCGACTGATTCGCTCAGTGGCTGGTTGCTACTTCAGTGTTCGTGGAGGACTGGCCAAGGGGATTCGCCCTTGGCAATGCTGGCGATACTGGCGAGTGAGTAGCCGTCGAGGTGCCCGCGCATGTGAGCGCCCGCCTGGCTCCAGATCTCCAGGAGTACGCACTGGCCTTCGTGGTCACATGCCCCGTCTTGGTGGGGTGCGCCGAAGTCGCCGACCGTGATCGGGCCATCGACAGCCGAGATGATGTCACTGAGCATTATCGCTGCGGGTTCGCGAGCGAGCACGTAGCCGCCGCCGACGCCGCGCTTTGAGCGCACGATCCCGGCGCCCTTGAGAGCGAGTAAAATCTGCTCAAGATAGGGCTGAGGAAGCGCAGTGCGCTCGGCGATGTCACGTACTGATGTGGGGCCGCCCTTGTCAATGTGAAGAGCAAGACTCAGCAGTGCCCGGCAGGCGTAGTCCCCTCGGGTTGAGATGCGCACGGCTTCACCATAACGATTTTTGAGTCGTTCCTGATTGATCCGGTAGAGAACGAGCCGTTCGCACAAACGCTTGCGAAGAACAATCCTGGCTCTGGCCTTGTGGTCGGACCCTCGAACATGGTGGACTGGAACGTAGTGACTTCCTCAGGCATAGGGCCAATCATTCCGGACTATGCGGGAGCCAACGTGCGCGGGATTATTCCCGCCCTCCTTGGTCCGAGGACTTGGTCAACGTCGACGCTGCCCACGTGGATGCCGGCACCGATTGCCGACTCCGAGCAATGCGTCATGTTGGTGCTCGACGGCCTCGGCTGGGACCAACTCGATGATCACCGAGCGATCATGCCCACGATCAACTCGCTCGTCGGTCGATCGATCCACACCGTCGCGCCAACGACGACCGCCACGGCGCTGACATCGATCACCACGGGGTTGACACCGGGAGAACACGGGCTCATCGGCTACCGCATGATGCTCAACGGCGACATCTTGAACGTCCTCCGCTGGAGTGTCGACGACAAGATTGTTCGCCGCCAGAAGCCGCCGATGGAAGTGCAGCCGTACGACCCGTTTATGGGCTACGAGGTACCGGTCGTGTCGATGGCCGAGCTTGAAAACTCAGCATTCAGCGAAGCGCACCTCCGGGGATGTCGGCGATCCGGTTGGCGGGCTGCGTCGTCAATCCCGGTGGCTGCCGCCGAACTCGTCGAGGCCGGGGAACAGTTCGTCTACTGCTATTACGGCGGCATCGACAAGATCGCCCACGAACGTGGCTTTGGCCCGTACTACGAGGCCGAACTGCGTGCCGCCGACCGCTTGGTCGCTGATCTGCTTGCGGCCTTGCCGAGTGGCACGTCGCTACTCATCACTGCCGATCACGGCCAGGTCGACGTTGGCGACAACATCATTCGGCCATCCGGTGCGATGTTGCGCGGTGTCACGATGCAGTCCGGCGAAGGGCGATTCCGCTGGCTACACACCACAGCCGGGGCGCTGGCCGATGTGGCACAGGCCGCCGAAGCTGAAGTTGGAGAGGTTGCCTGGGTCGTCACACGCGAGCAGGTCATCGACGAAGGTTGGTTTGGCGCAACCGTTTCACCACCGGTGAGGGCGCGGCTCGGCGACGTCGCGCTTGTAGCCCGCGAGGCAGTCACGTTCCACGAAGATGCCGACTCCGGTAGCTATCAGTTGATCTGTCGCCACGGTTCTCTGACATCCGCTGAAGTGAACGTCCCGCTCCTCGCCGGCACGGCCTGACGAACGGGCGCTGCAGGATCCCGGTAGAACGATTGCCATGTCCGACACGTCACTGCCTCCCGACGCAACATCTGCCGGAAGCGAGGCAGTGCGTCCCGACGTCGCCCCAACGAGCGACGAGTCACCGGCAACGAACGGCGATGCCGGCGAACCAACTGCGCTTCGTGAGGCGGTCACACAGCCAGCCAAGGTGATGCGCATCGGCTCGATGATCAAGCAAATGCTCGAAGAGGTCCGGATGACCTCGCTTGACGAGGCCTCTCGAGAACGGCTCGCCGAGGTGTATGAACGTTCGATTGTGGAGTTATCCGAGGCGATGTCCGAGGATTTGCAGGAAGAGCTGCGTTCGCTTGCGCTGCCGTTCGACCATGATGAAGTTCCGAGCGAATCCGAACTGCGCGTTGCCAAAGCGCAACTCGTCGGCTGGCTTGAAGGCCTTTTCCACGGAATCCAGGCCAGCCTCATGGCCCAGCAGGCCGTTGCTCAACAGCAGCTTGCTCAGATGCGTCAGCTCCCGAACGGCCAAGTCGTCCAAGGTGCAGCACAGCGGGCGTCGGGCCACCCCGAAGCCCCCGCCGACGGCGACCGGCCCGGCACCTACCTGTAACGGCCTGACGCTTCAGTCCCGCCAGCGGCCGGCACAGGCCGGGCGGGCAGCCAGCAAGGCGAACGGGTGGCGCCATGGGTCGAGGAGGGACCGTCGGCGAGGAACGAGCCGTCGCAGCCCGATCGATCGACGGTGACAGGACCCGAGAGCCGGTCACATGCAACCGTTGGAAAACCGAAGAGATTCACTGCTACGTTCAGAATCCCAACGTTGTAAGTAATTCACTCAGAAAAGCCAGATGGCCGATTCCTTCACCCACCTCCATGTTCATACCGAATTCTCGATGCTCGACGGAGCGTCGCGACTTGACGAGTTGGTGGCCAAGGCGGTCGAAGACGGCCAGCCGGCGCTCGGTATGACCGACCACGGCAACATGTACGGGACGCTCGACTTCTACAAAGAGTGCAACAGCCAAGGGATCAAGCCGATCATCGGGACCGAGGCCTATATGGCCCACGAGCACCGTAGCGAACGTCCGTCGCGACGGGGCCTTGTCGACGATTCAGGTGGCGAGACCGAGGGCGGCAAGAAGCTCTACTACCACCTGATCCTGCTGGCAGAGAACAACGAGGGCTACAAGAATCTCATCCAACTCGCGTCGCTCGCGTTTATGGAGGGTTACTACTACAAGCCCCGCATGGATTGGGAGCTGCTCGAGAAGTACTCCAATGGCTTGATCGCCACGAGCGGTTGTCTTGGCGGACACGTGCTGCAGTCGCTCCTCAATGGCGACGACCAGGGTGCGCTCGAGAAGGCCGCACGCCTCCAAGACATCTTTGGCCGCGACAACTTCTTCATCGAGATTCAAGATCACGGCATCCCCGAGCAGCATCAGACCAACCCGAAGCTGCTCGAGATTGCCAAGAAAATCAAGGCGCCGCTGCTCGCCACGAACGACACCCACTACACGCATCAGGATGAACACGATGCCCACGACGCGCTGCTGTGTGTTCAGACTGGTTCGCTCATCTCTGATCAGAAGCGACTGCGGTTCGCCGGAACCGAGCACTATCTCAAGACGGCTGCTGAAATGCGATATCTCTTCAGGGAGATCCCTACGGCGTGCGACAACAGCCTGTGGATCGCTGAGCGGTCGAACATCGAGATTGAGTTCGGCAAACCGTTGCTTCCGGACTTCCCGCTCCCAGAGGGCTTCGTCGATGATGAGGTATATCTTCGTCACCTCACGATGGAAGGTGCCAAGAAGCGATGGGGCCAAGACATTCCGGCCGACGCTCTTGAAAGGCTTGCGTTTGAGCTGAAGGTCATCTGCGACATGGGGTTCGCGTCGTACTTCCTGATCACTTGGGACCTCATCAAATACGCCCGTGACAACAACATTCGCGTCGGCCCGGGCCGCGGGTCGGCAGCTGGATGTGCGGTTGCATACTCGCTGAGGATCACCGACCTCGATCCAATCAAGTACGACCTCCTGTTCGAACGCTTCTTGAACCCGAGTCGTGTGTCGATGCCTGACATCGACATGGACTTTGAGACGCGACACCGGGAAGACATGATCAAGTACGCAGCCGAACGCTATGGCCGCGACCACGTGGCGCAGATCATCACGTTTGGTTCAATCAAGGCGCGCAACGCCGCAAAAGACGCGGCTCGCGTGCTCGGCTATCCGTACGGCGTCGGCGACAAGATCGCCAAGGCGATGCCGCCGATGGTGATGGGCCGCGACACTCCGCTGAAGTACTGCTTCGAAGACGTCCCCAAGTACCACGACGGGTACAAGGCAGCGGCCGACCTGCGGGCGATGTACGACACCGACCCGGACATCAAGAAGATCATCGACGTGGCGCGTGGTCTCGAAGGGCTGAAGCGTTCCGACGGCATTCACGCCGCTGCCGTGGTGATCACGAAGAACCCTGTCACCGACTACGTGCCGATCCAGCGCAAACCCGCGGCGGGAATGGACCCCGCTGACGCCCCAGTCGTCACCCAGTATGAGATGCACGGGGTGGAGGATCTCGGGCTCCTCAAGATGGACTTCCTCGGGTTGCGCAACCTCGATGTGATCTCCGACGCCGAAACAATGATTCGCGAGCGGGGCACGCCTGACCTTGTCGTCGAGCAGTTGCCGCTCGACGACAAGAAAACGTATGAATTGCTCTCGCGGGGCGACACGATTGGCATTTTCCAGCTGGAATCACCGCCGATGCGTCAGCTCCTCAAGGCAATGGAGCCCACGGCCTTCGAAGACATCGCCGCGGTGCTGGCGCTGTATCGACCTGGCCCGATGTCGGTCAACATGCACTACGACTTCGCTGACCGCAAAAATGGTCGTCAGGAAGTTTCTTACTTCCACGAGGATGCCAAGGAGGTGCTCGGCGACACGTACGGCCTGATGATTTATCAAGAGAGCGTGATGCGTGTCGCGCAGAAGTTCGCCGGCTACTCACTCGCCGAAGCCGACAACCTGCGTAAGGCAATGGGCAAGAAGGTCCGCGAGGTCATGGCCGCTGCTCGCGACGGCTTTGAAGAGGGTGTCGTCCGGACCGGCTACGACAAGCAAATGGGTGTCGAACTCTTCGACATCATCGAGAAGTTCGCCGATTACGCATTCAACAAGAGCCACACATTCGGCTACGGCCTCATCACGTACCAGACTGCCTACCTGAAGGCGCACTACCCGGTTGAGTACGTCGCATCGCTCCTCACCAGCGTCAAAAACAACCTCGACAAGGCCGCCACGTACCTCGCCGACTGTCGCTCGATGGGCATCAAGGTGCTCACGCCAGACGTCAATCGTTCGCTGACCAACTTTGGTGCGCTCTCGCCGACCGAGATTCCCGAGGGCATGTCGCTGAAGGTGGGGAGCCCTGGCGCCATCACGTTCGGTCTGTCAGCTGTGCGTAACGTCGGCGAGGCACTCGTGGAGGATCTCCTCGCCGAGCGCGCCGAGAATGGTCAGTTCACCGACTTCTATGATTTCGTCGAACGAGTCCCGGAATCGGTGCTCAACAAGCGAACGATCGAATCGCTGATCAAGGGTGGCGGGTTTGACTCACTTGGCCACCCCCGACGCGGTCTCCTCAGCGTCTTCGAACACATCATTGACACCACCGTGAAGCGCCGACGTGAGCGCGAAAAGGGTGTCATGTCGCTGTTCGGTGAATGGGGCGACGATGCGGGTGGCGCTGCTGCCGGTACTGGTACTGGCGATAGTTTCAGCGAGCGGACGCCGATCCCCGAACTCGAGTTCGACAAGACCGAAAAACTTCGTTTCGAGAAAGAGATGCTCGGTCTGTACGTGTCCGACCACCCTCTCTTCGGTGTTGAGAGCGCACTGAAACGCAAGGTTGAGCACGCACTCATCGACCTGCCAAACATGGAAGACGGCGCGCTGGTCACGGTGGGTGGAGTGATCACGAACCTTGCTCGCAAGTTCACGAAGAAGGGCGACCAGATGGCCGTCTTCCTGCTCGAGGACCTCGACGCCTCGATCGAAGTGACAATTTTTCCGCGTACTCTGGCCGAGCAGGGACACAAGCTCGAAGACGACCTCATCGTGTCGGTCAAGGGCCGCCTCGATAAGCGTGACGAGTCGCGCTTTGGTCTGATTGGTCAGACGATCAACGTGCTCCAGGGCCTCGCCGACGGACCTGCCGTGCCGCTCAGGCTGCGGCTCCCGGCAACAGCTCTCGACGAACTCAAGATCCAGCGCTTGAAGCGGCTCCTCAAGGAACATCCCGGTGAGTCCATTGTCATGATCGACATCGGAATGGGCAAGGTCGTGAAGCTTGCCGATGAGTTCCGAGTTGATCTCGACCGGGTCGTTGGTGAACTTCGGATGGCATTTGGCCACGACGCTGTCCTGCTCTAAGCAGAGGTCGAACGGGAGTCTGAGGGCGCTCGACGAGAACTATTGTCCCTGCTCAGGACGACCGTTTAAGCGGTCCGCTCAGGTGAACTGAACTTGATGAACTGACTTGTAATTGATTCGATGAGTGAATCCGGTGGCAGAATGGTGGGGATGGCACTTGAAGTTTCGACCAATGACGCGTCCGCACTGACCGACACCGACCTCGACGAATTGGCGTCCATGGAGGAAGCGTTCAGCGCCGAAGCCTTGTCCAAGGCAAAAGAAGACTGGGTGCTCATCACCACTGCACGCTTTGGCGATGCGCTGCATGGGTTCACCTTTGCCACGCTGGAGCGCATCGGCGGCACGCCCTGTGTCTTGTTTGGCTTGATGAGCGTTAAGCGTTCCTCCAAGCGTGATCAGGTGCTCCGTGGCCTGATGAGCGAGGCGTACCATCGTGCGCTGATGGCGTTCCCCGATGAAGACGTGGTCGTCGGATGTCGCTTCGTTAACGCCGATTCAGTCGTTGCACTCAAGGATCTCGATGATCTGACACCCCGGCCAGGCAACGATGCCGTCGGCGAAGAGCGGGCATGGGGCCGTCGCCTTGCAAAGCGCTACGGCATCGACTCCAAATATGACGCCAAAACGTTTATCGCCAAGTCCGGCGCGCAAGAGGGCTACATGGACTTCGAGTCGGCAAAGCCCGAAACACTCGACCCAGAGGTCGTTGCAATGTTCAAAGACGTCCCGGTCGCCAAGGGCGGCGCAATGATCGTGTACGGCTGGACCATGGCCGAAGATCTCGTCAAGCTCGGCAAGCGCTGAGGGAACATCTGAGCTCCGGTCGATGACCGAGTTTTCAGAAGTCGTTCGCAATCGGCGGATGACGCGGGCGTTCCGGCGCGATCCTGTCGACCCGACAATTGTCGACGATCTCGTCGACCTTGCTTCGCGCTCGCCGAGTGCTGGCAAAACGCAGGGATGGCACCTGGTCGTGCTCGAAGGTGCCTCCACCGCTCGATTCTGGGATCTGTCGTTGCCCGCCGAGAAGCGCGCCAGCTTTCGCTGGAAGCACTTGCTTGATGCTCCGGTGATCGCACTGCCGCTGGCTGATGCGAGCGCCTACGTCGACCGTTACGCCGAGCCAGACAAGGCGCGGACCGGCCTCGGCGAAAATGAAGAGGCCTGGCCAGTCCCATACTGGACAATCGATACGTCGATGTCGGTGATGACGTTGCTGCTTGGTGCAGAAGACGTCGGCCTCGGAGCGCTGTTCTTCGGGGTGTTCAACAACGAAGCAGCGATCCGAACCGAACTGGAAATCCCTGAGCACCTGGAGTTACTCGGCGCCATTGCGCTCGGTTACCCGGTCGACAATCGAAGCGACAAGGCACAGCAGGGAGCGGGCGAGGGCCGTAGTTCCACACGTGCTCGCCGTTCACCGGATCAGATCATCCATCGGGGCGGCTGGACGAGCACGCCGCAGCACTGATCTGTCACACCGAGCAGACCTCGGTGTGACAGATCAGTGCTGCGGCGTGCGGTATCAGTCCTCAGCTGCTGGCGGCGTTGCTGTTACTGCAGCCGGGTCTTGCGGGACAGAGTCGGGTGCATCGGCTTTGACAGGCAGCGAAATTCGCTTGCCGGTCAGGAGCTCACTGAAGCCTTCGACGGTGTCTTGGGGTGCCTGGCAGGCGTGATCTCGACAGACGTAGACGTAGCCGTCTTCGCGGCCCTCCCACAGTGGGGAGTCGTATGGCTCACCCCAGGCCAGTACCGTGTCGGGTCGCCAGACCGACTGGGCCATGCGGAGGAGGTCGGGCCGATCGCCGACAATGACGACCTCGGTCGTGCCGCGACGGCGCAGGTCAGCAGCGATGAGTGCGTTCGAGAACATGCCGATTCCCTGATCGACCTGGGTGCCGAGCAGTTGCAGGATGCGATCGGCCTGGTTGGCGTAGCGCATTTCGCCCGTGAGGCCAGCGAGGCGGTACAGCGCCAAGGCTGCGGTCGAGTTCGCCGACGGCAGAGCGGTGTCGGTCAGATCTTTCTGGCGAGCAATCAGTGCTTCTGCATCTTCGGCGGTGGTGAACACTCCACCTTCGACCGGGTCCCAGAACCAGTCGAGCATCGTGTCGGCAGTTTCGATGGCTGCGTCAATCCAGCGTGCCTCGCCGGTGGCTTCGGTGAGTCGGGTGAACGCGTCGACGAGATGGGCGTGGTCGGCGGCCAGCGCATCGTGGCGAGCCTGCGGTGCCCCGTCGGCATGCCAGGTTCGGTTCCAGCGGCCGTCGGGTCGGCGGAGCTCGCGGAGCAGGAACTCGCCGTTCTTCTTTGCAGCCTCGAGCCAGGTTGGGTTGTTGAAGACTGATGCGGCCTCGGCAAGGGTCGCGAGGAACATGGCATTCCATTCGGTGATGATCTTGTCGTCGAGTCCGGGTCGCGTGCGCGCGTTGCGGGCTTGGGCCAAACGGAATGTGCCGTATTCGAGCTCGCGGGGTCGCTGGAGCACGCCGCGGGCCTGCAACCGGTTGGGAATCGAGCGACGAACGGGCGCGTCGCCCTTCTTTTTCTTTGCAGTCTTGCCAGTCTTTGCAGTCTTGTCAGTGTTAGGTGCCTTGGCGCCGTGATCGACGATCTCGTAGTTGCCCTCGTTGGTGATGTCGTACCAGTCAATGGTGGCCTCGACGATCTCCTTCTTCACGTCGTGCATCGCAGCTCGGGCCTCATCGGGAGTCCACGTGTGGAACAGACCTTCGACGCCGTTGCCGTCGGCATCGGGGGAGTCGGCGTCTTCGGCCGAGTACCAGCCACCGTCGGGATGCTGCATTGTGGTGAGCACGTAGCCGATGGTTTCGACGAGGACCTGACGCCACTGCGGTTGGCCGAGCACGACGAAGGCGTGGAGGTAGGTCCGCACGAGCAGCGCCTGATCGGGCAGCATCTTTTCGAAGTGCGGCGTCAGCCATTCGCGGTCGGTTGAATAGCGGGCGAAACCGCCACCGATGTGGTCGTACATACCGCCCGAGCACATGGCGTCAAGGGTGGTGACGATGATGTCTTTGGCTGCGTCGGCACCGTTGGACATGTATGCGCGGAGCATGAGTTCAAGGTTGAACGTCGACGGAAATTTCGGGGCTTGGCCGAATCCGCCCCATTCGGGGTCGAATGCCCTGCCGAGCCCCTGCACTGCGTTGTTGAGTTGTTCGACGCTAGGGATTTCAGTACCGGCTGAGAGCTCGGCGGTGCGATTGACCGCAGCCATCAACTGGCCGATGTTCTTGCGAACGTCGTCTGGCCGCTCGGTGTACACCTCGGTGATTGAGGCCAGCAGTTGGAGGAACTGTTCCTTCGCGAAGTACGTGCCGCCATAAAAGGGTTCGCCATCGGGCGTCATGAACACGGTCATTGGCCAGCCGCCGCGCCCGGTCATTGCCTGCACGGCATCCATATAGAGCTGATCGACGTCCGGGCGTTCTTCGCGGTCGACCTTGACGTTGACGAACATCTGGTTCATCTGCGCTGCGACTTCGGCGTCTTCGAAGCATTCGTGGGCCATCACATGGCACCAGTGGCACGACGAGTATCCGACCGACAGCAGCACGGCGACGTTGCGGGCCTTTGCCTCGGCAAAGGCTTCGGCGCCCCACGGGAACCAGTCGACTGGGTTATCGCGGTGCTGGCGCAGGTAGGGAGACGTCTCGTCGGCAAGCCTGTTCATCGTCGGGAGGGTAACGCCGCAGGAACCGGCGATCACGGTGTCGGATGCACCTGGCGAGGGTTACGGCGATGAGCATCGTTGGCTGGATAATCGCCCGATGATCGATGAGGTGACTGATCTCAAGGGCTGAACCGTTCACACGCCAGTGGAGTGGAAGCCGCCGTCGCAGTGGACGATCTCGCCTGTTGTCTTCGGGAACCAATCAGAGAGCATGGCGCACACAGTGCGGGCGACGGGCTCGGAGTCGTTGACATCCCAGCCCAGGGGCGCGCGGTCGTCCCAGACGTCTTCAAACTTGGCAAAGCCGGGGATCGACTTCGCGGCCATCGTGCGGATCGGGCCGGCGGCAACGAGGTTGCAACGAATGCCCTGAGGCCCGAGTTCTTTGGCCAGGTAGCGCGACAGGCTTTGGAGCGCCGACTTAGCAACGCCCATCCAGTTGTAGGCGGGCCAGGTGACCGAGTTGTCGAAGTCGAGGCCGACAATTGAACCGCCCGGTTGCATCAGCGGTACGAAGGCGTCGGCAAGCGTTTTGAGCGAGTAGGTCGACACGTGCATGGCGACGGCGACGTCGTCCCACGGGGCGTCCATAAAGTTGTCACCGAGGCACGACGCAGGTGCAAAACCAACAGCGTGCAGCACACCATCGACGCGCCCCCACTTTGTTGCCAGCGCTTCACGTACAGCGACACCGTGCTCGGGCACGGTGACATCGAGTTCGAACACTTCGATTTCGGTACCGTCCGGGTTCGTACCGAGCTTGCGGGCGGTGCGTTGCGTCAAGCGCAGCGCTCGCCCCGCGCCCGTGAGAACAATGTTCGCACCCTGTTCCTGCGCAATCTTGGCCACGCCGAATGCGAGCGACGCATCGGTGAGGACTCCGGTGATCACGATGTTTTTTCCGTCGAGCAGACCCATGCGCCGAAACGTAGTCGCTGGAGCGCCCTCTTTTTGTGTGAGCGATGACAGCGTCGGTCGCCGGTATCGCTCGCACAAACTTGGGCCGCGTCTTTTGGGTGAGCGATAGTGGGGTCGGTTGCCTGTATCGCTCACACAAAACGGGGCGTTGTTTGTTGCCGGTATCGCTCACAGGCACGCAGCAGGCGGTGGCGGGAGCTGTGACTCGCGCCCGACACCTCCTGGAGTTCGGCAACGATGTGGCACCCTAACTTCGTGATATCGATGGGAATGAATCAGGGCACTGCGAGCGTTGGGTGATGACGATGCAACTTTTCGACACAGCGCGCCGCGAAATCGTCCCCTTCGAGCCCGGCGAGAACGTCCTGATGTACACGTGCGGCATCACGCCCTACGACGCAACGCACCTCGGCCACGCCGCCACATTTATTGCATACGACATGCTGCAACGCCGGCTGATCGACCTGGGCCACACCGTCAGGTGCGTCCGCAATGTCACCGACGTCGACGATCCGTTGTTCGCCAAAGCTCGTGAACTTGGCGTGCACTACCTCGACCTTGCAGCATCCGAAGAAGCTCGCTTCGAGCGCGACATGGAAGCACTCAATGCGCTGCCAGTCGCGTCGAGCCCGCGTGCGTCGTCGGCCATCCCCGACATTCGCGGCTTTATTGGCATGGTCCTCGACCGAGGCTTTGCCTACGAGGCCGGTGGCTCGGTCTACTTCGACGTATCGAAAGTCGACTCCTTCGGTTCGATGAGCGGCTATTCCGAAGAGCAGATGATTGCCTACGCCAAAGAGCGCGGCGGTAATGTCGAGGACCCGAACAAGAAATCGCCGCTCGACTTTGTTCTGTGGCACCCCTCGGCATCTGATGAGCCGGCGTGGGACACGATGTGGGGCGCAGGCCGTCCGGGCTGGCACATTGAGTGCTCCGCGCTCGCCTTACGCGAGCTCGGTACGACGATTGATCTCCACGGTGGTGGCGCCGACCTGATCTTCCCGCACCACGAGTGCGAAAAGGCGCAGTCCGAAGCGGCGACCGGCGAGCAGTTCGTCAAGCACTGGATGCATACGGCACTCATCTCGATGGACGGCCACAAAATGTCGAAGAGCCTCGGCAACCTCGTGTTCGTCGATGCCTTGCGCGAGGAGTACGACCCGCGCTCGATTCGCCTCGCGATCATCGAGCACAATTACCGGGTCGAATGGGAATGGGACGACGAATTGATGCCGCGCAATAAGGTTCGACTCGAATCGTGGCTCGCAAACGACGCGTCCAACCTCGAACTGCTCGATCAGGTGCGCGAGCGCCTTGATGATGACCTCGACACGCCGGGTGCGCTTGCCGCAATCGATGATGCTGCTGCTGCGGGCCTCGGTGTTCGTGAAGCGGCAGAACTGCTTGGCGTCAACTTCAAGTGATTGGCGTGAGCTTCGATTCACGGCAAGTTCATCCGGTCGTCTTCCCTGCGTAGCCTCCGTGCTCTATTGTTCTCCTTCATGAGCGATGGCCCAGGAGCGGGCACCCTGCAACGCCGGGTGCGCAAAATCGGCGCTCCCGTGGTGTCGAAGCTCTGGGATATCAAGCTCAGTGGCTACGAACGCCTCCCAACGAATGGGCCCGCAATCCTGTGCCCGAACCACGTCTCGTTCCTCGATTCGGCGTTCTTGGCCTTCACCATGCCACGCAACATTTCGTTTGTGGGCAAGGCCGAGTACATGGACTCTTGGAAGACGAAATTTTTGTTCCCGGCAATGGGCATGATCCCGATCGACCGTTCTGGCGGATCTGCGAGCAACTCCGCGCTCGACGCTGCTGAAGAAGTACTCAACCGCGGCGAGTTGTTCGGGATCTATCCCGAAGGCACCCGGAGCCGCGACGGCACCCTCGGCAAGGGCCGCACCGGTGCAGCGCGCTTGGCCATGAAGGTCGGCTGCCCGATCTATCCGGTTGGCATCATAGGAACCGACGAAATCCAGCCACCCGATGCCAAGATCCCCAAGCTGCGCAGGACTGCAGAAATCAAGATTGGTCGCCCGATCAAACCTGAGCGGTACATGAACCGCGGCGCAGAGCACATGGCATGGCGATCGATGATCGATGAGGTCATGTTCGAGGTCCGCGAGCTGTCCGGTCAGATCTACGTCAACCAGTACCACGGCCAGACCGCTGAATCGGAGCCGATTGTTGCGGCCCGAGTGGGCCATGTCACCGACGCGGCCAACCGGTTCGAGCAGCAGCAGGCCAACGAAGCAAGAATCGCGCTGACCGCAAACAGCTGAGTAGAGGTTCCTGAGCAGCGGTCAATCCGAAACCGTTCGCCGGACAACGGGCCATCGCTTCTATCCTGGGTGGTTCATGTCGAACATCACGATCTCGCTTCCCGACGGAACGACGCGCGAATTGCCCGAAGGCTCAACGGCCCTCGACCTCGCTGCGTCGATTGGTTCAGGCCTCCGCAAGGCCGCTGTGGCCGCAACGATTGCCGGGCACGAGACCGACCTGACCACCGCGCTGACCGAGGGCGATGTGGTGTCGATCATCACGAACAACACCGACGAGGGCCGCCACGTCTTGCGCCACTCGACGGCGCACGTCCTTGCGCAGGCGGTGACGCAGCTCTATCCGGGCGCGAAGTTCACGATTGGTCCAGCTATCGAGAACGGTTTCTATTACGACTTCGATCTGCCCGACGGCAAGACCTTCAACGACGACGATCTCGCGATCATCGAGGAGCAGATGAAGGAGATTGTCAAGCAGAATCAGCCATTCACGCGGTCCGAACACACGATGGCTGAGGCGAAGGAACTGTTTGCCGACCAGCCTTACAAGGTCGAGATCATCGAGCGCGTCGAGTCGATCCAGCAAGCGGGCGGCGCAGCCGACTCAGAAGACGCTGGCGAAGTCGGTGGTAAAGGCGTCATCAGCGCATACCGCAACACCGACGAGTTCGTCGATATGTGCGTCGGGCCGCACGTGCCCAGCACTGGCAAGCTTCTCTTCTTCAAGCTGCAGCGGGTCTCGGGCTCGTACTGGCGTGGCAACGAGAAGGGCCCGCAGCTCCAGCGCGTCTACGGCACGGCCTGGGAGTCGAAACAGGCGCTGGCCGAACACCTCCACCAGCTCGAAGAGGCGCTCAAGCGCGATCACCGCAAAATCGCTGTCGAACAAGACCTGCTCAGCTTCCCGAGCAAGCTCGGTGGCGGCCTTGCCGTGTGGCATCCCAAGGGTGCCATTATCCGCAAGCTGATGGAGGATTACAGCCGTCAGCGTCACGAGAGTGGCGGTTACGACTTCGTCTACTCGCCGCACCTCGCAAATGCGAACCTCTTCGAGACGTCTGGCCATCTCGACTTCTACGCCGACGGCATGTACCCGCCGATGGAGATGGACAACGGCACGTATTACCCGAAGCCGATGAACTGCCCGATGCACTGTTTGATCTTTGACAGCCGTCAGCGCAGCTACCGCGAGCTCCCGCTTCGCCTCTTCGAGCTGGGCACCGTGTACCGCTACGAACGCGCCGGCACGCTGCACGGCCTCATGCGGATCCGTGGCTTCACCCAGGACGACAGCCACATCTACTGCACAGAGGAACAGCTCGCAGGCGAAGTCGCTGGCCTCCTCGACTTTGTGCTGTCTGTCCTCCGTGCGTTTGGTTTTGAAGACTTTACGTTCAACCTGTCGACGCGTGACCCTGACAAGTCGGTCGGTACCGACGAGATCTGGGAGACCGCAACGACGGCGCTTCGTGAGGCGCTCGACTCCCACGGTCTCGAGTACGCGGTCAAAGAGGGCGATGCAGCGTTCTACGGCCCCAAGATCGACATCGACGTGCGGGATGCGATTGGCCGCTCTTGGCAGCTGTCGACCATCCAGGCCGACTTCCAGCTTCCCGAGAGGTTCGACCTCGAATACATCGGCGCCGACAACAACCGGCATCGGCCAATCATGTTGCATCGCGCGCTGATGGGTTCGATCGAACGATTCTTCGGCGTGCTCATTGAGCACTACGCCGGCAACTTCCCGACATGGCTGGCGCCTGTGCAGGTTCGGGTACTGCCTGTGTCGTCACCGCACGAGAAGTACGCCGCAGAAGTGGTTGCGGCGCTCAAGGCTGCAGGCGCACGTGTCGACATGGCCGTTGCTGACGATGGCCTTGGGAAACGGATCCGTAATGGCAAAATCGACAAGATCCCATACGTGCTTGTCGTGGGCGACGACGACGTCGCAGCGCGCACCGTCGGCGTCAACGTTCGCACCGACATGCAGGCTGAAGGCGCACCTGACGTCGAGCGTGATGTGCCACTCGATGGTTTCGTTGCACGCTTCCAAGCAGAAGTCGCCGACGCTCAAACGGCGGCGCTCCAAGCCTGATGCTCGAACGGATCTGGTCGGGGTGGCGTTCGAGCTACGTGGTCGGGGCTGGAGCCACTCAGGCCCCGGGTCTTGGAGCAAACGACTCGAGCGTGTTCACTCAGTTGCTTGAGTCGGGCTTACCCGACGAAGAGACGCACATCGTGCATCGTGCCGAGCACGTCTTTTCCATCGTCAACATCCATCCGTACACGTCCGGTCACGTGCTCGTTCTGCCGTACCGCGAGGTGGCGGAAATCGAGCTGCTGACGGCCCAGGAGAGCGCTGAGCTCTGGGCCGTCACGACGCAGGCCGCTGCGGTGGTGCGTGCGGAGTACAAACCTCACGGCATGAACATCGGGCTCAATCTGGGCCGTCCGGCTGGCGGCTCGATCCCCACGCATCTCCACATGCATGTCGTTCCGCGCTGGACTGGCGACTCGAACTTCATGTCGACGATCGCCAACGCCCAAACGCTGCCTGAAGCTCTCGTCGTCACTGCCAGTCGCATCCGTACAGCCTGGAACGCGCAGACCGCCTGAGATACCGGGTCCAGAGATACCGGGTCCCGGTCGTCACAGGTGGCCCGACCTCGGTGTAGCGCTCGTAGGCTGTTCGGTGATGACCGACGACCAGATCGACGTGCTGCCTGACGACTTGAACCCGGCTGGGTTCGTCGGCGCCTATCTCTTTCCCGACAACAGCCGTCGGCGCTGGCCCGGAGCGATATACCTTGGCCTTGCAGCAATTGCTGCGCTCGTCTACTTCGTTGCCACCGATGCCGCCGTGGTGAACACGGGCTGGCTTGTTGGAGCTGCAGTGCTCGGCGCTGTCGGAATCTTCTCGATCACGAGTGGCTGGCGGATGACTGTGGACGAAAAGCAAGCACTTGTTGCCGCCCAGGGTGCAGTCGGTTTTGCCGTCGGACATGCCTCGGCGCAGCAGGTCTGGCGCGGCTTTCGGAGTCGCCCGACATGGCGTGTGCTCTGCTACTCAGCTGAAGAACCTCCCGTACAACGAGGCTTGGTTCTGGTCGATGCAGTCGACGGACAAATCCTGGAGCACCTCATCGAGGAGAACGACGAGACCGAGTAAGGTCATAGCAACATGTTTGACGGCACTTTCAGAAAGCCGGTCGACAAGGCGGTTCAGCCGATCGGCGCCCTGCTGCGCAAGACCCGCCTGACCCCCGACCACTTGACCATCATGGGTCTCCTCGTCGGCATTGCAGCGGCAGTTGCCATTGGTTTCGGTCGTCTCTGGATGGGACTTGCTCTCGTCATTCTGGCAGCGCTGCCGGACCTCCTCGACGGGGCACTTGCCAAGGCCTCCGGAACTTCCAGCCAACGGGGCGCCTTCTTCGACTCGACGGTCGACCGCGTCACCGACTCACTGCTGCTTGGCGGTATCGGCTGGCATTTTGCGCTCACCGAAGATCCGCGCATTGTGCTGCTTCCGTTCGCAGTGGCGTCGATTTCATCGGTGATCAGCTATCAGCGGGCCAAGGCAGAGTCGCTCGGAATCGCAGCGAAGGGTGGCCTGATGGAGCGCGCTGAGCGGATCATTGCAATCCTCATTGGTCTGGCCTTTAACGTCCTCCTTATTCCGATTCTCTGGATCATGCTGGTACTCACTTCGATCACGGCGCTCCAGCGATTCTGGAAGGTCTGGAATGCGGCCGATGTTGCACCGGTCACGGCCGCTCGAATCGAGATGCGTCGTTCACGTCGCCAAAGCCGCCGAGTTACTCGAACCGCGCTTCGCCGCACCAGCATCCCACGCCGCAAGCCGTGAGCGCCCGAGCAGCGGCGCCTGAGTCACTGCGCAACGTCGCGTGAGCGACGGTCGCGATTCGAAGGCTGCGGGCACTCCGAGTTGGGGCAATCTCGCCGATCCGCGCTGGCATGCCGACCAACTCGCGAACCGCATCACCACCAACTCGTACAAGGCAGGAGCACTCGCAGCACGCCTTCTGCCCGGGGCCCTCGTAGCGGGGTTGGCCACTCCTGCCGGCTTGGGTGCCAACTTTGCAAGCCCGCAACGCCGAGCGATGATCGAGCGGCACCTCCAGCGCGTTGACCCCACGTTGCGCGGCCTGCGGCTGCGTCGGGCCGTGCAGGAATCGTTTGACTCCTATGCCCGCTACTGGATCGAGAGCTTTCGGCTCCCGGCTATGTCGAAACGCGCGGTGGCCCGATCGTTTCATGAAGATGGATACCAGCACCTCCTCACGGCGCTCGATGCGGGAAAAGGTGCGATCATCGCGCTGCCTCATCTGGGCGGTTGGGAATGGGCTGGCCGTTGGATTGCCGACCGTGGGCACCCGATCACCGTGATCGTCGAGCGACTGGACCCACCTGAGTTGTTCGACTGGTTCGTCGATCTGCGGTCCAAGCTCGGGATGACCGTCGTCCCAGTCGGGCCCGAGGCGGGCAAGGCCGTCATTCGAGCGCTGAACAACAACCACGTTGTCTGTCTGCTGTCTGATCGTGACATCCAAGGCGGTGGCCCCGAAGTCGAGTTTTTTGGCGAGCGCACGACCTTGCCCGGCGGTGCAGCGACCGTGGCCTTACGGACCGGAGCGCCGATCCTGCCGACCGGCATCTACTTCACGGATCGATTCGATGGTCACCTCGGCTATGTCCGTCCGCCGATTCCGGTCGAACGGCAGGCCAACCGACTTCGTGATGACGTTCAGCGGATCACTCAGGTCATCGCCCAGGAACTGGAAGTCCTGATCCGTCGAGCCCCGTCGCAGTGGCACTTGTTTCAACCCAACTGGCCGAGCGACCCGGGCTACGAGCACCACTCCAGCTAGACGCCTTTGCGAGTGTCGACCCACGTCCGTTTTGGTCGCGCAGCCTCGACGGATTCCGGAATGGTGCGCCTCCGTCAGCTAGACATTCCACGGTGAGCAGCACCGACGATACCGATGCCGTCGATGCGCCGCCGATGCGCATCGGGATCGTGTGCCCATACAGCCTGACTATCCCGGGCGGTGTGCAGATGCAAGTGCTGGCGCTCGCCAGAGAATTGCGGGCCCGCGGACACGAGGCGCGAGTGCTCGGCCCATGCGATGGGCCACCACCCGAGAGCTTCGTCACTCCTCTCGGTAACTCGCTGCCACTCGCTGCCAACGGCTCGATTGCTCCACTTGCGCCCGATCCGCCAGCGGCATTTCGCACGATGCGGGCACTGACCGACGAAGCCTTCGACGTCATCCACGTCCACGAACCGTTGGCGCCTGGGCCGGCGCTCACATCAGTCTTGTTCCACCCTGCGCCGATCGTCGCGACGTTCCACGCAGCGGGTTCATCGACCAGCTACCGACTCTTCAACCGTGCGCTGAGTCGGATCATTAAGCGAATCGACCACAAAGTTGTCGTGTCGAAAGACGCCCTTGCGCTGGTGCAGTCGCATCTCGGTGGCGAATACGAGGTCTTGTTCAATGGTGTCAACATCGAAGAGATGCAAGCGTTCGAGCCGCACGAGTACGACCGCCCGAGTGTGTTCTTCTGTGGGCGTCACGAAGACCGCAAGGGTCTGCGGATCCTGATCGATGCCTTCGATCAACTTGGAGACGACATCGACCTGTGGATTGCGGGGGAGGGGCCCGACACCGCTGCGCTCCAAGCCCGGACCCAACGAGACTCACGCATCCACTGGCTCGGCCGTGTCACGGACGAAGACAAGATTGCCCGGCTCCGTGGCGCCGATGTGTTCTGTGCACCCTCACTCGGTGGCGAATCGTTCGGCGTCGTGCTGATCGAATCGATGGCAGCCGGAACCACCGTGGTCGCCAGCGGGTTAGACGGATACCGAAATGTTGCCACCCACGACCAGGACGCATTGCTGGTCGAACCCGGTGACGCAGGAGCATTAGCAGCTGCCATCAAGCGAGCGCTCGACGACGACGATTTGACCAAGCGCCTCCGAGCGAACGGATTGCTTCGGGCCTTCGATTTCTCGATGTCGACGCTGGTCGACCACTACGTCAGGATCTACCGCGCGCTGATTGTCTGACCGCAGCCTGACAGTCCGATAGCGGTTGCTCCCGAAGAACGGCCGGTGGGGAATCCCACTGACGGCGCATCGATCAGTCGTAGACTGCCCTCATGGTTCTCGTTATCGTCATCGTCATCGCCGTCGTCGTCCTTGCGTTGGTGATTGGTGCCTACAACGGGCTGATCCGCCGTCGCAATCAGATCGAAAACGCCTGGTCGCAGATCGACGTGCAGCTCAAGCGCCGCCTCGATTTGATCCCCAACCTCGTCGAAACGGTCAAGGGCTACGCCGCTCACGAGCGCGAGACCCTCGAAGGGGTGATCAACGCCCGCAATGCAGCGATTGCCGCACCTGACACTCCTGATGGCCAGGCCGGCGCCAACAACATGCTGACTGGAGCGCTCGGAAAGCTCTTCGCACTCGGTGAGGCCTACCCCGACCTCAAGGCCAACCAGAACTTCCTGCAACTGCAAGAAGAACTGACGGCGACCGAAGGTCGTGTTGCCTACTCGCGCCAGTTCTACAACGACAGCGTGCTCGACTACAACAACAAGCTTGAGCAGTTTCCGACCGTGTTCTTTGCCAAGGCAATGAAGTTCGATCGTCGTGAGTATTTCCAGGCCGAAGAGGCCGCCCGGACAGTTCCGTCCATCGAGTTCTGATCAGCCGACTGCATCACATCACCTCATGTTTGAACTGATTCGATCGAATAAGCGCCGCAGCGTAGCGCTCGTTGCGTGCTTCATGCTTTTCATCGTGCTCGTTGGCGCCGCCATTGGAGCGCTGGTCGGTAATGGCATTGCCTTCACGCTCGTTGCACTGGTCTTCAGCGGCAGCGTTGCCTTTTACTCGTACTGGCGAGCTGACAAGATCGCGCTGAAGATCAGCCGAGCCGAGCCGGCCTCAGAAATCGAGTACCAGAGACTCCACAACATCGTCGAGGGGCTTTGTATCGCTGCAGGCCTGCCGAAGCCTGGCGTGTATGTCATCGACGATCCGGCACCGAATGCCTTCGCAACTGGCCGCAACCCTGAACACGCTGCGATCGCAGTAACGAGTGGCCTCCTCGAAATGCTCAATCGAGTCGAACTCGAGGGAGTCATCGCACACGAACTCGGCCACATCAAGAACTACGACATTCTCGTTTCGACGCTCGCGGTCACGATGGTTGGCGCAGTCGCCCTTCTTGCCGACGGTGCGATCCGCCTGATGTGGTGGAACGGTGGGCGTGTGTCACGTTCCAGTGACCGGTCGAATGGCAATAACCCACTTGCCTACGCCGGTTTTGCTTTGTTGATTCTGTCGCCGATCATTGCCAAAGCCATGCAGGCGGCGGTTTCGCGGCGCCGCGAAACGCTTGCCGATGTCACGGCGTGTCAGCTGACTCGGTATCCGCCGGGTTTGATCTCGGCGCTGGAAAAGCTGAAGGAAGACACCACAGTGACGCATAGTGCTTCAATGGCTACGGCACACTTGTGGATCGAGCAGCCGATGAGCGGAGTCGGCGACAATGGCAAGCTCGGTGGTATCCACAAGATGTTCAACACGCACCCGCCGCTTGACGAACGTATAGCACTCCTGAGAGAACTCTGATGACTCACTCGAAGTATCTGGCTGGCGCTGCGGCGCTGGCGCTTGTTGCCGCTGCGTGTAGCGGTGGAAGCTCGTCTGAAGCCACGATCACCACGGTTGCCAGCACGACGACCGCTGTTTCAGAAACAACAGCATCGAGCAACACGTCAGCAACAACGATGAGCACCATTCCGGTGCCCAGCACCACGCTGGCTCCCGATGTGCCGCGTCAGCCGCTGACTGGCATGCCCGTCGAGAGCGAGGTCGACATTACCGATCGGCCCGCGCTGGCCGTCAAGATCGACAACGCCCCCGCCGCCCGCCGAAATCACTCGGGCCTCGCCGTCGCCGATGTGGTCTTTGAGGAAAAAGTCGAGGGTAGCCTCACCCGCTTCGCAGCGGTGTTTCACAGCCAAGACGCCGACCCGGTCGGCCCGATCCGGTCGGCCCGCGAACAGGATGTCAACCTCCTCAGTTCGCTGAATCAACCGCTCTTCGGTTGGAGTGGCGGCAACCCAGGTGTCACGCGGCTGATCCGGGCCTCGTTCCTTGTCGACGTCGGCGCACCTTCAAACTCCGGCAGCTACTACCGCGGCCCGGGAAGTGCCCCGCACAACCTGTACTCCGACACTGCGTCGCTCTACGCGTTGACGCCGGAAGATAATCCCGGCGCGCCAAGCCGCCAGTTTGGGTTCCTCGACGATGGCACGGTTTTTGCGGGCGACGTCGCCAAGAAGATGTCGTTCAACATCGGCAGTATCGACATCGTGTGGGACTGGAACGCTGACGAAGGGCGCTACGAGCGTTCCCAAGAAGGCGAAAAGCACGTCGACAAGACCTACGGTCAGATCGGTGCGCAGAACGTCATTGTGCTCGGCGTCGACTATCGCCAAAGTTCCATCGACTCGAACGCTCCTGAGGCAGTCACCCTGGGTGAAGGTCAGGCATTGGTGTTCAGCAACGGTGAGGTCATCACCGGCCGCTGGCAGAAAGTGCTGGCGGTCTACAACTTCGTCCTGACCGATGACGACGGAAATCCAATCAAGCTGACGCCTGGTCAGACCTGGATTGAACTCGTTGAGGTGAGCTCGCCGGGCGAGCCGGCCGACGTCACGATCGAATAGTCGCGCCGATGCTGGGGCCTTTTCACACGGGTACCAGCGGTACCACCGAGAATGCACCACTGGATCGGGCAAGAACCCGCCCGGCGAAAGTACGATGGTCACATGAGCTTTGAGAGCACTGGAACATTCCCCGTCAAGCGGGGCTTGGCAGAAATGATGAAGGGCGGCGTCATTATGGACGTCGTCAATCCCGAGCAGGCCAAGATCGCCGAAGATGCTGGCGCTGTAGCGGTGATGGCGCTTGAGCGCGTTCCCGCCGACATTCGCCGCGACGGTGGCGTTGCGCGCATGTCTGACCCCGAAATGATCATTGGAATTCAAGAGGTCTGCTCGATCCCCGTTATGGCCAAGGCGCGAATTGGCCATTTTGTTGAAGCGCAGATTCTCCAGTCACTCGGCGTCGACTTCATCGACGAATCCGAAGTCCTCACCCCAGCCGACGAGGCCTACCACATCGACAAAATGGCGTTCGACGTGCCGTTCGTGTGTGGCGCCACCAACCTCGGCGAGGCGCTCCGTCGCATCTCCGAAGGTGCAGCGATGATCCGCTCGAAGGGCGAAGCCGGCACTGGCAACGTCGTTGAAGCCGTGCGCCATTTACGTTCGATCATCGGTGACATGAAGCGCATCACGCAGGCTGATGAAGCCGAACTTTTCGGTTGGGCCAAGCAGCTGCAGGCGCCGCTTTCGCTCATCCAGGAGATCGCCAAGACCGGCACGCTCCCCGTCCCGCTGTTTTGTGCGGGTGGTCTCGCTACTCCGGCTGACGCCGCACTCGCCATGCAGCTCGGTGCCGACGCCGTGTTTGTTGGTTCGGGCATCTTCAAGTCCGACAACCCGTCGCCACGTGCCAAGGCGATCGTCGAAGCGACGACGCACTACATGGATGCCGACATTTTGGCGAAGGTCAGTCGCAATATTGGTGCCCCGATGACGGGTATCGGCATGGACGAGAACAGCGTCAAGTACGCCGAACGCGGTTGGTAGCGAGGCCTGTCGTAGGCGTCCTCGCATTGCAGGGCGCCTTCGCAACGCACCAGGAGCGGCTGATGGCACTCTCTATCGATGCGCCACTTGTCAAAACGCCCGAACAACTCGTTGGTATCGACGCGCTTATTTTGCCGGGCGGAGAGAGCACGACCATGTCGATGCTGCTCGACACAAGTGGTCTGCGCGATCCGATCGGCGAGCGGTTGGCTGATGGCATGGGTGTCTTCGGGACCTGCGCAGGGATGATTCTGTGCGCGACCGAAGTGCTCGACGGGAGACCCGATCAGCGAGGTTTCTCGCTGATCGACATGACGGTCCGACGCAACGGCTACGGCCGTCAACTCGACAGCTTCGAAACCGACCTTTCGGTCGACGGGCTGGCAGACGACTTCCATGCCGTGTTCATCCGTGCTCCGTACGTCGAGCGGGTGGGTCCTGATGTCGAAGTGATCGCCGTTCACGACGGAATTCCCGTTCTCGCTCGTAGTGGACGTTGTACGGTGGCATCGTTTCACCCCGAACTCACAGACGACACTCGGCTACACGAAGCGTTCATCGCGTCGTTGTGACGACCGAACAACCGAACGACACCTGACGATCAACCCGCCGAGTCCATTGCTCTGGCAGAGAGAGAACCGATATGTCCGGCCATTCCAAATGGGCAACGATCAAGCACAAGAAGGGCGCGACCGACGCCAAGCGCGGCAAGCTCTTCAACAAGCTCGCCCGCCAGATCGAAGTCGCAGCCAAGGGCGGCGGTGACGTCGATATGAACCCCACGCTGCGTACCGCGGTCCAAAAGGCCAAGGGCGCTCAGATGACGAACGACGCAATCGATCGTGCGATCAAGCGTGGCACGGGCGCCGCCGACGGCGCCGCATACGAGAGCATTATGTACGAGGGCTACGCGCCTGGTGGCGTTGCACTGATGATCGACGTACTCACCGACAACCGCAATCGGTCGGGCGCCGATATTCGCCAGATCTTCAGCAAGCTCGGCGGTTCGATGGCCGAACCAGGCGCGGTCGGTTGGCAGTTCGCCCGCAAGGGCGTGATCATCGTTGCAGGTGCAGGCGTCGACGAAGACGAACTGATGATGGCGGCGCTCGAAGCCGGTGCCGAAGACATGACACGTTCGGGCGATGACTTCCAGGTCGTCTCTGATCCGTCGCCGGTGTTCGATATCAAGGCAAGCCTTGAAGCAGCCGGTTTCACCGTGCAGTCGGCCGACTCGCCGATGCTGGCCGAGAACCTCGTCGAGGTCTTTGACGTCAAAGACGCCAAGGGCATCCTCTCGGTGATGGAGGCGCTCGAAGACAACGACGATGTGCAAGACGTCTTTTCGAACTTCGACATGAGCGATGAACTCATGGAACAGGCCTCGGAATGATCTGGCGTCTGGACGTGTCGTCGTGAGTATCTCTCTGGGCGACACAGCACCCAATTTCACTTTGCCTGGTACCGGTGGTCAGGACTATTCGCTCAACGACTTTGCCGGCCAGCCGGTGGTCCTCGTCTTCTACCCAGGTGACGACACGCCGGTATGTACGAAGCAGCTCAACAGCTACAACCGAGATATCGAGCAGTTCACTGAGTTGAACGCGCAGGTCATTGGCATCTCGGCGCAAGACGTGTCAAGCCACGAAGGCTTCGCCAATAAGCACGGCTTCACGTTCCCGCTTTTGGCCGATGTTGACAAGGACGTTGCCGGTCTTTACGGGACGCTCGGGCCGATCGGATTTCCGCGGCGCAGCGTGTTCATCATCGACAGTAATGGAATTGTTCGCTACGCCCACCGGGCAATGGCTGGGCTCACGTTCCGACCGGTCAAAGAACTCGTCGCAGAACTCGGAAAGCTTCCTCGCTGATTTCTGTCGTTGCGTACGTCTACGCAAATGGCTGATATCGGTGGTGTAGCCGAGCGCTCCAGGGATCACCTGATTTGATCGGTCAATCGACTAGAGTGCGAACCTGTGTTCGCCAATAGCGTCGACGCCGTTCGTGGCGTGACTTCACGAGTTCTCGGAATTGATCCGGGCCTGACCCGCTGCGGCTTTGCCGTGATCGACGGTCGCGGCCCGAACGCTGCGACCGCCGTGTCAATGGGTGTCATTCGAACGTCGGCGTCCGATCCGCTCCCGCAGCGGCTCGGCGAGCTGCGAACCGAGTTCACGGCCTTAATCGCCGAGTTCAAACCCGATGTCGTTGCGGTCGAGCAGGTGTTCTTTCAAAACAACGTGCGCAGCGCTATGAGTGTCGCCCAGGCGAGCGGTCTCGCCCTTGCCGAAGCAGCGCTCGCAGGCTGCGAGGTTCTGCAGTACACGCCCAACCAGGTCAAAGATGCCGTTGCCGGATGGGGTGGCGCCGGGAAAGAACAGGTGCAGAGAATGGTGCAACAGCGGCTCAGGTTGTCGTCATTACCCACGCCTGCCGATGCTGCCGATGCAGCCGCGATCGCGCTGTGCCATCTGGCGATGTCGCCAATCGGGCGTCAAGTTCGTCAATTGAACGGTGACAGTGTCCGGAGTAGGAAGAACCTGCCGCCTGTCGGAGGTGTCCAATGATTGGCTCATTGCGCGGCGAGGTGCTTGAACGCAACCTCGACGGCACAGTGCTGCTTGAGGTCGCTGGTATCGGGTACATCGTGACCGTCTCACAGCGGGCGATCCCCGAACTCGAGCCCGGCAGCACCACGTTCTTACGGATTCATCACCACATTCGCGAAGATACCCAGACGCTTTTTGGATTCACATCGAAAGAAGACAAGGCAACCTTCCAGGTCCTGCTTGCCACGCACGGTGTTGGCCCGGCAATGGCCATGTCAGTCTTGGCAACGCACCCCGCTGCGTCGCTGGTCGACATCGTGGCAACCAACGACATCGCCGCGCTGCAACTTGTCCCCAAGATCGGTAAGAAGACTGCCGAACGACTCATTGTCGAACTCAAGAATCGACTGTCGCTCGACATCCTGGACGGTGGCTCGTCGGTGGCGAGCAGTGGGGGCTCGAGTGTTGCTGATGTGCGCGAGGCGTTGGCAGGCCTGGGTTACGGCACCGAAGAGATCCGTGAGGTGCTGCGCGAACTCCCGAGTGGCGCCGACTCTGCCACCCTGTTGCGTGACGCGTTGAAGACGCTGTCCAAGAACTGACGAACCAAGGTGGGCTCTGATGCGTGACGAATTTCTCGACCCCGGCGTCGGGCACTCGGAAAATATCGACGAGGAAGAACTCGAAGTTGGTATCCGGCCGCGGGCGCTCGACGAGTTCGTTGGCCAGGGTGAACTCAAAGAACACCTGAAAATTGTCATGGAGGCCGCTCGTCTCCGGGAGCAAGCGGTTGATCACCTGTTGTTCGCTGGCCCGCCGGGGCTTGGCAAGACCACGTTGGCCAGCATCGTCGCCACGGAGATGGGCACCCAGATCCACGTCACGTCGGGCCCTGCACTCGAGCGAGCCGGTGACCTCGCAGCGATCTTGACGAAACTCGAAGATGGTGACGTGCTGTTCATTGATGAGATCCATCGACTCAACCGTGCCGTCGAGGAGATCCTCTATCCGGCGATGGAAGACTTCCAGCTCGACATTGTTGTCGGGAAAGGCCCGGCAGCATCGAGTATTCGGCTGACGATGCCGCCGTTCACGCTGGTGGGTGCGACCACCCGGACCGGCATGATCACTGGGCCACTGCGCGACCGGTTTGGCCTTGTTGCCAGGCTTGACTACTACGACCACGTCGAACTGCAGGCAATTGTCGAACGTGCTGCTGGCATCTTCGAGATCGAAATCGACTCGAAGGGAGCGTTCGAGATCGCCCGCCGGTCCCGCGGCACACCGCGTATCGCCAACCGCCTCCTGCGCCGCGTTCGCGATTTTGCCGAGGTGCGTGCCGATGGTGTGATCACCAGCGACGTGGCCGAGGCCGGCTTGAAGCTGTTCGGCGTCGACAACCGCGGCCTCGACAAAGTCGATAGGGCGCTCCTCGCTGCGCTGTGTGGCCAGTTCACCGGCGGGCCCGTCGGCCTGTCGACCCTAGCAATCAGTATCGGCGAGCAGCCCGAGACAGTCGAAGATGTGTATGAGCCGTTCCTCATCACCCAGGGGATGATTGCCCGCACCCCTCGTGGCCGAGTCGCGCTCGCCGCGGCATACGACCACATCGGCATTACCCCACCACGTAAAGTCACTGACGGCTCCCTCTTCGATTGAGAGCGGAAGCACGTTCTCATCCCGAGTCAGTGCTTTGAAAGTGACGGGGGAACTGGTGGGGTGCGGGTTGTCGTGTCGTGCGTAGCATCGTTGCGTGCAGCTGTCTGATTTTGACTATGTGTTGCCGGACGAGCGGATCGCGCAGACTCCAATCGAGCCACGCGATTCGGCCCGGTTGCTGGTTGCTGGCAACCCGGTCCGACACTTGCATGTCTCTGACCTGGCCGACCTGTTGCTGCCCGGCGATCTGCTGGTCGTCAACGAAACGCGTGTGATCCCTGCCCGCCTCAAGCTCCATCGGGCCACTGGGGGAGCAGCTGAGGTCTTGTTGCTCGAGGCCACCAACGGGGCACGCACCGAATGGGAAGCGCTGGTTCGACCGGGTAAGAAGCTGAAGATCGGCGAGGAACTTTTCGCTGGCGATGTACCGCTCGTGCGTATCGGTGAACGCACCGCAGCGGGCGACACGTTCCACGTCACGCTCCTGGGGCCGACCGACGGGAATGAGTCTTTTGAAACACTCGACATGTACGGCGAGATGCCGCTCCCGCCGTACATCACCGAGCGGCTCGACAACCCGGATCGCTACCAGACGATCTACGCGAACGAACCAGGCAGTGCCGCAGCTCCTACCGCAGGCCTCCACTTCACCCCCGAACTCTTCGACCGGCTCGATGCCCGGGGTGTGAATCGTGCGACCGTCGAACTCGTCGTTGGGCTCGACACGTTCCAGCCGATCAGCACAGACAACCCGCTCGAGCATCCAATGCACACCGAGCGCTATCGCGTGCCGCCGGAAACGATGCAGCAGTGCATCAACACGCACGCCGCAGGCGGCCGTGTTGTGGCCGTCGGGACCACTGCGGTGCGGGCGCTTGAGTCAGCTGCCAAGCTTGGCGAGCTTTCCGGCCGAACGAATATCTTCATCCACGAGGGTTTCGACTGGCAGGTCGTCGACGTGCTGCTGACGAACTTCCACCTTCCAAAGACCACGCTACTCATGATGATCGATGCGTTCGTCGGCCCGGGCTGGCGTGAGCTGTATGTAGAAGCAATCCAGCGTGAGTACCGATTTCTGAGCTTCGGTGACGCCATGTTGCTTGAACGCTTCAGTCGGTAGCGTCGTTGCTCTATGTACCGGGTGCAACTTGACGTCGAAGCCACACACGGCGCTGCACGCGTGGGCACCGCAAGCACGGCCCGCGGCACGTATCAAACGCCGCTGTTCATGCCGGTCGGCACCAGAGGTGCGATCAAGCACCTCAGCGCTGCCGACTACGAACGCCTCGGTGCCGAAATCGTGCTCGGCAACACTTACCACCTGATGCTGCGGCCGGGTGCAGAACTCATTGCCAAGTTCGGCGGCCTCGGCAAGTTCTCTGGCTGGGATGGCCTCACGCTCACCGACTCGGGTGGGTTCCAGGTGTTCTCGCTCGACCCGAAGGTCGACGACGAAGGAGTCACCTTCAAGAGCACCTACGACGGGTCAAGTCATCGGTTCACGCCCGAGATCGCTGTCGATGTCCAGCAGCAACTCGGCGCTGACATCCAGATGGTGCTCGACGTCTGCCCACCATTGCCGAGCCCGCCAGATGTGATCCGCTTGGCCCTCGAGCGCACGAATGATTGGGCCCGTCGGGCCAAGGCTGCTCATACTCGTACCGACCAGTCGCTCTTTGGCATCGTGCAGGGTGGCATCAGCGAGGCCCTGCGTGCCGAGAGTGCGCAGCGAACTGTCGAGATCGGTTTCGACGGCTATGGCATTGGCGGCCTGTCGGTTGGCGAGTCTCGCGAGCAGATGCTGCCAGCACTGGCTGCGGCCATTGCGCACCTTCCCGCTGATCAGCCTCGCTATTTGATGGGGGTCGGCGACCCGGCCTCGCTGGTCGAAGCTGTAGCGCTCGGCGTCGATCAGTTCGATTGCGTGATGCAGACGCGTCTCGGCCGCCACGGCACAGCCCTCACCTCGACGGGCCGCTTCCAGGCGAAAGCGGCCCGCAACGCCGAACTTGACGAGCCGCTCGACACGACTTGCCCTTGCGAGATCTGTGCTCGACATAGCCGTGGCTACATCCGCCACCTTCTGCAGGTCGGCGAACCAACAGCGTCGCGACTGTTGACGATTCACAACGTGGCGTGGACGATTGACCTGATGCAGCGCATGCGAGTTGCCATCGCAGGCGGCACGTTCGATGCGCTTCGCAGCGATGTACTCGACGTCTGGGGCTGACAACTTCGACAACAACTGGGCAGTCAAGTCACGGCATACCCATGTCAACCCGGTAGCGCCGGTAGGATCGCACGCCGATATGCCATCAACTTTCGCGACAACCATTTTTTCCAGTGCTGACTCCGGCGGTAGTTCGATCCTTTCGTTCCTGTTCCTGCCGCTGATCCTCGTTGCCATGTACTTCCTGATGATCCGTCCACAGCGGAAGCGGATGCGTGATCAGCAGGATTTCCAGAAATCCGTCGAGGTCGGCCAGGACGTGGTCACTACTTCTGGCGTCTTCGGCACGATTACCGGCGAAGACGGGCCGAATCGTTTCTGGCTCGAGATTGATGACGATGTGCAAATCCGCATCGCTCGTGCCGCCATCCAGAATGTCGTCGACCTTGACGACGACGACGCCGTGGCCGACAAGGCCATTGCGGTCGAAGAAGCCGTTGAAGCCGACGACGTCGCCGGCAACGGTCCTGGCGACGCTTCAGCGTCGACCGAGGATTGAACCTTTCGATGAAACGCCGTCTCTGGTTCTCACTCATCGCCACCGTGGTGGCCGTTATTGCAGCGCTCGCTGGCAACATCGCGACAAACAACGAGCCGATCCTCGGTCTCGATCTGCAGGGTGGCCTGTCGGTCATCCTCGCCCCTGAAGACGGTGCGACCGGAGACGATCTGCTCGTCGTTCGTGACCTCGTGCGGTCGTCGCTCGAACGCAGCGGCGTTGCCGAACCCGACGTCCGCGTCCAGGGTTCGAACATTGTGGTCGACCTCCCGGGCGTGAAAGACAAGGAAGAGGCGCTGCGCAGCGTCAGCGTCTCCGGCATTGTCGAGCTACGAGCCGTTGTCAACTTCACCGAGTGCTCCGCCTCGATTCCGGCGGTCTCGCCCGACGAGACCATCGCCGACGGACGTGTCCTCGGCAGCGACGGCACAATCACCGTCGATGGTGACCCAGCGGGCGAAGTGACGCCTCCCGTCGACGAAGAGAGCGCCGGCTTCCTCAACAACGAAGCCAAAACCAGCTTCCGCCGATCGGCGCCCGCTCCAGATGCGCCGGTCGAGACCGACGCACCTGCTGAGACCGACGCACCTGCTGAGACCGACGCACCTGCTGAGACCGACGCACCTGCTG
>ERZ888423.737-NODE-737-length-32691-cov-9.567349_pt1 | contig 32691 bp, 33 predicted proteins | sample MGYA00520523_ERZ888423 | MGnify/ENA primary metagenome ERZ888423 (study PRJEB32303, sample SAMEA104408611) | aquatic metagenome | biome: Brackish water; feature: Pelagic; material: water | place: Baltic Sea | collected 2014-06-08T10:24:00 | depth 30,27 m ...
TGGGTTATTGCTTAAGCGAACGTACCTTGATGTATTTAGATTGCAATCCAACAATTATATAAAGAGCAACAGGGAAAGCAAAAGCTAAAGGTAATGAGGTGACTTCAGCGATTAAACCAATAAGGGTTGGGCCGCCAAAGTAAGCAGCTATTGCAATCAACCCGACGCGAGCCAATCCTACAGATGGTGCAATTCCTGGAATCGATGCTGCAGCTAAATTAAATGCGGGGAAAAATGGACCCATTCCAAAACCTGCCGCTCCAAAACCTAAACAGACAAGTATTAAACCTGCGGTTGGATGTGAATCAGAGATAGACATTCCTATAAACAATCCAATACCCCACAAGCTGCCACCAAGGTAACCACCATATTTTACAGTGTTTACATGACCCCACTTTTCAAAAGCACGATCCCCCAGCAAACGGCTTGCGATCATTGTTAGCGAAAAGGTTGTCGCAGCTGCAGCGTTTAAGCCTTTGCCGATTCCCATGTGATCCTGCAAGAGAATTCCACTCCACTCGTAGGCACCGCCCTCGGGGATTAAGGAACACATCAACCCGATTCCAAGTGCCCATAAAATTAAAGATTCTTTACCAAACAGTGAAACCTTGCCGGCATCATCTTTCCCTGGCTCGCCTAGGTGACCATCATGTTCTGCAGGTAACATGAAATGTGCAATAAATTGAAATACAAACAAACCAATTGCAGCGATTGCAATTAAGTTGTCTCTGGGGGTAACAAAGTTTGCGATTAATCCACCAACTAAGGTTGCGGCAAATGCACCAATGCTCCAGAAACCATGAAAACTAGACATCCATCGGCCCTTAGTGTGTTTTTCAATTTCAACTGCTTGACCATTAATCGCAATATCCATAAATGCAAGGTTAAAACCGGTAATGAAAAGCCCTAACAATAAAAGCTGCACAGTATCGGCAATTCCAATGACAAAGACACCTACTGGTAGCAACGCTCCAGCGATGCGCACTACAAGTTTGGATGAAAAGGAGTGAACCGCTCTTCCTGCAATCTGTGCCCCAGGAATAGAGCCAACTGTGCTCGCCAAGAGAACTAAACCGAACTGGCCATCACTTAAACCGAGTGAATCCTTGATCTCTGGAATACGCGGAATCCATGCAAGTCCCAAAAAGCCCAAAAGAAAGAAGCAGAGATAGATGGCGTTGCGTGCTCGCATCCCGAGGGCGTACAGATCAGTGCTCATGTTGTCCTGAGCCTACTTGAATTAATTGGATAACCTTGGTTCATGGAAGGCGTTAAGGAAAAAGCAGCGGTCAAACGTGTAATTGTAGCCCTTGCTGATCATGGATTAACAGGTGAGGTCCATGTTCTCTCAGATAGCGCACGTACCGCTCAAGAGGCGGCATCGGCGTTAGGAATTGAAGTTGGCCAAATCGCATCGTCGCTGATCTTTAAACTTCCCGATGATTCACCGCTGCTTGTTATTACAAGTGGCCGCCACCGCGTCGACACAGATTTAGTTGCAAAGAACTTAGGTATTGAGAAACTCGGACGAGTTGATGCAGATTACGTTAAAGAGAAATCAGGTTTTTCAATCGGTGGCGTTGCGCCAATCGGCTGGGTTTCATCCGCAAGGATCCTTATTGATCAGGCATTAAATGAGTATGAAGTTGTGTGGGCCGCTGCGGGCCATCCTCATGCGGTATATCCAACAACATTTGTAGAGTTACTTGAATGTACAGGTGCAGAACCTATGGTTGTTGGCGATTAATGATTGTTGCTTACTTCTGGACAATTAAGCCATCACATCTGGTGAATGCGATCTTTGCGATGGGCTTTGATCGTTTCTTCTTAATGGCAGATAAGAATGTATCTTTTCATAAATCTTTAGGTACGGGCAAGGGCGAAACCTTTACGCCCAGCGATGCCAATGCGCTGCAGTGGGGCTTAGTAGCCGTTGTTGAAGATATTGAAAACTTTGATTCATCAACTGTCATTAAGCGTTGGCGCAAGGGTTCAATCTCTGAGTTTCGTGCTGTGCTGGAACCGATTTCATCTCATGGAAAGTGGGCGGGTAAGGAACCTTTTGTTGCAACCGCCAAAGATTGGGATGGACAGGTTGCAGCCATTACCCGTGCACGCATTAAGTGGAGTCAGAACTTTAGATTTTGGCGATCAGTACCGCCTGTAACGATTTCATTGAAATCAGCACCGGGCTTGGTTGCAGCGATTGGAATTGGTGAAGCCCCGATTGGACTTCAGGGCACTTTTTCACTCTGGGAGTCAGCGGCTGCGATTCGAGATTTTGCATACAAGGGTGCGGCACATCAAAAGGCGATTGCAGATACATCGGCCTATAACTGGTATTCAGAGGAGCTTTTTGCTCGATTTGCTGTGCGTGAAGTGCGGGGAACTTTGTAGTAACTGTATTAAATAATTGGAATAAGGCAGACTTACACCTATGTCCATTCGCCATTACACACCCCGACGGAGGGCCAGAGGTGGCGCATCTCCCCTGCTGATCAAAGTTATGGCTGTTGCACTTGGCTTAGCAATATTGATGCAGATCGCTTATCCATTGGTAGAGGGCACAGTGCTGCAGGTCATCACAGTTGCATCTGTGTATCTCGCTGCACTTGCCATGTTTCTTCATGGTGTCGCTTCATATGGTGCCCGATACGGTTGGAGCTTGCTGAGTATTACTCTGGTTTTTGGATTTGTGATTGAGCAAATTGGTGTAACAACTAGCTGGCCTTTTGGTGAGTACACATACTCTTCAACCTTGGGAGCGAAGTTATTAAGTGTTCCCTTGGTTGTACCATTTGCCTGGGTAATGATCGCTCATCCATGTTTAGTTGCTGCACGTCGCATCGGTAAATCTTGGGTGTTTTTGTATGGCGCATTATTAATGACAGCGTGGGATCTCTTCCTTGATCCACTTATGGTTACCGCTGGTCGGTGGACATGGGTAGTTACTGGAGCTCATGTTCCATTCCAACCTGAAATCCCATTGTCTAATACCTTTGGTTGGTTGCTATCTACTATGGCGCTGATGACGATCCTGCACTTTGCGACCCCACGAGATCGACGCAAGGTCGGCGGATCACTAATTGCTGCAGATGTTCTACTTTTCTGGACCTGGTTTTCTGGAGTCATTGGAAATCTATTTTTCTTTGGTCGCCCCGGTATCGCACTCTTTTCAGGTGCGATCCTTGGTGTGCTGTTAGTACCGTACTTTTTTAATCGATGGGTCGGAAGACCATAACCCTTCGATGATCGTATTCGCTTTGCTTCCCCTTATATTGCTAACGATCGCTGCCCTTAACTTCCTTCAAATCCGCACACCTAAAGCAAACTCTAATTTGCAGGACTCTGTAGATGTGGTTGTTCCGATGCGCAATGAGGCTGAAAATGTTGAGGGGTTGGTTGCATCCCTGTCAGCTCAAGATGGTCCTTTTCACTTTTACCTACTAGATGACAACTCAGAGGACTCCACCTACGAGCTTCTGCAGCGATTTACCACCGGTGATCCACGTTTTACAATCATTAAAGGTGCTCCTCTTGCAGATGGCTGGCTCGGTAAAACCTGGGCGCTGCAGCAACTTTATGAGGCAAGCAATAAAGAGGTGTTGGTTTCCATTGATGCAGATGTGCGTTTAACAAATGATGCGATTAGTAAGGCGGTAACGCTGATGCATAGTACTCGATTAGATTTTGTCTCGCCTTATCCACGTCAGATTGCAGAAAACTTTGCCGAGAGATTGATCCAACCATTGCTGCAATGGTCCTGGCTTACAACAGTGCCACTGAGATTTGCTGAACGAGCACAGCAAAAATCTATGGCGGTTGCTAATGGGCAGTTCTTTGTTGTACGACGTTCTGCATTAAATTCAATAGGTGGGTATCAATCCGTCAAAGATGCAGTGATCGATGATGTCTTCCTGGCGCGTGAGTTGATTAGCAGCCGATCTTCAGGAACGGTGATCAACGGTTCAGATATTGCAGAGACCCGCATGTATGCATCATGGAGTGAGATAAAAGCTGGGTATGGCAAATCTCTCAACAAAGCCTTTGGATCTCTACTTGGCGCGTTCTTTGTCATCGCATTTCTTATTGCTACAAGTATCGCCCCCTTGATTGTGGGTCTATTTGGTAATCCATACGGATGGCTTGGCTTTGCAGCCATGGTTGGAACTCGAGTACTCAGCGCAATCAAGAGCGGTGGAAGAGTTCTAGATAGTGTGTTGCATCCAATATCAATCCTTGCACTGATTTACCTGATTGTTTACTCATACTTAGTGCGTACAACGGTGATGTGGAAAGGTCGCACAGTATGAAGATCGTGGTAATTGGTGCAGGTATGGGCGGAATGACCGCTGCTGCACGTTTGTCACGTGGAGGTCATGAGGTTGTTCTATACGAAGCATCTGACCAAGTAGGTGGAAAATGCCGAACCGAATGGATCGGCAAGGTTGCATTTGATACCGGACCATCATTGTTGACCTTGCCAGCTGTCTATAAGGATTTCTTTCAGCGCACCGGAAAGCCAATGGGCTTTGTCTGTCCTATTGAGCCTGTGGATCCCTCCTTTGATTATCGATTTGCTGATGGCGGTAACGTAAAGTTTTCTAACTTATCTAGGAATAAAACTTTGGAGTCAATTTCTAGATCCTTTGGCGCAGAAAGTGCCGAGCAATGGGATCGCATTATGAAGCGTGCAGAGCGAATGTGGGATGTAAGTCGTGGACCATTTATTGAATCAGAGTTGAAATCGCCTATCTCGCTGATGAAACGGATTACCTTCCTGCGCGATATGAAGATAATTGCACCATGGAAAACCTTACGAGCTCATGCAGATGAGATAGTTAAGGATCAACGCCTGCGTTACATCATGGATCGCTACGCCACCTACAGTGGATCTGATCCGCGCAAAGCCCCTGCGGTTTTATCAACAATTGCCTTTGTTGAGGAGAGTTTTGGGGCTTGGCATGTAAAGGGCGGATTAGGCCAACTGGCTGCAACTGTCCATCAGCGTGCCTTAGATGTCGGCGTTACCTTCCATTTGAACTCCCCTGTTTCAGCTATCACTACTGAAGGAAAGAGAGCCACCGGTGTAATCCTGGCTAATGGAGCAGTAGTTGAAGCAGATGCCGTTGTTGCTAATGCTGATGCTTCATTGGTCTATAACAAGTTAATTAAGGGACATGAGCACACCTTGAGAAAGGCCCGCAAAAACATCGACAATGCAGATGTTTCAGTTGCGGGCTTCTGTTTGTTACTAGGAATGCGCAAAGATCCAGATCAAACTCTGAACCATCACACTATTTTGTTTCCAGAAAATTACGATGCTGAATTTGATGCAATCTTTACCCATGGCAAACCCGTTGAAAATCCGACAATCTATATTTGCGCTCCGCAAGACCCCGAGATGAGCAGGGATGAAACCCTTGAAGGCTGGTTTGTTTTGGTGAACGCTCCAACACATGGACAGTTTGATTGGAATGATAAAGAGTTTGCTCGTAATTACGCCAACACCATCATTGATCAAATCGAAGCCCGTGGCATCTCGGTGCGAGATCGCTTGGAGTCTTTAACTATTAGAACACCAGCAGATCTTGAAGCGTCAGTTCATGCTCCAGGTGGTGCGATTTACGGAACATCTAGCAACGGAGCTCGCGCCGCCTTTATGCGCGCCAAGAACCGCTCACCTATCAAGGGTTTGTACTTGGTCGGAGGCTCTGCTCATCCCGGTGGTGGATTACCGCTTGTTGGAATAAGTGGAGATTTAGTTACTGAAGCAATTGGCTACGAGAAAAACGCACGACACTAACAAAGCTGTAACACTGAATCACAAAGAAGGCGATTGACAATGCGGTCGCTCCTGGAAGTCCCACCAAATCCAGCACCAAAATAATAAAGATATAACTTGCACGCATTGGACGCTCAGCAGGTGTTACCACACCTAAATCACTGACCCCTAGTGAAACTAACTTGGTACGTGCGTACTCCTGAAAGGCGGCTACACACCAAAGAGCGATTGGGATCCATGCTGGAACACCGATTACATACAGGGTGTAGAACCACAACGCTTCGCTGATTCGATCTACAACTGAATCAAGGGTCGCACCCCATTTACTGTCACGCTGTTGGAATATTGCAACACTTCCATCGATTCCATCACAAAATAGCGAGAAAACTAGGAAGGCAATTGACCACCAGGTTTGGGCTGTTAAGGCGGTTCCGACCGCACCCAGTAAACCTAAATAGGTAAGGGCGTTAGGAGAAATACGAAGCAAGGTGCAGATCAAGCCAAAGCGGTACGAGATGTTGAGCCATGCGCCAACGATGCCCTTTGTTTCAGCGTTGTTATGCAAAGAACTCCATTTTGCTTTGAACTCTTGTTTATTGAGCATCATTTAACTTTCTGTAGATCTCTTGGGTAGCTGTTGAGCTATTCATTGTATAAAAGTGTAAGCCTGAAGCTCCAGCGGCTAGCAACTCTTTGCAGAGTGATGTTGCTATCTCTACTCCAAGGGCACGCACAGCTTGCGGATCATTTTCAATCTGTGCAAAGGCATCTGCGATGTTGCGTGGGATCGGGGTGCCGCCAAGTTCGGCCATGCGGTGCAGTAACTTCACATTAGTAACTGGCAGGATCCCGGGAATGATTGTGAGCTTTGATCCTCGCGCCCTTAGCTTATTAACTAGTTGGGTATAGCGATCTGCTTCAAAGAAAAATTGTGTTGTCGCAAAGGTTGCGCCCAGTTGTTCTTTACGAATCAGTACATCTACATCTTTATCAAAATCTCCGTTAGATGCCGGATGTCCATCTGGAAATGCTGCAACGCCGATGGTGAAGCCACCAAACTCTGCCGCCATTTGTACTAATTCATCGGCGTGATTCAAACCATTTTCTGTTGCGGTCCACGGCGCACTGGGGCCACCAGTTGGATCTCCTCGCAATGCCAAGATGCTTGTGATTCCTGCATCCTTATAGCTTTGCAAAATGGTCAATAACTCTTGGCGAGTTGATCCAACACAGGTTAAATGTGCAACAGTTGAGATTCCGGTGCGTTGTGTGATCTCTCGAGCGATTCGAATCGATCGATCTCGGGTTGAGCCACCTGCACCATAAGTAACTGAGACAAAGTCTGGGGCGATTGCTTTAAGCCCTTCGATGGCAGCCCACAGCCGATCTTCACCCTCTACATCCTTAGGAGGGAAGAACTCGAATGAGTACGAAGTGCGCGATACCACGGAGTGAGGGTACCGTTACCGCGTGAGTTCAGAGCCGAAGGCAACATTAAAGAGCGTGCGCAGCGCCGTTGAGGAAGAGCTAAGTATCTTCCTCAATCGTGAGAGCGCATATCTGAATTCGATCTCATCAGATCTCTCACCCGTATCAGATGCCCTTAGCTCCTTCTTATTAGATAGTGGGAAGCGTCTTCGCCCATTGTTTGCCTATGCAGGCTTTACCGCTGCTGGTGGATCAATAGAAAAGTCAACTACACAAGCAATGGCAGCTCTAGAGTTATTGCAAGCATGTGCTCTCATTCATGATGATTTGATGGATGGATCCGATACTCGCAGAGGAAAGCCATCTATCCATCGACACTTTGAAACAATGCATGTGAAGGATGAGTTAGATGGCTTCGCTCCGCAATATGGTTTATCGGCTGCGGTGTTATTAGGTGATCTTGCCCTTGTTTGGTCTGATCAAATGCTCAACAGCGCTGGATTATCTACAGAGCAGTACGCTCGCATGATCCCTTTGTACAACGAGATGCGGGTTGAGTTAATGGCTGGACAGTTCCTGGATATTCATGAGCAGACACAGAAGGACACCTGCACCGAACGATCGATGAAGATTGCACGATATAAATCAGGAAAGTACACAATTGAACGTCCTCTACATCTTGGCGCAGCAATTAGTGCGCACCCAAGTGGTGAGATTTTTGCTGCACTATCGGCATATGGCCTGCCACTTGGGGAAGCCTTCCAGCTTCGGGATGATCTCTTAGGTGTCTTTGGAGATCCAACTATTACTGGTAAGCCTACAGGTGATGATCTTCGCGAAGGAAAGCGCACTGTTTTGATCGCAATGACACATGAACGTCAATCCCCTGCGCAGGCGCAAACCTGTAAGAAGTACTTTGGTCGCCCAGATCTTGATGGACAGGGAGTTGCAGTACTGCAGGAAATCATTGAAGCAACAGGTGCGCGTGCCGAGCTTGAATCAACAATTGAAAAACTCACAGATGCCGCCCTTTCGGCGGCTCAATCACCGCTATTCACCAAGGATGGAAAGGCTTTGCTCGTCGAGCTAGCTAACATCGCAACTAAAAGGAGTGCTTAAATGCCAGCTCGCGTCAAAGGTCCTACAGATCACGTTGTCATCGTAGGAGCAGGTTATGCCGGCTTAAGCGCTGCACTACGTCTTGCAGGTGCAGGTCGCAAGGTAACTGTCATTGAACGTGAAGCCGTCCCTGGTGGCCGAAGTGGATTGCTGCAAAAGGATGGATACTCATTTGATACAGGGCCTTCGGTTTTAACAATGCCCTCATTGATTCAGGATGCCTTTAGCTGCGTCGGAGAAGATATGAAGGATTGGGTTGAATTAATGCCTGTTTCTCCTTTGTATCGTGCCTTTTATGCAGATGGATCTCAATTAGATGTTCATGCAAACACTGCACAGATGGAAGCTGAGATTGCAGACAAAATCAGCCCCGAAGAAGCCGCTGGTTATGCACGATATGTAGATTTTGTGACCAAGTTATACAAGTATGAGATGAATGATTTTATTGATCGCAATATTGATTCTCCATTTAATCTTTTAACGCCAAACCTTGCCCGTCTTATCGCTTTAGGTGGCTTCCGTCGCTTATCGCCCAAGGTCAATACATTTATGAAGGATCCACGCCTGCAGAAGGTTTACTCATTTCAGGCTATGTATGCCGGTGTTAGCCCACAGCAGGCGCTAGCCATTTATGCGGTCATTGCTTATATGGATTCCGTCAATGGTGTTTTCTTCCCTAAGGGTGGAATGCACGCTGTTCCTCGCGCAATGGCAGCTGCTGCACAAAAGCATGGTGTTGAGTTTAAATACAGCACAACAGTGTCCAAGGTAGATGTGCAAAATGGTCGCGCAAAGGCGGTTATCACAGAGGATGGTCAACGCATCGAATGCGATGCAATTATTCTGAATCCGGATCTACCCGTTGCATGGCGGGATCTATTGGGTAAGACACCTTTAAATGTTAAGCGCCTTAACTACTCCCCTTCCTGTGTAACTATGTTGGTGGGTTCTTCAAAGAAGTATGATTTTGCAGCTCACCACAATATCCACTTTGGTCAATCGTGGGATGGCGTCTTTGATGAGTTAATCAAGCAAAAGAAGTTGATGAGTGATCCAAGTGTTTTGGTAACAATTCCTTCACTCGATGATCCAGCTTTAGCTCCAGCAGGAAAAACCTCTTACTATGTTCTCTTCCCTACCCCAAACCTGACGGCAGATATTGATTGGACCAAGCAAACTAAGCCATACCGAGATCACATGGTCGAAATCCTTGAACAACGCGGATACACAGGTTTTGGAGATGCGATTGAAACTGAGGTTGTAACAACTCCTCTGGATTGGAAAAATCAGGGTATGGAGCAAGGTGCTCCATTTGCTAGTGCACACACCTTCTTCCAAACAGGTCCTTTTAGGCCGCGCAATATGGCAGCGGGCATCGAAAATGTTGTCTTTGCAGGATCTGGAACACAACCAGGTGTTGGTGTCCCGATGGTTTTGATCTCTGGTCGTCTTGCCGCCGAGCGTATTGTGGGTCCGGTTAAGTAAATGGATGAGTTGACCGCTGCAGGGATTACAGATCCCGATCTTCGTGCATCTTACGAAGAGTGCAAGCGGCTCAACGCATTGCATGGAAAGACTTATTACCTAGCAACCTTATTACTGCCAAAAGCAAAACGTCCCTTTGTTCATGCGCTGTATGGTTTTGCGCGCTATGCAGATGAGATTGTTGATGATTTAGCCTCAGAGCTTAGTGTTGAAGAAAAAGCTGAAGTGCTCAGTCAGTGGGGTAACGGAGTTCTTGCAGATCTGAAAATGGGCACAAGCCAAGATCATGTAGGTCGCGCATTGATTGACACCGTCAATCGCTTTGAAATCCCCCACCAACACTTTGAGGCTTTTCTACATTCGATGACGATGGACTTGACTGTTCAAGAGTATGAAAGTTACGAGGACTTACTTGAGTATGTCTATGGATCTGCCGCCGTAATTGGGCTCGAAATGGTTCCAATTCTGGGCCCTCTGCACGAGGATGCTTTTGAAGCGGCGAAAAAACTTGGAATTGCTTTTCAATTAGCTAACTTTATTCGTGATGTAGATGAGGATCTGGATCGTGGTCGTGTTTACCTGCCGCTTAAGGAGCTGGGTCAGTTTGGTGTGACACGTGAAATGCTTGAAGAACGGGTCTTAACCCCTGAAATTATTGCAGGTTTAAAGTTCCAAATTGCACGTGTACGTAAATTACAAGCAGAGGCTGCTCCGGGAATCAAAATGCTAGAGACATCAAGCCGCCCATGCATTGAAGCGGCCAGCACTTTGTACTGTGGTATCGTCGATGAGGTCGAAAGAATTGGATACGACATCTTTAATCACCGCGCAAAGACATCAACCAGCAGAAGGATCCGTGTTGCAGGGGCTGCTTTTGTTAAACGCCAGCTGATTTCACGCTAGAGTAACAACTACGGGAGCCCACAAGGCTGAGAGGGTCTGAGATTCAGACCGACCGATTGACCCATCCGGTAATGCGGATGTGGAAAGGAATTAATTATGTCTACCACTTTGTTTACAGCCTGGGGCTATGAAGTGTCTATTCTCGAATTCACAGCAGCCGTGGCTTCATTTATTGGTGTCTACCTCGGAACAACAGGTAAGAGAGTTACCTGGCCTTGGTGGGTTCTAAGCAGCAGCTTGTATGGTGTTTTTTTCTATCAAGTAGATCTTTTTGCTAGTGCGCTGCTGCAAATTGTCTTTATCGGCGCAGCGATTTATGGTTGGTTTGGTTGGGCTCCAACTGGTGCCGTGCCTGGAACTATTTCCACTAAAAGCAGAGTAAGAATTACGATTGGAACACTAGTAATCGTTGCTGTCCTATCTCCCATACTTGCAAGTATCGGTGCAGCAGCAACATGGACCGATGCCTTCATTCTTATCGGCTCAATTGTTGCGCAATTGCTCATGGTGTACGAGAAGTATGAGACTTGGGTACTTTGGCTCATCGTCAACGTTGTTGCAACGATTCAATACCTTTCACTTGGGTATTGGTTTACCGCGCTTCTTTATGGAGTCTTTGCAGCAGTCGCCATTTTGGGATGGAAGCGCTGGCGTGGTTCTCTTAGCTATTGATGGTCCGGCAGGAGCAGGTAAAACTACCCTTGCAGCCAAGTTAGAGGCTGAATACTCAGCCCACTCAACTGTCCGAACAGTTCATATGGATGATTTGTACAACGGTTGGGAAAACGCACTCAGCAACGCCTTGATGGAGATTTTGGATCGCATTACCTCTGCCCATCTTGCGGGTAGAGCGTGCACCATCAAGATCTTTAACTGGCATTTAATGAAGTTTGATCGTGAAGAGATTATTGCCCCCACCGATTACTTGATTATCGAAGGGGTTGGGGCTGCTCAAGCAATTGTACGAGAGGCTGGAGCAATAACCTATTGGCTAGATATTGATTCTGAAACTGGCTTGCAAAGAGTCTTGGCTCGCGATGGGGCCCATCTTGAAAAAGAAATGCGCCAATGGCAGATCCAACAATCAATTCACTTTGATACCGATCAAACTCGTGAAAACTGCGAGTTTAAACTCACTTCATAAGGTTTTTGGGCGCGCCCTTATGCCCACTGCTTGGCGGGCTCCATAAAATTTGCTCATGTCTGATCTGACCGGAGAGCTCATTGATGGGCGCTACCAATTACTGCGTCAGGTCGCTAACGGTGGAATGGCTTCTATCTATGAAGCGATTGATACACGACTTGATAGGAAAGTTGCGGTCAAAATCATGCACCCGCATCTTGCTCAAGATGAGGCCTTTGTTTCTCGCTTTATAAAGGAGGCTAAGGCTGCTGCTGCACTATCCCACCCCAATATTGTCGCAGTGCAGGATCAAGGCTGGAATCAAAGTGGAGTTCCCGCAATTTTTTTGGTGATGGAGCTTATTGAAGGCCACACTCTTCGTGAGTATCTCAATGAACGTGGTCGCTTTGAGACTAAGGATGCAATTAACTATCTGACACCTATCCTGAGCGCTTTAGCTGCCGCTCACCTTTTGGGAATCGTGCATCGTGACATTAAGCCGGAAAATATCTTGATTTCAAAGGATGGCCGCATCAAGATCGCAGATTTTGGTCTGGCCCGTGGCGAGATTATTGGTTCAACTATGACCGCTGAATCTAGTGTCATCCTTGGAAGCGTTTCATATCTCTCGCCTGAGCAAGTTCAGCGTGGGGTTGCTGATTCTCGCAGCGATGTCTATGCAACCGGCATCGTCGCTTATGAGATGCTGATTGGCGATAAACCATTCTCGGCGGAGACACCAATTCAAATTGCATATATGCATGTCAATGAGGAGATTCCACGGTTGCGCAGCAAGCGTCGAGATATTCCACAATCACTTGATGATCTGATCGCATCTGCTACCGCGAAAAATCCAGATGATCGCCCTCGTACCGCTGGAGATTTTTTGGCGAGATTGCAGCAGATTCAGATCGATTTAGATCCGCGGAAGAATCAAATGGATTTGGGGTTAGATCTTCCCGTCGAACCAATTAGAGAAAAGCCTCGTAAAAAGGTTAAAGAGGTTGTGCCTGTTGAGCAAACTCCTGCCGTTGTAGAGACAACAAAGGAGATTCGCCGCAAAGAGGAGAAGAAAAAGCGTGCAAGTAAACGTGTTCGACGCAATCGCAAGGTTGCATTGGTTCTGGCGGTAGCACTTGGTGTTGGTGGCTGGTGGAGCTTAGTTGGGCCAGGATCTCGAGTAGTTGTTCCATCCACTATTGGTGGAAGTTATGAGGAGGCGGTAAACATCATCGCGCCCCTAGGGTTGACTACAGTTGTTGAGAATCGATTTGATGAAGAGATCGCTAAGGGCAGGATCATCGAAAGTATTCCTGCAGGTGGCGACAGGGTTGATGCGGCCGGATCTGTAAAGTTAATTATTTCTAAGGGACCAGAACGTTTTTCAGTTCCTATGACTACAGGTTTGACCCCTGAAGCAGCTCAAACGGTTTTGAAGAAGTCACCGCTTTTGGTAGGTCAGATTCGAGAGGTTTTCAGCACAGAGATACCAAAGGGGTTTGTGATCTCTTCATCCCCAGTTTCAGGCACATCTGTTAAACGTGACACCACAATTAACCTGGTGGTCTCTAAGGGGGTACAGCAGATTGCTCTTGTTTCATACCTTGGAAAGAGTGGCGAGCAGGCATTAAATGAATTGACCGAAACTGGATTTTCCGTTGAAGTCGGATACGCCTTTAATGACAATGTGCCAGAGCTAGCTGTTATCTCACAAACTCCTGCTGGTGGAGTAAGTATTAACAAAGGCGCGAGGGTGGTCATTCAGATTTCAAAGGGGCCTCGATATACATTTATACCAAAGACGGTAATTACGATGGAAGCAAGTGCTGCAAAGGCGATGCTTGAATCCTTAGGTTTGAAGGTCAAGGTTGTTGTGATCGGAAATAATAAGAAAAAAACTGTGAAGAGAGTTTCACCAGTGGTCAACACAAAGGTTAAACGTGGCAGCACGGTGACGATTACCGTAGGGTAAGGCAATGCCTACACCATTTAAAAAGCCCCGTATCGGTGCCCATACCCCGACTACTGGTGGAATGGCCAAGAGATCAATTGCTTATGCTCAAGAGATCGGCGCTGAGGCGATTCAGGTTTTTGCTTCAAGTCCTCGGACATGGGCGATGCCAGAGTCAAAACCTGAACTAGATGATGCCTTTAAAATCAAAACTGCAGAGCTTGATATCGAAACTTATGTTCACGCTCCATTCTTAATTAACTTGGGATCTCCAACAGAGGCCACATATCTGAACTCTCTCGCGTCAACTCAGTATTCATTAAAGCGGGGGGCGGAGATCGGTGCACTGGGAGTTGTTATTCATACAGGCTCTGCTGTGGATGTTAGCCATGTTGAAAAGGCGTGGAAGCAGATTCATGAAGGCATGATGCCGATCCTTAATGCGTTGGGTGATGATGCACCGTACCTTTTGCTAGAGCCAACCGCCGGTCAGGGTCAAAGTCTGGTTAAGAAGTTAGATGATTTAGAGATGTATTTAAAGGCGCTGGAATACCATCCAAAGGTCGGTATCTGTCTAGATACCTGCCATGTATTTGCGGCAGGACATGACATCTCGGTTAAGGGCGGCATGAGCGCAACCATTGATCTATTGGTTGAGGTTGCAGGAATCGAACGCTTTCAATTGGTGCATGCAAATGATTCGATGGATGTGTGTGGGGCGCTCAAGGATCGCCATCAAAATATTGGAGATGGCCACATCGGTGTTGATCCATTTAAGGAGTTACTGTCTCACCCAGCTGTTGCAAATGCACCGTTAATTCTTGAAACACCTGGACAGGAACTAGAACATGGCAAGGAAGTTGCCTTGCTGAAGAAGTTGCGCGGCTAATGTCTGCCCGTCATCAACTTCAACTCAAATTAGCACCATGGGCCTTGCTCTCGGTCGCGGCAGCCTGGGGCTTTGCCTTCGTAGTCATGAAGGATGCGATTGAGCGCCAGAGTGTCAACAACTTTCTCTTTACTCGATTCTCTTTAGCTGTCCTTGTCATGTTATTGATTCGCCCGCAAACGGTGAAGCATTTCAATAAGGATCTGTTGCAACGCGGATCATTAGCTGGGGTTTTCTTAGGCCTGGGGTATATCGCTCAGACACTTGGTCTGGAACGAACAGGTGCGGCAATAACTGGATTCATCACAGGTTTGTATGTAGTTCTCACACCAGTTTTAGCCTGGCTGGTATTGAAGGAGAAGATCACTCGCTTTGTTTGGCTCTGCATCATGCTTGCAACGGTGGGCTTGGGTTTGCTATCAATTCGAGGATTCTCAGTTGGTATTGGCGAAATGTTTGTCTTAGCAAGTGCCTTTTTATTCGCAGCTCACATTATCGCTTTGAGTAAGTGGTCATCGGGACGTGATGTTTATGCGATGACAGTAATTCAGCTAGCGATGTGCGCAATCTTGTCGGGAGTTGCATCGATTCCAGGGGGATACTCTGCGCCACCTGATTTGGGTGTGTGGGCGGTAGTTGTCTTTACTGCGGTCTTTGCAACCGCTATCGCCTTCATCGTCCAAACATGGTCACAGGCACATATGAGCGCAACAAAGGTTGCTGTCATTTTGACCATGGAGGTTGTTTTTGCCGCACTCTTTGCGATCCTTTTCGGAGGCGAAATACTTACGCTTCAAAGCGCGATAGGTGGAGTTTTAGTTGTTATCGCAATGTATTTGATCGTACTGAAGGAATAGAAGTAGGCTCATCTAATGGCAATTGATCTTCGTAGCGACACAGTGACCCGTCCATCGGCGGCGATGCGCGAGGCGATTGCACAAGCACCTGTTGGTGATGATGTCTACAGCGATGATCCAACAGTTAATTCTCTTGAAGAACGAGTTGCAGCACTCTTTGGAAAAGAAGCCGGAGTTTTCACACCCACTGGCTCATTAGCTAATCAGTTAGCTATTCGAATGTTGGTCGCTCCTGGTGAAGAGTTAATCGCTGAAACAAATAGCCACATAGTTCGGGCAGAGCTGGGCGCGGCAGCGGTTTTTAGTGGAATCACTACACGTACCTTTCCAGCCAAAAATGGCCTGCTGAAGGCTACAGATGCTTTAGAAATAGCACGCCCTAACAGCGGGCCGTACCTAGTATCAACGACTGCGATCGCTGTTGAAAATACCCACAACTTTGGTGGCGGAACAGTTCAACCAATTACTGAAATTGCTGCTCTTCGCAAAGGTGCAGATGAGTTAGGTCTTGCTCTGCACTTAGATGGTGCTCGCATCTGGAACGCACACATTGCATCTGGTGTCTCCTTCACTGAGTATGGAAGGTACTTCGACACAATCTCTGTGTGCTTATCAAAGGGTTTAGGTGCGCCAATTGGCTCGGTAATGCTTTCAACTAAGGAGCGTGTAGGAAAAGCACGTGTGTGGCGCAAACGTTATGGCGCAGGAATGCGTCAGGTTGGTTTACTAGCAGCTGGTGCTCACTTCGCACTTGACAATAATATTGAGCGGTTATCTGAGGATCACCGGCGTGCTCAAGAGTTAGCTGTTGCGATCGCAGCAATTGATTCTTCATTAATCGATCCAACAACTGTTCACACAAATATAGTCGGCTTAGATCTGACAGCACTTCCAATTACCGCAGCTGAACTTGCAGTGCGTTGCAAGGATGCAGGTTTATGGATTAGTGCACTTGGTCCACAGTATGTGCGCCTTGTTACTCATCTTGATTTTGATGATGCACAGTGTGCTGAGGCGATTGAAATTTTAAAGAAAGCCCTCGTGGCTTAAGAGCCACCGCTTCTTATCAATACCGTAGGCGTAATTTCCTAGCGCTCCCCCTGTTTTTACAACTCGGTGGCAGGGAACAACCAGCATGATCGCATTGTTAGCACATGCACTTCCAGCTGCACGAACCGCTGCAGGGCTTCCAGCTTTTTCTGCTAAATCTGAGTATGACCAAGTTTTACCTGGAGTGATCTTACGCATCGCTTTCCAGGCTGCTTGCGAAAAGGCAGCCCCTGATTGTCGAACCTGGATTCCATTGAGGGCGGTGAGATCCCCATCAAAGTAATCATCGATGAGCTCAGAGATAACTGGAATTGATTTAACAATCTTTACATCTTTTCCTGCTTTGAAAGCTGATGGCGTAGAAAGATTTGCACCGATCAAAATTTGATCATCGGCCAATAAGTTGAGTGTGCCTACAGGGGTCTTGTGAGATGTTAAGAAGAGTGGCACTGACCAAAATTAGCGATCGCGCAACATTTCAGCAACTAAGAAGGCAAGCTCCAGGGATTGAGCGTGATTAAGACGTGGATCGCACGCTGTTTCATACCGTGAAGCAAGATCCTCATGTGAAATCTCTTCGCCGCCGCCAACACATTCGGTGACATCATCACCAGTTAACTCAATGTGGACTCCACCAGGATGTGTTCCCAGCGCCTTATGTACCTCGAAGAATCCCTTTACCTCATCCATAACATCATCAAAGCTACGGGTCTTGTACCCCGACGGTGCCTCATATGTATTGCCATGCATGGGATCGCAGACCCACAACACCTTGGCACCTGATTTTGTAACGCCATCAACTAGCGCCGGCAAGATTTCGCGGATGTTCTTTGCACCCATACGAGTTATAAAGGTAATTCGTCCAGGCTCGCGGTTTGGATCTAACTTGTCGATCAAAGCAAGTGCATCTTCTACCGTGGACTTTGGCCCAAGCTTGATACCAATTGGATTGCGAACCTTTGATGCGAAATCAACATGTGCACCATCAAGCTGTCGTGTTCGCTCACCAATCCAGATGAAGTGGCCTGAAACATCGTAGGCATCTCCGGTTCGTGAATCGATACGGGTCAAGGCCTTTTCATACTCCATGATGAGCGCTTCATGGCTTGCAAAGAAATCAACTGATTTAAAGCTTTCAGGATCTACCCCTGCTGATTTCATAAAGGCAAGAGCGCGGCCAATCTCATTAGCCATCTGCTCGTACCGATCGCCCACCTTTGAATCGCGGATGAAACCCTTATTCCATTCATGAACCTGGCGAAGATCTGCAAAACCACCTTGTGTAAATGCACGAACCAGGTTGAGGGTTGCAGCTGATGTGTTGTAAACACGAACCAAGCGCATTGGATCTGGTGTACGTGCACTTTCAGTAAATTCAATATCATTAACAGCATCGCCACGGTATGCAGGGAGTTTTACATCACCACGGGTTTCAAAGTCGCTGGAACGTGGCTTTGCAAACTGCCCCGCCATACGGCCAACTTTGATAACTGGAAGGCTTGAGTAGTACTGTAAAACCGCAGCCATTTGAAGAATTGTTTTAATACGATTTCTAATTGAATCAGCAGTGGCTGATGCAAAAGTTTCTGCACAATCGCCACCTTGTAACCAAAATGCTTTTCCTTCTGCAGCTAGCGCGATTCGAGCTTTGAGATCATCACACTCACCAGCAAACACCAATGGTGGCAGAGCTTTTAGCTCTGCGACCGCAGCTTTAACTTGTGGACCATCTGGTCCACCTGGCCAGGTTGGTTGCTGTGCAGCAACGAGGCCAGGTGTGAACAGAGTGTCTAACTGTGTGCTCGAAGTCGAGTTCATTGGAGAAGTCTAGAGAGTTCAATGGTGATTGCGCGGGGCAATTATCCGAAGAAGATCTCTGATTCCTTGTATAGCTCAAGAGGAACTGTCTTTAGCTTTTCAGTCGCGGTTGCAAGTGGAACGCGAGCGATGTTGGTGCCGTGAAGGGCAACCATCTTGCCCCAGTCACCCTCATGAGCGGCTGTAATTGCATGGAGACCAAAGCGGGTAGCTAGGACACGGTCAAAGGCTGTTGGAGTTCCACCACGTTGGATGTGACCCAGTACAGAGGTACGTGCCTCTTTGCCTGTCTTCTCTTCAATCTGCTTTGCAAGCCAGTCACCGATACCTGAAAGCTTGACGTGACCAAATGAGTCAAGGGTTTGATCCTTAACAACCATGTCACCATCTTGAGGAATTGCACCCTCGGCGATCACGATGATTGGTGCGTAGTGAGACTTGAAACGGGATTCAACCCATTCGCAAACCTTGTCGACAGAGAACTTCTGCTCTGGAATCAAGATACATGTAGCTCCACCTGCAAGGCCTGAGTGAAGCGCGATCCAACCTGCGTGACGTCCCATAACTTCAACGATTAATGCACGATGGTGAGATTCAGCAGTTGTGTGTAGACGGTCAATTGCTTCAACTGCAATATTTACAGATGTGTCAAAACCAAATGTGTAATCGGTGTTATTAAGATCGTTGTCGATCGTCTTTGGAACACCAATCACCTTGACGCCTAACGCATCAAGTTTGGTGGCAACACCAAGAGTGTCTTCTCCACCAATTGCGATCAATGCATCGATGCCAGCTTTCTCAAGGTTTTCCTTAATCTTTTCTACGCCACCCTCGATTTTGAATGGGTTTGTGCGTGATGAACCAAGAATGGTTCCACCCCGAGGCAAGATTCCACGAGTTGTCTCAATGTTCAAAGGCATAGTCAGACCCTCAAGCGGTCCCTTCCAACCATCACGGAATCCAACAAACTCGTGACCGTACTCTTTAACACCTTTACGAACTACTGCGCGGATAACCGCGTTAAGACCAGGGCAATCTCCGCCGCCAGTGAGGACACCAATACGCATGATTTACTCCAACAATTTTATCGTTTGATTGAGTGGCTCAAATACTTTCCGCCACCTGTGGTCAACGCTGACTGGCACAGTCTAGCCTTGCCCCATGGCTAATCAACAACTCATCGCCGGCGTGGACTCCTCAACCCAATCTGTGAAGGTTGTTATTCGCGATGCTCACACAGGTGCGTTAGTACGCCAAGGACGCGCCTCCCACCCCGATGGCACAGAGGTTGATCCATCACATTGGCTGACTGGATTGAATTCAGCCTTTGCCGATGCAGGTGGATTAGCTGATGTTGAAGCGATTTCTATTGCAGGTCAGCAGCATGGAATGGTCGCAATCGATGCACAGGGCAAAGTAATTAGAAACGCACTTTTGTGGAATGACACTCGTTCTGCACAGGAAGCCGATGATCTCAACCGCGAGGTCGGTGGCGATCAAGAGATTGCGCGAAAAGTTGGATCAAAGTTGGTTGCATCCTTTACCGCATCCAAGGTTCGTTGGATGGCAGATCATGAACCTGAAAACGCAGCCCGTGTTGCATCTATAGCCCTGCCGCATGATTGGTTGTCATGGCAGCTACAAGGTGGCAGGGATTTATCCAAGCTCTTTACCGATCGCAGCGACGCATCGGGAACGGGGTACTTCGATCCCAGCACATCTCACTACCGCGAAGATATCGTGCGTCTTGCGCTGCGTCATGATCAAGAGTTAACCCTTCCAAAGATTATCGCGCCTTCACAGTTTGGCGGGACGACCCTGTCTGGAATTCCTATCGCGGCAGGTGCCGGTGATAACGCGGGAGCTGCATTGGGATTACAAGCACAACCAGGAGATGTCATTGTTTCTTTAGGAACAAGTGGAACCGCTTTTGCAGTTTCGGAAACTCCAACTCATGATGCAAGTGGCGCAGTCGCAGGTTTTGCTGATGCAACCGGGCGATACCTGCCTTTGGTGTGCACATTAAACGCCGCACGCATCTTGGATGCAGCGTGCAGAATTTTAGGAAAGAACCATGACGAGGTTGCACAACTTGCCCTTGCGGCAAAGCCTGGTGCCAATGGTTTAACACTTCTGCCCTATTTTGAAGGTGAAAGAACACCTAACCGTCCAAAGGCAACGGGTGTCTTTGCAGGCATGAATTTGAACAACTCGAATCAAGAGGATATTGCTCGTGCGATGGTTGAGGGAATGCTTGCAGGTTTGGCAGATGCTGTCGATGCCTTAGTTGCTTTAGGTGTTGGAGTCAATCGTATTTTGCTTATTGGCGGAGCGGCTAAGAACCCAGCGGTGCCAGTTATTGCAAGTGCGCTATTTGGTCGCGAGGTACTGGTTCCACCAACAGGTGAATACGTTGCAGATGGTGCGGCTAAACAGGCTGCATGGGCCTTACTGGGTGAAATGCCAACATGGAATTTAGGAGAAGTTACTCATCACTCCAGTGCTGCAACACCTGAAGTAATGACTCGTTACAAAGAAGTAAAAAACAGTACGCAGGATTGGTAATGACACTTCGCCCTGAGTATGTGAAGCTGCTGCAAGAGATGGCAGAGATGGATATACCTGAGTTGTGGGAAATCCCGATCTCTCAGACCCGAAGCTTTGCGCAAACCCAAATGAAAATAGCCGCTGATCTGGCACCTATTCACTCAATCACTGATCGATATATACCTGGACCAACTGCAGATCTTCATATTCGAATTTTCAGACCAAATAATTCAGCAAACTTGCCCTGCATCATCTATTTTCATGGAAGCGGCTGGACACTCGGCTTTATTGATCTCTTCAATCCATGTCTATCGATGCTGAGCAAGGAGAGCGAGAGCATCGTCATTGCTGTAAATTACCAAAAGGCACCAGAGCACCCATTTCCAGAACCATTTAATGATTGCTATGCGACCCTGGAATGGGCGGTTAGCAATGCCGCTGAACTTGGAATCGATTCGAAAAACATCTCAGTCGGTGGGGACAGCGCTGGTGGTAATCTCGCCGCTGCTGTTGCACTGCGCTGTCGTGATGAGCAACTAATTTCTTTGGCCTCACAACTGCTCGTATATCCATGTACCAATAATGATTTTTCAACCGAGAGCTGTGACAGATTTGCCAGTGGGTATGGTCTATCGACTAAAGCTATGCAATGGTTTTGGGATCAATACATTCAAGATACACGCCATGCCGATAACCCATACGCATGTCCTGCACGAGCAACTTCACTTGAAAATTCACCACCTACTGTTTTAATAACCGCTCAATATGATCCATTGACAAGTGATGGTGAAAATTATCGAGATCTACTTATTCGAGATGGAGTTGAAGTTGTCTACAAAGAGTTTGCAGGCGTGATACATGGATTTTTTAGGGCACCCGAGATTACAACAACATCAAATGAGGCGATTTCTTTTGTTTCACAAGAGTTGAAAAAGCTTAGACGGTAACGCGAACACCCTTACCGACAATAACAATTCCGCCTTCGCTGACAGTAAAACGTTGGCGATCTCGATCTAAATCAACACCAATCTGTGCTCCTGGATCTACAACTACGCTCTTATCAAGAATTGCTTTGCGAATGATCGCTTTTTCGCCGATGCGAACATTAGGCATCAATACTGTGCCTTCGACGATGGCAGCTTTTCCAACTGAAACATCGTAGGAAACAACTGATCCATGCAGAATTCCACCAGAGATAATTGATCCTGCACCAACGATTGAATCATGTGCCGATCCACCTTCGCTGAACTTGGCAGGGGGCAGTGATGGTGGGTTTGTCAGCAAAGGCCATTGCCGGTTGTAAAGATTAAAGATTGGATGAACTGAGACTAAATCCATATGCGCGTCGTAGTACGCATCAATTGAACCTACATCCCGCCAGTAACCCTTATCGCGTTCAGTTTCGCCCGGTACAACATTGTTCGCGAAGTCGTACACCTTGGCCTGACCTTGTGATGTTAGGAAAGGAATGATGTTTCCACCAAGATCATGGCGAGATTCAATATCTTCAGAATCTAGGATTAGTGCTTCTTCCATTACATCACGCTCAAAGATGTAATTGCCCATTGAAACTAATGAGAGATCAGGATGACCTGGCATCGCAGGTGGGTTAGCAGGCTTTTCATGGAAAGCCTTAATGGTGACTCCATCATCGGCTAATTCGATTACGCCAAAATCATGCGCCTCAGAGCGGGGCATGCGAATCGCTGCAACAGTTACACCAGCGCCTGATTCAACATGTTGTTGGAACATCTGCATTGGATCCATGCGATACACGTGATCTGCACCAAAAACCAAAACATGCTTTGGATCTTCATCATGAATCAAATTGAAGTTTTGCAAGATTGCATCGGCGCTACCTGTATACCAACGTGGCCCTAAGCGCTGTTGGGCAGGAACTGGGGTGATGTAATTTCCAAGTAATGAGGACATGCGCCAGGTTGTTGTGATGTGGCGGTCCAATGAGTGAGATTTGTACTGGGTCAAAACCGCAATCTTTAGCATATTTGCATTTGCAAGGTTGGATAAAACAAAATCAATCAAACGATATGAGCCACCAAATGGAACTGCAGGCTTGGCACGATCTGCAGTAAGGGGCATTAAGCGCTTTCCTTCGCCACCAGCAAGAACGATGCTAAGCGGAAGTTGCAGTTTGGCCATGTCTTAACGATAGCCTTTCACCCTTGTCGAAGGAAGAGGAATACAAAGATATGACCGCGTTGAAGGTTGGAATCGTTACCAAAGAGTGGCCACCGGCCATTTATGGTGGCGCTGGAGTCCATGTCCTCCAACTAACGCAAGCCCTTCGCACCATCAAGGATGTGGATGTTGATGTTCACTGCTTTGGTGGTAAGAGAGATGATGCTTTTGGTTACTCCTTACCTGTTGGTTTTGCAGATGCAAATCCTGCGGTTCAAGCTTTAGCAATTGATCTTGAGATGGCAACACATCTTGGCCATGTTGATGTTGTTCACTCACACACTTGGTATGCAAATATGGCTGGCCATGTTGCTGCGCTTCAACACGGAATCCCTCACATTGTGAGTGCGCACTCGCTTGAACCATTACGTCCTTGGAAATCAGAACAGCTCGGTGGCGGCTATCGCATTTCCTCATGGGCAGAAAAGACCGCATATGAAGCAGCTAGTGCAATCATCGCAGTTAGCGATGGAATGCGTGCAGATGTTTTGAAGGCATACCCTGCTATCGATCCTGCAAAGGTTGTCACTATTAGAAACGGCGTAGACACCAATAAGTTCGCGCCCAATAGTGACGCATCAGTTCCAGAAAGTTTTGGAATTAACGGACCGTATGCAATCTTTGTTGGTCGCATTACCCGTCAAAAGGGTTTGGCGCATTTGCTGCGTGCTTGGAAGGATGTGCCTGCAGAGTTTGGCTTGGTCTTGGCCGCTGGGAGTCCCGATGAAGAAGGTATCGGCAACGAGGTTGCAGCATTAATTGCCGAACTTCAATCTACCCGCAGCAATGTGTGGTGGATAAAAGAGATGCTCCCACATGATCAATTAACGGCGATGCTTACCGCCGCCGATTTATTCATCTGTCCATCAATCTACGAACCACTGGGAATAGTGAACCTGGAAGCGATGGGCTGTGAAACCGCTGTTTTGGGCTCACGAGTAGGTGGAATACCAGAAGTTGTTGCAGATAAAGAGACCGGCGAACTAGTTGATTACAATGGTGAGGCCGCACCTTTTGAGAAAGCATTGACCGAATCCATAACTCGCTTGATGTCTCAACCCGAACTTCTAAAAAAGTATGGCGTGGCAGGACGTGTTCGAGCTCAAAAACTATTTGGATGGGATGCCGTTGCAGCTTTGACTGTAGCTCTCTATCGCAGTGTGATTGCTTAAATGAGCCGAAAATCGCTGGTCTACTTTATTTTGGTTGGGATCTTATGGGGAATTCCCTACCTTCTCATGAAGGTTGCCGTTGAAGATTTTCCTCCCGCTGCCGTAGTAGCAGGTCGCACATTGATCGGTGCTTCTATCTTGATTCCAGTGGCCATCTATCGTAGAAAGTTTAAGGGGGCGGTTCTTGGCTTTAAGTTTGTGGCTTTCTACGCATTAATGGAGATGATCGGCCCGTGGATATTAATTACTACAGCCGAACAGAAGATCAGCTCTGGTCTAGCAGGATTGTTGGTCTCTACCGTACCAATCTTTGCAACCATCATTACATCGATGCGCGGTGACCACTCTGTCTGGCAATTCAAGCGAATCTTTGGAATCGTTGTTGGATTTATCGGATTAATTTTGGTGGTTGGCATAGAGAGTTTGACTGGTAACAGCGATTTTCTCTCCATTGTTATGGTCCTAGTTGCATCGGTGAGCTATGCCTACGCTGTAATTATGGTCCTTGCAAACCTTCCATTAGTTGATGGAATTGCAATCAATGGCTTAGCGATGGCTTTAACCACAATCTTCTGGGGACCTGTTGCGATTGCACAGTGGCCTTCTAGTATTTCTCTCAACTCTGCCCTGTCTCTTATTGCACTAGGAATTTTCAGCACAGCCTTTGCATTTATTCTCTTCTTCAAATTGATGCAGGATATCGGGCCTGCTCGTGGATCTTTAGTGACTTATCTAAACACCGCAATTGCGGTTGTGTTAGGTGTCATTATTTTAAAGGAGCCTTTGACCGCTGGAATCATCATTGGATTGCCGTTGGTGTTGATTGGTTCATACCTTGCAAGCAGGAAAACCCAAGAGATTTAAAGAGAATAATTACGACTTGTCACCAAATCCAAGCTTTGCAAGCAACTTTGGATCCTTTTGCCACTCCTTTGAAACCTTGATGTGAAGTCCTAAAAAAATCTTTGCAGCAAGTGCGCGCTCAATATCTGCACGCGCACGGATTCCGATCTCCTTTAAACGTGCGCCTTGATGTCCAAGCAAGATAGCACGCTGGGTATCGCGTTCCACGTGAATAGTTGCATGGACATCAAAAAATGGGCGTGAGCCTTTTTCTTCCCGCTCTCCAAACTCATCAATGGTCACAACGATCGAGTGCGGCAGTTCTTCGCGGACATCTTGCAAGGCAGCTTCGCGGATGAATTCGCAGATTAACTGCTCGATCGCTTGATCACTGGTTGTCCCTTCTGGGTAGTACTGAGGTCCTGCCGGAAGGTTCTTTCCAATTAATTCATTGAGTAAATCCACCTGATCATGGATGGCTGCAGATACTGGAATGATCTCATCCCAGACAAAGCCTTCGGCGATCTTCATAATGCCTAGCAAGCGCGCTGCTAATTTTTCCTTTGAGATTAAATCTGTCTTTGTAATGACCGCAAACTTTTTAGCCTTTGGGTGTTTTGCAATTTCTGCAGCGATAAAGGTATCCCCTGCACCGGATGTCTCATCAGCTGGGATGCACATGATCACGATATCGACTGAGTCCATACTTTGATCAACAACTTGATTTAAACGATGACCCAACAATGTCTTTGGCTTGTGTACACCTGGTGTATCTACAAGGACCGCCTGAAACTCGGGGCGGTGAACAATGCCGCGAATCGCTGTGCGTGTTGTGTTGGGATGGTGTGAAGTAATTGCGATCTTGCTTCCAACGAGAGCGTTAATCAAAGTTGATTTTCCAACGTTTGGGCGGCCAACAATGGCGACAAAGCCCGAACGGAAATCACTCATGGCCTTATTCTCTCATTGATTAACACCAACAAACTCCACAGCATCTGGCACAGATGTCACGATCTCTGCAGCTCTCTCACCAATTAGTCGGTGACATCCTTCGCTGGTCGGTGAGTTAATTGGTCCCGGAATCGCCATTACTGGTCGAAATATCTCTGCTGCATCTCGCGCCGTTCGCAAAGATCCGCTGCGAAAGGCGGCTTCGACAACAAGGGTGGCCTTTGACAATGCGGCGATGATGCGATTGCGGGTTAAGAAACGGTTGGGCAAGGCTTTATGTCCAGGCATAAACTCGGTAACCATCGCACCTGTTTCGCAGATTTCAGCAAATAATCGAGCGTTACCGGCTGGATAGTTAATATCGATCCCGGAGGCAACTACTGCAACAGTTACCCCCTCTGCAATCAGTGCACCCTTATGTGCATATGAATCTATGCCGTATGCACCGCCACTAATAATCGCCCATTCGCGATCTGCAAACCCTGCAGCAAAATCTCCTGCAACCCGTGCACCGTATGAGGTTGGGTTTCTCGTTCCGACAATCGCTAAAGAGGGCTGATGCAGGGCGCTGATGTTTCCCTTCACAATCAAGCCGATAGGCGGTGCTGCAAGATCATTGAGCTGTTCAGGCCAATCTTCATCTGCTGGTGTGACTAACCTTGCGTAATGTTTATCAATCTCGCTTAACAACATATCGGCATTGGTCAGCCGTAGATTGCTGATCAACTTTTCATACTTGATTGGGTCATATCCCCCATTAAGTAATTTGTTGTAGACAGTAAGTGCGCTGTGGGTCGAGATCTCTGCGCTCCAGAATGTGTGTCCACCCTCAATATTGCTGAGCAAAGCTGCGCGAGCTAAATGTTCATTCACGCTTCAACCTTGCCTCTCATGGCATGAGCATCCTGTACATCCTGCATCGTTGGTACTGAGTGCCCATGTAAATCTGCAAAGCTCCACGAAGTTCTAATAATCTTATGAAGGCCACGTGCAGTAATGTGCTCACGATCTAATTCATCATGCAAAAAGTTCATCGCGCCACGTTCCGGTTGAAATGTTGAACGTAAGGCCCGCGCTGGAATCTGAGAGTTCAAACTCCATCCCATGCCAGCAAAACGTTTTTCAGCTACCTGGCGTGCAGCGATTACCCGTTCTCGAATTACCTGGCTGCTTTCACCTAGCTCGTTACGCGCCATATCAACCCGACCCACTGGCTCGACCTGCACCCGCAGATCAATACGATCCATGAGCGGACCCGATAGCTTTCCTAAGTATCGACGCACCTGTTGTGAGGTACAGGTGCAGTTGCGACCTCGACCTGTGAACTTGCCACATGGACATGGATTAGCAGCTAGCACCAAGAGAAACTGTGCGGGGAAGGTTAGATTACCGATGCTGCGAGCAATAGTGACAGTTCCAGATTCCAGCGGTTGGCGCAACGCATCTAAAACACCGGGGCCACATTCGGGGGCTTCATCAATAAATAAAACGCCGTAATGTGCAAGAGAACAAGCACCAGGCTTTATCGCATGCGAACCTCCGCCCACCATTGCGATCCGTGTTGTTGTGTGATGTGGCGAAACTATTGGAGCAAGCAATGACAGGGGTGAACGATGGGTCAAGGTTCCTGCAATTGAATGGACAGCGGTTACCTCTAGCGCTTGATAGATAGTTAAAGCGGGCATAATCGTTGGAATTCTTTCAGCGATCATCGTTTTACCTGCACCAGGTGGACCTATCAACAAGATGTGATGTCCGCCGATCGCTGCAATCTCAGCAGCTTGTCGCGCCGCGGATTGGCCCGCAACATCTGCAAAATCTAAGCGAGTATCGGTTTGCTCCCATTGCAGATCTATCTCTTGAACAACTTCTCGTTCGCCGGTGCGAAGCCAACGCAACACTTGTTTCAGATGCTCCATCGGAACAATTGTCATGGATTGCATTAATTGTGCTTCTTCAAAGTTTGCTGCTGGGACAATGGCGGTACGAACTCCGGCCTTATATGCAGCCATCAGTGCAGGAAGAACTCCACGCACTGAACGGATTTTGCCATCGAGCGATAGTTCGCCAAGAAAAAGTAAATCCTCCACCTTTTCCCGTGCAATCGTTTCATGTGCAGAGAGCAGCGCTATACAAATTGCTAAATCAAAACTAGAACCGCTCTTTGGTAACCAAGCAGGTGACAACGAGACCGTTACCTTTCGGTTAGGCCAGATTTCTCCACAGTTAACGATGGCACTTCGTACTCGGTCACGGGATTCAGAAAGGGCTGCATCAGGCAATCCCAACAATGCATACCCTGGTAAACCATCTGCAATATCAACTTCAATACTTACAAGGTGCCCCTCTAAACCTAAGAGCGCTACCGAGCGGGTCAGCGCCAATGTCATAGCAAATTCTCGCGATACTCAATTGTGTGTTTTCCATTGGCTTGGATAAGTACCGCTGCTACATCTATCTGGTATTCACACCCAAGACAGCCATGTGTTGCAAGCCAGGCAAGTGCCAGCCGCTGCATTCGGTGGGCCTTATCTCTGTTGATCGCTTCAAATGGATGGCCAAAGGCAACTGAGCTTCGAGTCTTAACCTCTACAAATGAAAATATCCCTGTTGGGTTGAGCGCGATGATGTCGATCTCGCCTTCACGTATTCGCCAATTGCGTTCGATAATTTCGCAATCAGCTTCAATGAGAAATTGAGCAACAGCTTCCTCGCCTAGCGCTCCGGTACTTTTATTATTCTTGGTCTTCATGATCAGGGAGAATAAGTACCTCGACCATGTGTAGCTGAAATACTGAACTTACTTGTGGATTAAGGCAGCGATATTGGCAAAGGATCTACGGTGCTGTGCGCATGGACCATGCTCATTAAGGGCTTGAGTATGTGCGGCGGTGATATATCCCTTATGGCCAGCAAAGCCATATTGCGGAAACTCCAGATCCATCTCACGCATGATGCGATCGCGGACTACCTTGGCAACTACCGATGCAGCGCTAATCGAGACAACGACTTGATCACCTTTCCAGACTGCAAGGTTAGGAACCCCTAAACCCTCAATTGCATATCCATCAGTTAATACATAGGCGGGTTCTACAGTTAATCCCTGAACAGCACGGCGCATTCCATCTAAGTTTGCAGCATGCACACCACGCGAATCAACATCGCGTGCAGGAACAATAATTACACTGACCGATGCAGCAATGTTATGAATCAGATCAAAGACAGCATCTCGCTTATTTTCAGCGATCTCCTTTGAATCTCGCACAACGGCTAGCTCTGCTGCGAATGGATTATTGAGAACAACTGAAGCGATTACTAGCGGCCCTGCACATGCACCACGACCCGCCTCATCAACACCTGCAATCGGTGAGATTCCAGCATTGGCTAAAAGCTGTTCGATAACCTTCATGCGGTTACTTGTTTAATACATCAACTCTTGGAATATAAGTGATGTTCTTAAAGGGCCAAATCACACCAACAACACGTCCAGAAACCTTTGACTCAGGAACAAAGCCCTTATTTATATCATCTTGGTGATAGCGAGAGTCGGCACTGGCTCCGCGATGATCTCCCATTACCCATAACTTGCCCTTAGGTACCGTTACATCAAAGTTCATCTCAGATGGCTTGTTACCAGCAAAGATGTAGGGCTCGATTACTTCAACGCCATTGATGGTGAGAGTGCCATCCTTTGTGCAACACACAACGCGATCCCCACCTACGCCAATAACCCGCTTTACCAGGTACTGCTTTGTAGGGTTTGGAAGAACACCAACAGTTACAAGTGCGCTCTTGGCCATTGAAATCAACTGGTTTGTTGAGTTGTCATATGGCTCTGGAAGCCAATTATTAGGATCTCGAAATACAACGACATCTCCGCGCTTAATAGTGTCGGAGATAAATGGAACCTTATTGACCGCTACGCGATCCTTAATTTGCAAAGTGTTTTCCATTGATCCAGATGGAATATAGAAAAACTGCACTAAAAAGGTCTTGATAAAAAGGGAGACAATAAGTGCAACAACAACAAGGATTGGGAGCTCCTTAAGGAGCGATCCCTTATTGCGCATCGAAGAGATTATTCAGCTTTTGGAGCGTCTTCAGTTGCTTCAGCTTCAACCACAACATCTGTTGTCACTTCTACAGCCGCAGCCTCGGACACAGCAACTTCTTCAACCGCTGGAGCCTCGACAACCGCTTCAACAACTGGCGCTTCAACAACTACAGCTGCAGGAGTTGAAAGAATTCCATCACCGTAACCTTCAACGCCATCACGCTTTTCGCGGATCTTTGCGGCCTTACCGCGAAGATCACGTAAGTAGTACAACTTGGCGCGGCGTACCTCGCCCTTCTTTACCAACTCAATCTTTTCAATAACTGGTGTGTGAACTGGGAAGGTACGCTCAACGCCAACGCCGTATGAAACCTTACGGATTGTGAAGGTCTCGCGAACCCCATCACCTTGGCGACGGATTACGATTCCCTGGAAAACCTGAAGACGGCTCTTGTTACCTTCGATAACGCGAACATGGATCTTGAGCTCATCACCAGCACGGAACTGTGGGATGTCTTTGCGCAGCGAGGCTGCATCGATGGCGTCAAGAGTGTTCATAATCAGATCCTTTTGTCATTTCTATAAAGCACACGCTTTGGCGGTGCAGACTGCGTATTGTGCCATAGCCACGCTCAGAACCGTAAATCGGCCTCCAACGAGTAGGGCTTACTCAGGAATGTGAGCGTTGAGGGCGGAAAATAGGTGTGGGCCAGCGGCCATCGTCAGATTGAGGCCATGCCATGGGCGGGTGCTCACAACCGCTCCCGCTTCACGGGCGATCAGCTCAGCTGCGGCTAAATCCCACTCATGCAATCCTGTTTCAAAGTACCCATCAACCAAACCAGTGGCTACATGACAGATATCGGCGGCGGCAGAACCAATTCGACGAAGATCCCGAATCTGAGGCAACAAGACATTCACAATCTTTAACTGTTCAATTCGATCTCGAACATCGTATGCAAAGCCGGTTGATAGCAAGGCGCGATTGAGTTCAATTGGATCGTTGCACCCAATCTTCACATCATTAAGAAAAGCTCCAGTACCTTTGCTTGCATACCAGGTCGAATTAACAGTTGGGCTATGGACCACCCCCGCCAAAGTTCCGCTCTCATCTTTAGCGGCGATGCTGATCGCCCAACCTGGCAATCCATAAAAGTAATTAACGGTTCCATCGACAGGATCGATGACCCAAGTCACCCCGCTCTTACTTGGGCGCGCTGTTCCTTCTTCTCCGATAACTCCATCATCTGGTCGCGCCGCCAAAATACTTTCGACAATCAACCTTTCACTTGCAAGATCCATTTGAGTTGCAATATCAATCGCAGTTGTTTTAACTGTCAGATCCCATGATGCGGGACGATCAACCAATAAATCTCCGGCTTGTCGTGCAATCTTTAGTGCAAGTTGAAGTAGTTCATTGGAATCTGTCATAACGTTAGTCTAATGGCGGGATAGACTCGTGCCTATGTTCTCAGGGTACTTAACGCTATTTAGAACCCCTGGGGCGCTGAAATTTTCAATTCCTGGCGTAATTGCGCGAATGCCAATTTCCATGGACTCGCTTGCGCTTATTTTCATAGTTGTTGCAGTCAGTGATTCGTATGCAATTGCCGGTGCTTTGAGTGCAACAGCATCGGTGGTTATGGCCCTGGCAACGCCACACTGGTCAAGGGTTGCAGATCGCATTGGCCAAAGTGCCATGTTGATCAGAGTCATACCCATCAAGGTATGTGCCCTTTGTGCCTTTACAGTCTTGGTGCTTAATGAAACACCGGTGTGGATCTGGTTTGTATCCATCTTTATCGCCGAGGCATTTTCAGTAAATACTGGCGGACTTGTTCGTCGACGTTGGTTGCACTTATTAAGTCCCGATAAGACAACTACCGCTGAAGATGAACAGGATCGACACATAGTAAATACCGCTTACTCCTTTGAAGCGTTGATGGATGAGGTTGTCTTTATTCTTGGACCGATCATTGTCACCGCCTGCGCAACGACAATTGCGCCAGCAGCAGGAATTATCTCTGGAATTATTTTTCTAGCCGTAGGCGTTCCACTCTTTGTGATGCAGAAAGACACCGAGCCTCCGGGAAATCCCAAGCGAGAAGTTGATCCGCATCCTGCTGTCATCAGAAACAAGCGAGTACAGGCGGTAGTACTTCCAACAACATTGCTTGGTGGATTCTTTGGCTCGATCGCAATTGTGACCGTCGCCTTTGCTGAAGCTCGAGGTCAAGCCAGCCTCTCTGGAATCCTGCTTGCCATATGGGCGGCGGGTAGCGCTGTTGCCGCAATCATGAATGGTGTTATTAAGTGGAGATTAACAAGTGCTACACGATTCTTGATCTTTTTATTTGCACTGACAATTCTTTCGATTCCGATGCTCTTTGTGCAGTCAATCACCTGGCTAGCTGTTGCATTGTTCTTTAATGGTTTTGCGATCGCTCCCCTTGTCATTAACGCCTATGGGGTTGCAGAAGGTGCGGTGCCTCCAGATCAAATTACTGAAACGCTGAC
>ERZ888423.738-NODE-738-length-32581-cov-10.093402_pt1 | contig 32581 bp, 27 predicted proteins | sample MGYA00520523_ERZ888423 | MGnify/ENA primary metagenome ERZ888423 (study PRJEB32303, sample SAMEA104408611) | aquatic metagenome | biome: Brackish water; feature: Pelagic; material: water | place: Baltic Sea | collected 2014-06-08T10:24:00 | depth 30,27 m ...
TAAAACATGGATATATTTTTCTAATTAATTTTCAATTTTATGCTTCATTTTTCTTTATTTCAACCTCTTTTTTTTGAAATTGAGAGTCTATAGAATTTTTTTCAATGAAATTTATATCTTCGAAATAAGTTAATAAATAAACATTTTAACAATTAATAACTTTCGTGTTATTCTTTATTACCGAAACAAAATCCAAATTTTGAAGAGAGGGGTTATTTAATTTTGTTGATTTATACCCAAAAGGAATTGAAGATTAAAACCCTGAACCAGTATCAATAAATAAAAAATTTGCGTTCTAAAACTCCGAGTTCGGATATCAAATTTATACAATTTGTAGTTTTACATACACCACCTTTTTGATTGCAGATAGCTATTATATATTATAAAACTTAAGTTTTTTTTATGAAAACATCAAATTAATTAATATAAATTAGTTTTTCATAATTACTAATACATTAATTTTTTAACCAAGAATAAAATTGTAAATTTGTTCGCAATTATATTCTAGTTGCAACATGATAAACGATAATAAAATTATTGGAGAGGGTTTAACATATGATGACGTTCTTCTGGTTCCCGCTTTCTCAGACGTATTACCTAGAGAAGTAAATATCCAAACAAAATTTTCACGAAATATTATAATAAATGTTCCTATAGTATCAGCTGCCATGGATACTGTAACTGAATCTGCTCTTGCAATTGCTATGGCTAGAGAGGGTGGAATAGGTGTTTTACACAAAAATATGACTATTGAGCAACAAGCATTAGAAGTCAGAAAAGTAAAACGTGCTGAAAGTGGGATGATTATAGATCCAGTAACTTTGACTTTAACAGCTAATGTCTTCGATGCTAAATCAAATATGAGAGAGCATGGAATTGGAGGAATTCCAATTGTAGATAATGAGGGAATTCTTAAAGGAATTGTAACCAACAGAGATTTGCGTTTTGAACATGATGATGCTAGACCCATTGTTGAAGTGATGACAAGCCAAGACTTGATTACTGCTGATGTTGGAACTTCATTAAAAGATGCTGAAAAAATCTTACAAAAAAATAAAATTGAAAAGTTATTAATTGTAGATGAAAATTATAAGCTAAAAGGATTAATCACTTTTAGAGACATTACCAAAGTGACACAAAAACCAATAGCAAACAAAGATTCATTTGGAAGGTTGATGGTTGCAGCGGCAATTGGTGTTACTCCTGACGCACTTGAAAGAACTGAAGCCCTTGTGAATGCAGGTGTTGATGCAATTGTAATTGATACAGCTCACGGTCATTCAAAAGGAGTGGTTTTTGTTTTGATCAAAGTAAAAGAAAAATTCCCAAACTTAGATGTTGTTGTTGGAAATATTGCAACTGCAGAAGCTGCACAATTTTTAGTTGCTTCTGGTGCAGACGGTGTAAAAGTAGGTATTGGACCAGGTTCAATTTGTACTACTAGAGTTGTTGCAGGTGTTGGTTATCCACAATTTTCAGCAGTTTTAGAGGTTGCAGCTGCCATAAAAGGTAGTGGTGTCCCTGTAATTGCAGATGGTGGCATTCGTTATACAGGTGATATTCCTAAAGCAATTGCTGCAGGAGCAGATTCTGTGATGTTAGGTTCATTATTGGCTGGCACAAAAGAATCTCCAGGGGAAACTATCATTTTTGAAGGTAGAAAATTCAAATCTTACAGAGGAATGGGCTCTGTTGAAGCCATGAGACAAGGCTCAAAAGACCGCTATTTTCAAGATGTTGAAGATGATATTAAAAAATTAGTTCCAGAGGGAATTGTTGGTCGAGTACCTTATAAAGGTGATTTGTTTGAAAGTATTCATCAATTTATTGGCGGTTTAAAAGCAGGAATGGGTTATTGTGGCGCAAAAGATATTGAAACCTTAAAAAAGAATGGAAAGTTTGTAAAAATAACTACTAGTGGAATTATTGAAAGTCATCCTCATGATGTTGCAATTACAAAAGAAGCTCCAAATTATAGTAGAGGATAATATTTAAATTTATAATAATTCAGACACAAATTTCACTAATATTCACAATTTTTTTTTGTTAAATCATTAATATTAAAGTTTTTTATATTTTTTTTAGTGAAATTAGTGTCAGATTATTTTCGAATTTTCATTCAATTTCATCTAAAACATCCAACAAAATTGAACAACCCAAAGCGATTTCTTCATCAGATATTGTCAATGGTGGTGTGATTCTCAAAGCACGTCCTTCAAATAATAAAAAGAACAAAATCAATCCTTTTTCTAAACATCTATAAACGACTTTTGTTGCTAATTCAGGAGTTTCTAGCATTGCAATTAACATCAATCCTTTGCCTCTAATTTCTTTAATTTTTGGATGTTGTAAATGTTCGCGAATTAAATGCTCTTTTCTGATACAATCAGGAATCAAATTTGTTTCTAAAATTTCAAGAACAGTTGCATTTGCAGCTGCTGTAATTACTGGATTTGCTGCAAAAGTCGAAATATGACCTAATTTTGGATTATCTTTTAACAAACTCATGTGCTCAAATGAGGCAATAAAAGCGCCAATTGGTAAACCACCACCCAAACCTTTTCCTGTAATGATAATATCTGGAGTGACATTATAGTTTTCAAAACCCCAAAAAAGGCCTGTTCTTCCAATTCCAGTTTGGATTTCATCTAAAATTAATAATGCTCCAACTTCTTCACAACGCTTTTTTACTTTGGTGAAATACCCATTTTTTGGTTCAATAAAACCAGCTCCACCTTGAATAGTTTCTAAAATAACTGCAGCTGTATTTTCTGTAATTAGTTTAATCTCCTCCTCATCATTAAAAGTTATAAATCGAATTCCAGGAATTAAAGGTCGGAAAGCACTGTTTTGTTTTTCAACTCCAGAAACACTCATAGAACCTTGAGTATTTCCATGATAAGATTGTTTAGCAGCAATAATTTCAGTTCTTTTTGTAACTCTTTTCGCCAGCTTTATAGAGCCTTCTGTGGCTTCCGTTCCTGAATTTGTGATGTAAACAGCCATATGTTTATCAGGAATGGTTGCTGCTAAAATTTTGCACAAATCAACTTGTGGTTTTTGAATAAATTCTCCATAAACCATCACATGTGCATAAGAATCCATCTGATTTTTTACAGCTTCAACTACTTTTGGATGGCTATGTCCTAGACTATTTGCAGAGACTCCTGCAACAAAATCAAGGTATTTTTTTCCTTTAAAATCATAAATAAAACTTCCTTTTGCATGAGAAACTTCAATACATAAAGGAAAAGGAGAGGTTTGTGCTTGGTATGTAAAAAAATCTGATTTCAAAGGATAAATTAGTTTCTTTTAATTTCTAGTTTGTCTTTTTTTTTAAACTTTTTCTTATCTAAAATAGCATCTTTCTTTGAATCACCTTTCTTTTTAATAGGTGTTTTATCTATTTCAATATCTCTAATAAAAATGTCCTCTTTTGATTTTGGCTGCTCTTTTTCTCGCAAATAAAATCCTTTGAGTTCTCTTAAATCTTCTGGAAACATTGATGGAGGGTAAGTTTTTCCATCAGATTTTTTTAAATATTTTATCGTTTCAATTTGACCATTATATAATGTAAATTCTATATTACTAGAAATTTCTTTAGTAATAGTTTCTAAAATTTGAGTCTGGTCGTTTCTATTGTAATATAAAGATTCCGCATTTCCAAAAACAAAAAGTGTTCGTAACTTATTTTTTTCAAATTTTCCGAGCATATTTCTTCCTTTAATTTGATTGAAATCTTTCTCAGAAATAGAATCTTTTGAAATGATAAAAGCATTATCAAAAACTTTTAAAGAGTCTAATTTCTTAGTTTCTTTATTAGATAGAAGAAAAATAGAATCGCCAGTAATTTGATTTTTATCTGACCAAATTACAGGATTTCTATACATTTTTGTATATCCAGTCTCTTGATTTGTATAAATTGAATCACATTTTCCTTGCAAATTCGATTTAAAAATTTTCACATTATGAAAAGTTCTTATGATTCGTTTATCAGGTTTTCCAGTTACCAAAAGTGTATCTCCATGAACAAACATCGAATCTTTTTCGATAATTGAAATGGCAACTGCTTTTTTAATTATAAATAACGAATCTTTTTTCTCAAAAAATTCAGCATAATTTCCTTTTGAGACAAAGTTTTCAACAGTATCAATAACTCGAATATTATTAGTAGCAGACGCAAATCCCCTTTTTTTGTCATAATACAAACTGTCACCTTCAATTGTGCGTTCTTTCAGAAATAATTTAGCATTTTTTATAAAATGAGAAATATCTGTTTTTGTATTGTAAAAACCTCTTTCAGCATATATTTTATTTTTATCTTGATTATTGGTAATTGTAGAAGGTCCAAATAAATAAGCCAATCCTGTTTGAGTATAATAATCCAAATGATTTGATTCTAATCGATGTTCAGGATTTACAACAATTACTCTTGTTGTTGCAATAAACTTTTTATTCTCAAGATAATAATTACCATTTTTACTTTTTAATGTGTTAGTAGCATCTCTAATAGTTGCATAACTTCGATAATACAATTTCTGATTTATTCTATCAAATTGCAGAGTATCAGTAGTTAGCGTCATTGTTGGATCTTTTAAAACTACTTTTCCCCAAGAAAGTGCTTGTTTTGAATTTGCATCATAATCTGCATAATCACTAGTTTGAGCAATGGTATCACCTTGTTTTATAAGTACATTTCCTATTGCTTTAAAAAAATTTTGTTTTTGATAATACAATGCTTGTTGACAAGTAAGTTCAATGCCATCATGAAGCATTTTTACATTTCCAATTAAAATGTTTGCTCCAGGAAATTTTTCTTCATTTACCTCTTGAATTTCAGCTTTATAAGTAATTTTTTTCATTTCTTGTGAAAAAGAAATTAGAGGAAATAAAAATAAAAACAATAAGAGTTTGTGATTCAAAATATATTTTTGAACAAAAATAATGAAAAGATATCCGCTAGTTGATAATGAAAAGTTATTTTTTGAAAATGCTAACTTTCTAAAGTTGATTTTTATATTGCTAATACTTTTGGAAATAGGATATTATTTTCTATATAGATATGATTGTGCAGTTTTTCATCAAAATGTTTCAATTTATAATACAGTAATTTCAAATTACTATCTTTATTCTCATAAAGTTTATAGTTATTGATGAGTTTGGCAATTTGTTTCCATAGTTTATAAATTTTTGTATGATTATTCTCGATATTTTTCAAATGATTAATCAATTGTGGTTTTTGTACATTTCGATTTTTTTTCTTTTTGATAAGCATTTAGTTTTAAAATATAAAGAAATAGAAAGGATTCTTCAATTTTAATATGAGTTTCAATAATTTCCTGAATTTGTTGAATAGATCTAATGATTTTTGGAATTTCAACCAATTTTTTTCCATGAAATTTCTGAATTTTTATTCCACGATTTTGATGAAATTGATATTTTTGAGCTTAAATTGATGATCAATTTCAACCAAAAAAATAATCAATAATTCTAAATCCCAAGCTATGTAATTTTTAAAATAAGGCACATTTGTTTTTATTACATTCAATCCGTATGAAATATCTTGATATTTTATTTTTTTCTGACAAAAGGGGGCAATAATAAAATACTATCGTATGAATAATCTATACTATACTTTTTTAAATATATCTGCAGTAGCAATATTGCCTTAAACAGCCCAAAAAACCACTAAGTAAAGAATTAAGAGCAGAAATAGATGTTATTCTTTTGCAAGAAGCGTCTGAAAAAGAATTGCTTGAAGATGATGTATTAAAATTTGTGATGCAAAATGTTATTTCAAATTCAAATATTTGAACACTTCCAAAATTATTTTTTTTACATGGCCAAGTAATTTTTTACCAAAACGGGAGATACTTTGGCAACTGGATTTAATATTTTTTGGTGGAGGGATGTTCTCCTCTGCTGCGGTAGAATTGGGAATTATAACCATGAATTGGTTGTTGAAAATATATGCTTTTCCTGAAAGAAAGCTTTGATGCATTTATACAAGTTTGTCAGAAAAAGGAAAAATTGCTTTAAACTGAATTTAAAAAGCGAATTCTTCGACACTTGATTCTCACAAATGGTTTTTTCAACCTTGTGAAATAAGATGTTTTTTTGATTTTAATAATTATTATCTCATTATAGTTTGTTTTCTATCTGGTCCGACAGAAACAATTTTCACTGGAACTCTTGTTTCTTTCTCAATAAAATTGATATAATCTAATAAGTTTTTCGGCAATGATTCAGCAGTAGTCATTTCTGTTAAATCAGCTTTCCAACCTTTAAATTTCCTGTAGTTTACTGTTACATTTTCAGGCTCTATATTGAAAGGAAAATGGGAAATTTCTTTGCCTTTATAATTGTATGATGTTGCAACTTTTAGTGTTTCAAATCCCGAAAGAACATCACCTTTCATCATTATTAGTTGAGTTACACCATTGATATCAACTGCATATTTTAGTGCTACTAAATCCAACCACCCACAACGTCTTGGTCTTCCAGTTGTTGCACCAAATTCATTTCCAACTCTTCCCATTGTTGCACCATCTTCATCAAATAATTCAGTAGGAAAAGGTCCTGAACCAACTCTTGTAGTATACGCTTTGAAAATTCCATAAACTTCACCAATTCTATTTGGTGCAACTCCTAAACCTGTGCAAGCACCTGCAGCAGTTGTGTTTGAAGAAGTTACAAAAGGATACGTTCCAAAATCAATATCTAACAATGAACCTTGAGCGCCTTCTGCCAAAATAGTTTTCGTTTCTTTCATGGCATTATTCAAATATTCTTCACTATCAATAAACTGAAGTGTTTTTAATTTGTCAATTCCTATGCAAAATTCAGCCTCTAATTCTGCTAAATTATAATCAACTTGCACATCAAAATAATTCAACATACTCATGTGTTTTGCAGTCAAAGCATCATACTTTTCTTTCCAATTTTCCAATTCTAGATCTCCAACTCGCATCCCATTTCTACCAGTTTTATCCATATAAGTTGGTCCAATTCCTTTTAAAGTAGAACCTATTTTTGCTTTTCCTTTAGAAGTTTCTGAGGCTGCATCTAACAATCTGTGAGTTGGTAAAATAAGATGTGCTTTTCTTGAAATTAATAATTTGGAAGTATAATCAATGTTATGCTTTTCTAAATTTTCTAATTCTTTTTTAAAAATCACAGGATCAATGACAACGCCATTACCAACAACGTTCATGGCTTTTTTGTGAAAAATTCCTGATGGAATTGTGTGTAAAACATGTTTAAATCCATCAAAAATTAAAGTGTGTCCTGCATTCGGGCCACCTTGAAAACGTGCAATAATATCATAATTCTGTGTAAGAACGTCAACAATTTTACCTTTTCCTTCATCTCCCCATTGCAATCCAAGTAATAAATCTACTGCCATTATTTGTGTTAATTTGTATTATGTATGTATTAAGAGTGTTTCTTTTTTGTTCCGTAAAAATATAAGGAATGATTTTGAATATCGATGTCGAAAATTTCTTCAATGGTTTTTTTGATAACCTGAATTCTTGGGTCACAAAATTCTTTTACTTCCCCAGAATCTGTAAAAATAACATGATCATGATTTTTATCAAAATAACTTTTTTCATAACGAGCCATTGATTGTCCGTCAAATTGATGTTTTCTCACCAAATTACAATCCAACAATAATTCCATGGTATTATAGAGCGTTGCTCTACTTACCCTATAATTTTTATTTTTCATTTTGATATACAAAGATTCAATATCAAAATGCTCATCTGCATTGTAAATTTCTTTAAGAATAGCATAACGTTCAGGTGTTTTACGATGCTTTTTATCTTCTAAGTATGAAGTAAAAACTTTCTTTACGACTTCTTGATTTTCAGAAGAATTACTCATTTTTTTTTAAATTTAAATGACAAATTTACATTTATTTCTTAATAAAAATCAATTTATATGTAGGAATGATATTTACATTCTATTAATACGTTTTACATTTTTAACGCCATCAACTTTTTGAATACTTTTGATTAATTTATTCAATTGCGAACTGTTTTTTACGCTTAATGATATTTTTCCGTCAAAAACACCTTCATTTCCAGCAATATTAATGCTATAAATAAAAACTCCAATATTGTTGGAAATTACTCTAGTTACGTTATTTACAATTCCTGATTTGTCAACACCATCAATATTTAAAATCACTTTAAAATCTTGTTTTGTTGAGTCAATCCACTTTGCAGAAATAATTCTGTAAGCATAATTTGATTGCAATGAAATTGCATTTGGGCAATTTTTTTTATGAACTTTAATGCCTTCATTGATAGTTACAAAACCAAAAACTTTATCTCCAGGAATTGGATTACAACATTTTGATATTTTATAATCGAGTTTTTCTTCTTCTTTCCCAAAAACTATTGAATCAAATTTATCTGTGATTTCGTCGGAATCTTCAATAACTTCTTTGTGAATTTTTGAAGTTTTTCTGCGTAATTTAGACTTAAAGAAGTTTAAGAAAGTACTGTTTCTTTGACCAATAAACGCTTTTAATTGGGTATTATCAATAGCACCATTTCCAAATCTATAAAACAAATCAAAACTCGTTTTTAATTTGAAATAGGTAACCAATTCATTGATTGTCTTTTCGTTAAAAGGAATTTTTAGATGTCGTAATTTTCTTGATAAAACTTCTTTTCCTTCCTCGGCAATTTTCTTTTCTTCTTCTTTTAAAGCGACTCTAATTTTGGTTTTTGCTCTTGCAGTAATCACAAAATCCAACCATCTTACATTAGGTTTGTTGATTGATGTAGTAATCACTTCAATTTGATCACCACTGTTTAATCGATGACTTAATGGTACCAATTTTCCATTTACTTTTGCACCTCTACATTTTAGTCCAATATCTGTGTGAATAGAAAAAGCAAAATCAAGTGCAGTTGCGTCTTTTGGTAATGATTTTAACTGACCTTTTGGCGTAAAAACATAGATTTCTTTTGAATATAAATTCAACTTGAATTCCTCCACAAAATCTACAGCACTCAAACTCTGATTTTCTAATGATTCTTTTAATTTATTCAACCAATTTTCCAAACCACTTTCATGGTCATTCCCTTGTTTGTATTTAAAATGTGCTGCATACCCTTTTTCTGCAATTTCATTCATTCTTTCCGAACGAATCTGAACTTCAACCCATTGAGCATCAGGACCAATTACAGTTATATGAAGTGCCTCATAACCTGTGGTTTTTGGTTGAGATATCCAATCTCTTAAACGTGAAGGATTGGATTTAAAATAATCTGTGACAATTGAATAAATTTTCCATGCTTCAAATTTTTCATCTTCCAAGGTAGGTTTATAAATAATTCTGATGGCAAACTTGTCATAGACTTCTTCAAAAGTCACGTTTTGGCTCAACATTTTCCTTCGGATAGAGAAAATAGATTTGAATCGTCCTTTAATTTCGTAAGAAAAATTTTCTTTGTCTAAACCTGTTTTTAATGTATTTGTAAATCGCTCTAAATAATTTTGTTGGTCCCCTTTACTTTCTTTTATTTTCGAAACAATTCCGTTATAAACCTCTGGTTCTGTGTATTTTAAACCTAAATCTTCTAACTCGTTTTTTATGTTATACAAACCCAATCTATGAGCCAAAGGTGCATAAATGTACAACGTTTCAGAAGCAATTTTCAGCTGTTTGTCTTCAGACATTGCATTCATAGTTTGCATATTATGCAATCTGTCAGCAATTTTTATTAGAATTACACGAACATCATCATTTAAAGTTAGTAGCATTTTTCTGAAATTCTCTGCTTGGATTGATGCATCTTGCTCTTTATTCAAACGGGAAATTTTGGTCAATCCATCAACAATTCTTGCAATTGTTTCACCAAATTGCTGTTCAATATCTACCAATGTATAATGCGTATCTTCAACCACATCATGCAACAAAGCTGCTGCAATAGAAACTGAGCCCAAACCAATTTCTTTTGCAACTATTTTTGCAACTGCAATTGAATGAAAAATATAAGGTTCGCCAGTTTTTCTTCGCTGTTTTGAATGTGCATCCAAAGTAACATCAAAAGCTTTTCTGATGAGTTCTTTGTCCTCTTTTGACAAAACTTCATAGGTTCCCTTTAGCAAATCTTTATAGCGATTTGCAATTTCTTTATTTTCCTCCTCTAAGGTTGCTGTATATTGCATGAAATGCATTATGTGATTTTTTTTGAATCAATAGTGAAATTAATAATAAGAAATTTAAAAAACAACAATTAAGCTCCTAAATTTTTGATTCTTTGTAATAACGTAGGGTGAGAATAATTTACAAACACATACACAGGATGGGGCGTTAAATTACTCAAACTATTTTTTGATAATTTTTTGAGAGAAGAAATTAAAAAGTCTCCATTAAAAGTTGTTTTTGCAAAATTATCTGCTTGATATTCAAATTTCCTTGACATATAATTCATGAATAAACCAGTGACTTCTGAAATTGGGGAATATAAAATTCCGAAAGCAATAAATCCAATATGGAAACTAGGATTTTCAACACTCAATGCATTTGACAAAAGAGGAGAACTGATAAAAAACGATAAAACATACAACATAAAACCTGTCAAAAGCATGGAAACGGTCAAGTTAAAAATAATGTGTTTTTTCTTATAATGACCAATTTCATGTGCCAAAACAGCCACTATTTCATTGGTTTCTAATTCGTTGATTAAAGTGTCATACAAAGTAATTCTTTTTTGAGAACCAAAACCTGAAAAATAAGCATTTGCTTTAGTAGAACGTTTTGAACCATCAATTACAAATATTGCATCGAGTTTAAAGCCAACTTTTTGAGCATATTTTTCTATTTCTGATTTTAATTGACCTGAAGCCAAAGGGATTTGTTTGTTGAAAATTGGCACAATAAATTTTGCGTAAAAAAGATTCAAAAAGATTGAAAAAGCGATGACTAAAATCCAAGCGTATATCCAAAAATCTCCTCCAAAATATTCGTAAAAGTAAACTATTACTGATAAAATTCCTACTCCTAGAAAAATACTCATCAACCAACTTTTCACTTTGTCAAGCCAAAAAGTTTTGTGAGTCGTTTTGTTAAATCCAAACTTTTCTTCAATCACAAATGTTTTGTAATAGGAGAAAGGAGTTGTCAAAATATCAGAACCCAACAAAATAATTACGAAGAAAATAAGCGCTATAAAAATGGGATTGTTTGTAAACGAATTTGCAAGATCATCCACATATCTGAAACCTTTTACAAAAAAGAAAAACAACGTTAAAATTATTGAAAATAAAGAAGTTATATTTGAAAACTTTTCATTTTCTTTCTTGTACTCTTGAGATTTTTTATAAGCTCCTTCGTCATAAACATCAGCTAACTCTTTTGGAATTTTGTCATCAAAATGTTTCGAATTTAAACAATCAAGCACTTTGTTGACAATAAACTCTAACACTAAAATAGTGATAATAATGTAAAATAAAATATTAGAATTCATGATTTTAGTGGCTTTTTCTTTGTCTTTTTGCTTCAAATAAAATAATGGCTGCAGCAACAGAAACATTCATTGAATCTATCTGCCCATGCATTGGAATATTGATGTTTTGAGTAGCGTTATCTCGCCAAATTTCTGTCAAACCAGTATCTTCAGTTCCCACAACAATGGCTGCTGATTTTGTGTAATTTTCTTTGTGATATTCGTTTGAATTTTGCAAAGTTGCCGCAAAAATTTGAACGTTATTTTCTTTCAAAAAAACGATAATTTCTTCTGAAGTTCCAATGGCAATCTGATTTGTAAAAATGCACCCTACACTTGAACGAATGATATTTGGATTGTAAATATCACTTTTTGGTGATGCAATAAAAAAAGCATCAATGTTTGCAGCATCTGAAGTTCGTAAAAGGGCACCAATATTTCCTGGCTTTTCAATGCCTTCTGCCACTAATATCAAGGAATTTTTAGTGAGTTTACATTTTGAAAGTGAGAGGTTTTTTGTTTTAGCAACAGCAATTGTTCCTTCAGTGGAAGACCTGTAAGCCACTTTGTGATAAACGTTTTGTGAAATTTCAATCAGTTCTGAAGTTGGAAAATAAGCCAAAAAATTGGAATCTATTTTATCAGCAACAAATAGGAGTGAAGTGATTTCGTAATTTCCTTTCAAAGCCATTTCAATTTCTTTTTTTCCTTCAATCAAAAAAAGTCCTTGACTTTTGCGTTCACGGGCTTTTTCTTGCAATTTAAGAATGTTTTTTATGAATGGATTTTGGATGCTGGTTATTTGTTTCATTATTGCAAAGATACTTGTTTTATTAGGTTTAAAATTAGAGCCTTTTTAGAATTTTTACAAACAAAAAAAGCCCTGTTAACAGGACTTTTTTTGAGTCAATTTTATAATTTACTCCGCTTTAAATTTGTTAGAATATCTTTTCCAAAGTTTGGTTTGATGAGTTTCTAAACTTATCTTTCTGCCTTGAATGTATGCATCAGAAATTTGATTGGTTCTCATATCCAAAGCGTCTTCATCAGAGATAAAAAGTGTAGCATCTTTACCAACTTCAAGTGTTCCTGCGAAAGCATCAATTCCTAATATTTTAGCAGCATCACCAGTTATCATCTGAACTGCTTTTTCTTTTTCAACCCCAAATGCAGCAAAAGTTCCTGCATAAAACGGCAAGTTTCTTGTGTTCATTCTGTCCATTTGACCTTCCATTCCTATACCAACCAAAACACCTTTCTCAATCAAATTTTTTGCAATTGTATAAGTATCATCATACGCGTCATCTTCACTATTTGGATTTCTATGGGGTCTGCTTAGAATTACTGGAATATTATTACTTATTAATAAATCTGTTACTTTTTCAGCCCCTTCACCTCTAACAATTACCAAATTTTTGATTCCTAATTCTTTGCTAATATTAATAGCATCAGTAATTTCTTTTTGACCATTTACGTGAATGTACAATTTTTGAGAACCATCAAATAGTCCTTTTGTTGCTGTAAAAGGTAGGTGTTTTATATCAGATTTTACAGAATTATAATGTTTTGCATCTGTCAAAAAAGAGTTGATTTTATCAATATTCTTTGGATATTCAGGATTTGGTTTCAATGCAGGGTCTTCTCCCAACCACCATCTTCCACTCGTAAAACTTCCTGGCCAATTCAAATGAATTGCATCATCTGTTTTGATGGTCGCATCTTCCCAATTCCAAGCATCCATTTGAACTATTGATGAAGTTCCAGAAATTGTTCCTCCTTTTGGAACTATTTGCGCCATCAAAATGCCATTTGGTCTCATGGATTCCACCAATTTGCTTTCAGCATTATAGGCAATTAAACTGCGAACATGTGGATTCATAATCCCAATTTCGCTTTCATCATCACTGGCTTTTACAGCATCGATTTCTACCAAACCTAAAGTGGCATCCAATGCTATAAATCCTGGATAAATGTGTTTTCCTGTTGCATTGATGATTGTTCCCATTCTGGCAATTTTCATCATGGCACTTCCAACAAAAGTGATTTTTCCGTCAGCAAACATTATCAAAGAGTTTTCAATGACTTGGCCATTGCCTAAATGTGCAGTTGCGCCTTCAATAGAAAAAGCGGTGGTTTGTTTTGATGCAGGTGTTTGTTGTGCAACTATGTTTCCTACAAAAGCAAAAAACAGTACGATTTTTAATATATTTTTCATCATTTTTTAACTTTTAGTTTCTTCTAATGTATCACAGTGAAAATTGCGATCTTCTCTTTTCATAGGAACTCTTGTTTGTGCTCCTCCCATTTTTTCTTTCAACATCATATTGATTAAGTTGCTTTTTTCTTCTTTGATAGCTTCCCGTTTTTTCACATCTTCATTCACATCAAAAAATACTTTTCCATCAATAATTGTTTTTTCAACTTTTGCATAAATGGACATGGGATGATTATTCCACAAAACAACATCTGCTTCTTTTCCTTCTTTGATACTTCCCACTTTATCGTCAATATGTAACAATTTTGCTGGATTTATGGTAACCATTTTCCAAGCTTCCAATTCTGACATTCCTCCGTATTTTACTGTTTTTGCAGCTTCTTGGTTCAATCTTCTTGACACTTCTCGGTCATCAGAATTGATAGCAACTGTTACTCCAGCATTGTGCATAATAGCAGCATTGTAAGGAATTGCATCAATTACTTCATATTTATAAGCCCACCAATCTGAAAAAGTAGAACCACCAACTCCATGTTTTGCCATTTTGTCTGCTACTTTATATCCTTCTAAAATATGCGTAAACGTGTTGATTTTAAAATTGAATTTTTCAGCAACTTTTATCAACATATTGATTTCTGATTGTACATATGAATGACAAGAAATAAAACGTTCGCCGTTTAAAATTTCTAACAACGTTTCCATTTCAATATCTTTTCTGAAAGGTTGTCCACTTTTTTTCAAGGTTTCATATTCTTTAGCTCTGGTAAAATAATCTACAAAAACCTGTTCAACACCCATTCTTGATTGTGGAAAACGAGTACCATTCGTACTTCTGGATTGTTTTACATTTTCTCCCAAAGCAAATTTGATGAACTTTGGAGAGTTGTTATAGATCATATTTTCAGCATTTTCTCCCCATTTGAGTTTGATGATGGCTGAACGTCCTCCAATTGGATTTGCAGAACCATGCAAAATCTGAGCAGTAGTGGTTCCTCCTGAAATATTTCTATAAATATTGATGTCTGTTGGATCAACCACATCTTCAATGGTAACTTCCGCAGAGGAATTATGAGCACCTTCATTAACGGCTGATGTAGCAATATGCGAGTGTTCGTCGATGATTCCAGCAGTTAAATGCTTTCCTATTCCGTCAATTTCTAAAGCATCTTTTGAAGAAAGATTTTTGCCGATTTTTACAATTTTTCCATCCTTCAATAATACGTCTGTATTTTCTAAAATTCCTGCAGCTTCACTTGTCCAAACTGTGGTATTTTTTATCAAAATAGTTTCCGTTTTTGGTTGCGTGAAATTTCCAAAACCAACATTTGGAAAGCTTACAGGCATTACAGTAATATCTTTTTCAGTTTCTTTTTTATCCGTTTTTTCAATAATCTCTTTGGCAACTTTCTTACTTGCAGACCAAGAAGTTTTGTTTCCTTTGGTATCAAAAGCGCTTCCTTGCATCACATTTGAAGCATTTATAACTTTCCCAATCATTCTTGTAAATCCTTCATCATCTGAAGTAATTTCAATCCAATCATCTTGAAATGAGAATTTTGATGTGATTTTTTTATCTCCTAATTTTATAGTTCCTGCTTGTTTAGCCCCTTTTCCTGTGATGGATAATTCGTAATTTTTACCATTTACAGAGAGCATATACTCTCCAGTAATATCCTTGATATTCATATCATTGATGATATTTTGTTCTCCTTGAACCCAATTTTCATGAATGGTACTTGATGCATCAAAAACATCACCTGAAGTGATTATAAAATTCGCAAAACTTCCCTTGTTTAAATTTCCAAGACTAGAATTTCCAATTATTTTTGCAGGAATTGTGGTCAATGAAGCCAAAGCTGCTTTTTTATCAAAACCATATTCAATAGCTTTTTGTAAGTTTTTATGAAAATTAGCTAATGATTTTAATTTGTGAGTAGTCAATGCAAAAGTCACTTTATTTTTTTCTAAAGTCAGTAAATTTGAAGGATCTTGATTCCATCTACGCATATCTCTTAGCGAAATTTGTTCAGCCAATAAATGGTTTGAAACATCGTAAGGACTTGTAAAATCAATAGGAATAATGAAAGTGGCATTTGTTTTTTTGATGTCGTTAATGCGTTCAAATTCATCTCCTGAACCAACAATTGTATATTGAATTCCGAATTCATCTCCCACTTTATCAGCTCTAACTGCATCTAAATGATCACCAGTTTCAAAAATTTGAACCAAATTTTTATTCTGATTTAGCACTTCTAAAGCAAAATCTTTATTTTTCATATTTCCTTTTGCATACCAATTAGCATCTAAATATACCTGACGTAACAAAGCCATTGCGCCCATTTTTGAGGATGGATAAAGCTGTTTTGATTGCACACTTTTTGAAAAAGATAAATATTGAGCCGATTTTATATTTAAAATTCGGTAAGCATTTGTGGTATTTGGATTTAAGGCAACCAACAAACCATTTCCGCGAATAATTCCATCTTGTAAATGGGTATTTACAGTTCCAAAACCTGCTTCTAATAATTCTTTCGCTTTTTTGTCATCAAACTTAAAATCTTCGATAGGGTTAGTTTCTGGACGAATGTGATCGTTCCAATAATAACCTTCTCTTTCAGCTTCATATTGAGTTGTTCTAGAGTTTGATGGAGTTGATTTTGGTTTTGCAATTCCAAAATCGGAATACAAGTCAATAAAAGAAGGATAAATTGTTTTGTCTTTTAAATCAATGATTTTTGCGCCTTCAGGAATTTTTACAGATTTTCCAACTTCAGCAACTTTTCCGTCTTTCACTAAAAGAGTACTGTTTTGGATAATTAGATCTGGTGTGACATAAATAGTCGCATTTATAAAAGCAATTAAATTGCTTTTTGTGGTTTTTACTCCTGAATTTGTTGGAAAATAATCTTGGGCTTTTACCAAAGAAATTGACAAGAAAAAGAGTACAAAAAGTAGTTTTTTCATAAATGTTTGAGTTATGTAAATTATTTTGAATTGCACCTAAATTTATCGAGTTGTTTTTGGTTAAAAGGATTTTAAATTCACTTTAACATAAATTTAAGAAAATAGATTAATTTGCATTAAAGTAAGAAATAAACAAATCCACAACATAATTATAGGATTCAACCCCATTTGGCTGATTGTTGGCTTTCAAATAAGCATCATATCCTTTTTTTATATAAGGTTCAAACGGATTTTGATAGTGTTCCCAAAAATCAAAACTTTCTTTAAAATCCCTCACAATTCCAGGATTGATGGTTTTCCATAATTCTGAAAAGATTTTAGGATCTCTTTTTCTTAGTTCAGAAATGCAATACACCAATGCCATTCTATAACTTGCGTATTTAAAATAAATATTATCACTAGAATTTGAAGCCAAAAAACCAACAAAATTTGCTTCATTTTCAGCAGCAATTCCAATTTGATGCGCTATTTCATGACAAGTAGTTGTTGGATAACTTGTCTTAGGTATTTTTGAATTTACTTGTGCTTCTCCAGTTAATGGGTTAAAATATCCTGAAGTGCCATTATAAGATTGCAATAAACTCATCAATGAACTTTTTACAGAAGCATTATTGTATGATAATTGCGGATATTTTATGGCTAATTGCTGAAAACTCTCAAACGAAATTTGATACATTTCTGAGTGTGCATATGGATTTTCAACTTTTACAGAATCGTTTTTTGTGATTTCTAGTTGATAATAATTCAATTTTTCGATAACGTATTTGGTTACGTTGACCAATTCATCTGTAGTGTATTTTTTTTGCTGAAATCGAAGGTTTTTGGAAAGCGTTTCTCTATAATAATTCAATCCCCAAAAAAGATAAAAACAACCATACAACACTGAAATCATGGCAAAAAAATGAATGATTTTATGTCCAAAAAAGGCAAATCTAGTTTTGAATAGTAAAACTATAAATCTCAAGAAAAAAAACACCAAAACAAATACTAAAATATCACCAATTGAAAACGGAATCCAACCAAAAATCAGTCTTAAAAATGCAGAAATCCAAGTATAAATACCTGTAGAATAGTAGTTTTCAATCACAGAAGGATATTTTGCTAAAACCTGAATTAGCATATACTGAATAGGTAATAAAGCTACTAAAATGAGGTGTTTTTTATTCCATTTCATAATGGTAAATGTAACAAAAGAATTGGAAGTTTAAGGGTTATTAACAACTTAGTAACATTTTAATTTGTTGAATTGTTCAGAAATAAAGTAAAAAAAAGAAAGACTTTAAAAGCTAAAAAAATTACATTTGTTTTATGGAAAATACGAATGCATACATAGAGAGAAAAACAGATACTAGTAGAATTATTAGTCTCGAAAAAGGGAAAATCCCGCCACAAGCTGTTGACTTAGAGGAAGCTGTTTTAGGCGCAATGATGATTGACAAAAAAGGAATTGACGATGCTATTGACATCTTACATTCTGATGCTTTCTATGAAATAAGACACCAAGAAATTTATGCAGCAATTTATGAATTATTCCAAAATTCTCAACCAATTGATTTATTGACAGTATCGAGTTTATTAAAAAAGAAAGGAAAATTAGACCTGGCTGGTGGCGATTTTTATTTGATTCGTTTAACGCAAAAAGTTGCTTCATCTGCACACATTGAATTTCACGCGCGAATTATTCTTCAAAAATACATTCAACGAAAATTAATTTCTATTTCATCAGAAATCATTGAAAGTTCGTACGATGAAACTTCAGATATTTTTGATTTATTGGACAGTGCTGAAGCTAAACTTTTTGAAATCACGCAAGGAAATCTGAAAAAAAGTTCAGAAGTTGCAGGTTCTTTGGTAAAGCAAGCGTTAAAGAAAATTCAGGAAATTGGCAATAAAGAGGGAATGTCTGGTTTGGCATCAGGTTTTTCAAAATTAGACGCATTAACTTCTGGTTGGCAACCTTCGGATTTGATCATTATTGCTGCAAGACCTGGAATGGGAAAAACAGCTTTTGTGATTTCGATGGCAAAAAATATGGCGATTGATTTTAATCATGCAGTTGCTATTTTCTCTCTTGAAATGTCTTCTGTTCAGCTGATTACAAGAATGATTTCTTCGGAAACTGGGTTACCTTCAGAGAAATTGAGAAAAGGAAATCTGGCTTTACATGATTGGGAATTACTGAATTACAAAGTAAAAAGTTTATCAGATGCTCCTATATATATTGACGATTCTCCTTCTTTATCAATTTTTGATTTGCGAGCAAAAGCGCGAAGATTGGTGTCACAACATGGCGTAAAAATCATCATTATTGATTATTTGCAATTGATGAATGCTGGAGGAAATAATAAAGGAGTTGGAAACAGAGAGCAAGAAATTTCTGCAATTTCGAGAAATTTAAAAGCATTAGCAAAAGAATTAGAAGTTCCTGTGATTGCACTTTCACAGTTGTCACGTGCTGTAGAAACTAGAAGTGGTGGTAGTAAAAGACCCTTATTATCTGATTTACGTGAATCTGGAGCTATTGAGCAAGACGCTGATATTGTGAGTTTTATCTATAGACCTGAGTATTATGGAATGTTAGAATGGGATGATGATGAACGTTCATCATGTGAAGGTCAAGGAGAATTTATTATTGCAAAACATAGAAATGGTGGTTTGGATAATATACGTTTAAAATTTACGGGACATTTGGCAAAGTTCTCTGATTTAGATGAAGGAGGAAGTTCAAAATTCCAATCAAGCATGAATTCAAATCCTCTTGAAGAAATATATCCTGACAAACGAATTCAATCAAAAGACGCTTTTGGATTGGATGATGAGGAAGATTCTGATGATGTTCCTTTTTAGTTAAATTTTTATAAATTTATAACAAATACACAGTTACGTCAGCGTAATTGTGTATTTTAGTTTTTGTATGAAAAATCGGTTACTATTTAGTGTTTTTTTGATGATTTCAAGTTCATTTTTGGCACAATTTATTTATATTCCTATGAATGATGACAATCAAAAAAATCATTTAAAAGCATACGGGATTGTTTATTTTTCACTTCAAAATGGATTGAAAGCCAAATGGTTATTGAATTATGATGGAGGTGCTTTTTTAATTGAAAACAACAAAACCATTGAAAACGAATGCAAAATTAGAGGTGTTTCCTACGAAATTATCTCAGATGCAAAATCGCAACTCATTCTCGAAGAAATTTCATCACCCTCCTCAAACAAAGAAGCTATAACTCTTGAAAAAGCCCCAAAAATTGCAGTGTATTCTCCCAAAGATAAAATGCCTTGGGATGATGCTGTAACTATGGTTCTGTCTTATGCAGAGATTTCATTTGAGGTGATCTACGACAAAGAAATTTTAGCAGATAAACTCCTTTTTTATGAGTGGTTGCATTTGCATCATGAGGATTTTACAGGGCAATATGGCAAATTTTATGGTTCTTTTAGGACAGCTCCTTGGTATGTAGAACAAAAATTAGCCGCTGAAAAATTAGCAAAAGAATTGGGCTTTTCTAAAGTATCTGATGAAAAATTAGCAGTTGCAAGGAAAATCAGAGATTATGTAATTGGAGGCGGATTTATTTTTGCAATGTGCTCTGCAACAGATAGTTTTGATATTGCTTTGGCAGCTGAAGGTGTTGATATTGCTGAAGCTATGTTTGATGGAGATGCATCAGAATTAAATTATCAATCAAAAATAAACTATGATAAAACATTTGCATTTAAGGATTTTCAGCTAGAAAGAAATCCAAATGTTTATGAATTTTCTTCTATTGATATGACCAATAAACGTGCAATTCCAAAAACTTCTGATTATTTTTCTTTAATTGAATTTTCAGCAAAATGGGATCCAATTCCAACTATGCTTACTCAAAATCACACAGTTTTAGTAAAAGGTTTTATGGGTCAAACCACTTCTTTTGATAGAAATACTTTGAAAACAAATATGATTATTTTAGGTGAAAATAATGTCAACAAAGAAGCACGATACATTCACGGCACTAAAGGAAAAGGAATGTTTACTTTTTATGGAGGTCATGACCCTGAAGATTATACGCACAGAGTTGGCGATCCAAAAACGGAATTGGATTTACACCCAAACTCTCCAGGCTATAGATTGATTTTGAATAATATTTTGTTTCCTGCTGCAAAAAAGAAAAAAGAAAAAACCTAGTTTTCTGTTGATAAATCCCTGATATTTTTATAGTATTTATCTCATTAATAATCCTCTCTTTTGTATTTTTACCTCCATTTAAATCAAACAAATGCCAACAACTCAACAATTACAAGATTTCACTCAACAAGTTCGTAGAGATATTTTACGCATGGTACATGCAGTAAATTCAGGACACCCTGGAGGTTCATTAGGATGTGCAGAATTTTTCACTTGTTTATATCAAGAAGTGATGGAATATTCCACTGATTTCAATATGGATGGAATCAATGAAGATGTTTTTTTCCTTTCAAATGGACATATTTCGCCTGTTTTTTATAGCGTTTTAGCACACAGTGGATTTTTTCCAGTTTCAGAATTGGCAACTTTTAGACACATTGATTCTCGTTTGCAAGGACACCCAACAACGCATGAAGGCTTGCCAGGAATTAGAATTGCTTCTGGTTCATTAGGTCAAGGATTGTCTGTTGCTTTGGGAACTGCCCAAGCAAAAAAGTTAAATAATGATTCGAAATTAGTGTATTCTTTGCATGGTGATGGAGAATTGCAAGAAGGTCAAAATTGGGAAGCAATCATGTATGCTGCAGCAAAAAAAGTAGATAATATCATTGCTACCATTGATGTAAATGGAAAGCAAATTGATGGTGCTACTGACGAAGTATTACCAATGGGAAGTTTGAAAGCAAAATTTGAAGCTTTTGGTTGGGAAGTTTTAGAAGTAAAAGAAGGGAATGATATTGAAGCCATTTTATCAGGATTAAAAACGGCAAAATCAATGACAGGAAAACAAAAACCAGTGTGTATTTTATTATATACAGAAATGGGAAATGGCGTTGATTTTATGATGCATACGCATGCTTGGCATGGAAAAGCACCCAATGATGCACAATTAGAAAGTGCTTTGGCGCAAAATCCAGCAACTTTAGGAGATTATTAATTTTTATTAATATAATGTATTTATAAAACCTACAATTCTTTTTTGTAGGTTTTTTTTAGTTTTTATTAAGAATGAAACTGTTAGATTACCTTTATCTTTACAACTGAAAAAGTGCGCATAAAAAATCAATCAAAAAAAATGAAAATAGGTATTGTTTGTTATCCAACATTTGGAGGAAGTGGAGTAGTGGCAACAGAATTAGGAATGGCTTTGGCAGACAATTGTCATGAAGTGCATTTTATCACATACAATCAGCCTGTTCGTTTGGATTTTTTATCTCATAAACTGCATTTTCATCAAGTATTGATTGAAGAATACCCACTTTTTCAATACCAGCCTTATGAATTGGCTTTGTCTAGTAAAATGGTGGAAGTGGTCAAAAAATACCATTTAGAAGTATTGCATGTGCATTATGCAATTCCACATGCCTATGCAGCATATATGGCCAAACAAATGTTATTGGAAAAAGGAATCAATATCAAAGTAGTAACTACATTGCATGGAACTGATATCACATTAGTGGGAAGTCATCCAACCTACAAAGCAGCTGTTGAATTCAGTATCAATCATTCTGATGTGGTGACTGCAGTTTCTAATAATTTGAAAGAAACTACCAACGAATTGTTTCATGTAAACAAAGAAATTCAGGTAATTTATAATTTTATTGATATCAAAAAATACGAAAAAGCACAAGATGAAGAGTGTAATAGAAATGCTTTGGCAACCCCAGAAGAACGTATCATTACACATATTAGTAATTTTAGAAAAGTGAAAAGAATAGAAGATGTTATCAAAATTTTCTATGAAGTTCAGAAAGAAATTCCTTCCAAATTATTATTAGTTGGAGAAGGACCTGAAAGAATAAAAGCGGAAAACTTGACTAAAAAACTCAAAATTAAAGACAGCGTCTATTTTTTAGGAAATAGTACAGAAGTTACTAAAATTTTATGTTATTCTGATTTGTTTTTGTTGCCTTCACAAACCGAGAGTTTTGGATTAGCGGCTTTAGAAGCCATGGCTGCAAGAACCCCTGTTATTTCAACAAATACGGGAGGTTTGCCAGAAGTCAATATTCATGGAGTTACAGGTTATTTAAGTGATTTAGAGGATATTGATGACATGGCAAAAAATGCAATTTTTATTTTAAAAGATGATAAAACCTTGAATCGTTTTAAAACAAATGCTGTTGAACATGCCAAGAAATTCTCTATTCAAAATATCTTGCCTGTGTATGAAGAAGTGTATAAATCTTGTTATAAAGTAAAGGATTAAATCTTTCTATTTACAAATACGTCTTTTTTATTGCAATTCATTGATACTGCAATCCTATATTTTATTTAGGGAAACTCGTATTTAAGTGTTTATTGACTTATTCATTCAAAAATCGACAATAAACAAAGAAAGTATCTCGGAATTCTAACTATTTTTTTTACCTTTCAAACTGATAATTATTGAACTACATACATGAAAAAACTAGCATTACATTGGAAGATTTTAATAGGAATGATTGTCGGAATTCTCTTTGGATTGGGAATGACAACCATTGATGGAGGAGCTACTTTCGTTGCCAATTGGATCAATCCTTTTGGGACAATTTTTGTGAAACTGCTGAAACTCATTGCAATTCCTTTAATTCTTGCTTCCTTAGTAAAGGGTATTTCTGATTTGAAAGACATTTCAAAATTCAAAAATATTGGATTAAAAACCATGTCAATTTATATTGGGACAACTGTCATTGCCATTACCATTGGGTTATTATTGGTAAATGTTTTAAAACCAGGAGATGGAATTTCAGAGGGAACAATTCAAAAATTAACAGAAACCTACGCAAATAGTGGAGATGTGCAATCAAAATTAGCGGAAGCATCCAAACAAAAAGGTTCAGGTCGATTACAATTTTTAGTAGATATTGTTCCTGACAATGCCTTGAAAGCGATGGTTGATAATTCTGCCATGTTGCAAGTCATCTTTTTTACTATTTTCCTCGGGATTTCTATGTTACTGATTGGAGAAAAAAGAGCAAAACCTTTGAAAGATTTTTTTGATTCACTGAACGAAGTAATTCTGAAAATGGTAGATATCATCATGCTTTCTGCACCCTATGCTGTTTTTGCATTGTTGGCAAATGTAGTTGTTTCTTCAGATGATCCTGATTTATTAGTGGCTTTATTAAAATATGCTGGAACAGTGGTTTTTGGATTATTATTGATGATTTCTTTCTACATATTCCTCATTAGTGTTTTTACCAAAATGAATCCGTTTTGGTTTTTAAAACAGTTAAGTCCTGCTCAATTATTAGCTTTTTCCACAAGTTCAAGTGCTGCAACTTTGCCAATAACTATGGAAAGAGTAGAAGAACATATTGGTGTTGACAAAGAAGTTTCTAGTTTTGTGTTGCCTGTTGGCGCAACAATTAATATGGATGGAACAAGTTTATATCAAGCAGTTGCAGCCGTTTTTATTGCACAAGCACTGAGTTTCGATTTGACTTTTGCTGATCAATTAACCATCATTTTAACAGCATTATTAGCTTCCATTGGTTCAGCTGCTGTGCCAGGTGCAGGAATGGTAATGTTGGTTATTGTACTAGAATCTATTGGTTTTCCATCTGATAAATTGGCCATTGGTTTGGCGTTGATTTTCGCTGTTGACAGGCCTTTAGATATGTGTAGAACTGTGGTAAATGTAACTGGAGATGCAACTGTTTCTGTATTAATTGCAAATTCTATCGGAAAGTTAGGGAATCCAAAACCTAAAAATTGGGATGACAATTTAGATGAAATAAAATAAAATGACGATGTCTTTACAAGTTCCTTCTCCATTAATTTCAGAAGCATGGTTGTTTCAGCATTTAGACAATCCATCACTCCTAATTTTGGATGCAACAATTCCAAAAGTTGGTGCTAAAAAATCGGATGTAATTAAAAAAAAATTTCAAATCAAAAATGCCTTATTTTTTGATTTGAATGATTTTTCAGATGCTGATGCACCTTTTCCAAATACCATGGTATCTCCAGAAAAATTTCAAGAGAAAGCTCGAAAATTCGGAATTCAAAAAGAACAGTGTATAGTGGTGTATGACGATTTAGGAATCTATTCAAGTCCTAGAGTTTGGTGGATGTTTCAATTGATGGGATTTACCAATATCGCAGTGTTAGATGGTGGATTTCCTGCGTGGAAAGCACAAAATTATCCCATTGAAAAACCCAGAGAAAAGAAACTTTCTGAAGGAAATTTCACATCAAATTATCAATCACAAAAGATTTCTTTTGTCGATGATATTCTTGAAAATCTAAATTCAAATGAAAGCTTAATTTTAGATGCACGTTCTGAAGGTCGTTTTTACGGAACAGAACCTGAGCCCAGAAAAGAAGTGAAAAGTGGACGAATTCCAAAATCAGTGAGTTTGCCACACACCGCTATTTTGACTGGTACAAAAATGAAATCTAAACAAGAATTACAAACGGTTTTTCAATCAAAAAATCCTTCATATAAACCCATGATTTTTTCTTGTGGATCAGGAATTACAGCCTCAGTTTTAGCGTTGAGTGCTGAAATTGCAGAAATCAAAAATCATTCAGTCTATGATGGTTCTTGGACTGAATGGGGCATTTTACCAAATTTACCCATCGAAATATACCATGAAAAATAACGATTGGACAGGAGAGGAATTTTTAGCATACGTACTTTTGTATGCGGCTCATTGCGATTATTTTGAAGATTCAGCAGAGTTGAATTTTATTTTATCAAAAGTTGATGACAAGACATTTCACAGAATTCATACAGAAGTTGTTGTGGATGCTGAAGACCAAAAGTTGGATAAAATTCAGCAGTATGTTTCTGAAAATAATTTATCTCAATCAGAAAAAGAAGCCATTATAAGAGATATCAAAAATGTTTTTTTTGCTGATGGAACTGTGGATATTTTTGAGAAAAATCTGTTTGCTGTGTTAAAGAAGATTATTGGATAATTTGTAACTAAATATAGTTTTCAACTTCTCTTAAATCATCAATAATCAAGTCTGCTTTTTCCAACTTTTGATCAGTAGTCAAAGGGTTTTTATAACCAAATACAAAAATTCCTGCGCTGTTTGCAGCTTCAATTCCATTATCAGAATCTTCAATTACAACACAATTTTGTATAGAAACCCCTGACATCATTGCTGCTTTTTCAAAAATTTCAGGATGTGGTTTGGATGCTTTTAAATCAGCACCACTAATTTTCGCAGTGAAATATTCTTGCAATTGAAAACGATTGAAAACACGTTCAATGTTTTCCATGGCTGAAGAAGAAGCTAAAATCAATGTCAATCCTTTTTGATGGGCTTTTTTTATCAAATCTTCAACTCCAGAAACCAAATGTAAGGTAGGATCATTTTCAAAATAATTCACATAGCGTTTTCGCTTATCCAACAACAATTCTTGTGGATTGATATCCAGCTGAAAATACGCCACCAATTTTTGAAAAGCATTCAAAGTAGAGGAGCCTGTAAATGTTTTATACAAATCGTCATTAACTTTAACGCCAACTGCATCAAAAGTCTCAAAATACGCTTTTTTGTGGATTTCCTCAGAATCTATAATTACGCCATCCATATCAAATATGATGCATTGAATCTTTGTTGGCAATATCATTTATGATAAAAATTTAGCTTTAATTTCGTCATTAGGCACCATACAACTTTCTTTTTTCCCAAACCATTTATAGCGATTTTTAGCAATGATGTCATACAAAGCATCTCTAAAACCTAATGGAAACAACCATAATATTTTGGTCAAAAACCACCATCCACCAAAATCGTTCATGATTTTTATAGCTGCCGAACTTTTGATTTCGTAAGAAACACCAGGTTCATATAAAATGATGGAATCTACTTTTTTGATGTCTATTTTCAGATAATCAGTAATTTGTTTTCCAACCTCTGATTGGAGATTGGCAAACAGAAAAGTATCTTTTTTGTCGTATTTAATGATTTTAAACACCACACTGTTGCACAAGTTACAAACACCATCTAAAAGTACTAATTTCTTATCTTTTCGAATATCAATCATTTAGCTAAACGTTATAAGTATTAACGCAAAAGTACTGCAACTTTTTCAAAAACGTTGTAACAATTTTTTTAATGAAACGTCTAATTTGTGTTGACTGGAAATAATTCCTTTTAACACAAAGTTAGGATTCATAGCATCAATAATTAAATACTTTTGTACAAAATTAACCAGCGAATGATTAAAATAGAAAAACTTCACAAATCATATCCTATTGGAAAAGAGTCTATTCATGTTTTAAAAGGTATTGATTTACATATTAAAGAGGGCGAATTTGTCTCAATCATGGGTTCTTCAGGTTCAGGAAAATCAACTTTGTTAAATATTGTTGGATTGCTTGACATTCATGACGAAGGAAATTATTACTTGAATGGTGAGTTGATCAAAGATTTGAATGAAAAAAAAGCGGCAATTTTACGCAATAAGTTCTTAGGATTTGTCTTTCAGTCGTTCAATCTGATTTCTTACAAAACTGCTTTAGAAAATGTATCCTTACCCCTTTATTATAAAGGAGTTAGTAGAAAAGAACGCAACGAAATCTCTATGGATTATTTAGACAAAGTTGGGCTAAAAGATTGGGCAAGTCATTTACCAAATGAACTTTCAGGAGGACAAAAACAACGTGTTGCAATTGCAAGAGCTTTGGTAACTAAACCAAAAGTGGTGTTGGCTGATGAACCAACAGGCGCCTTAGATTCAATCACCTCAAATTCAGTAATGGACTTGCTAAAAGATATCAATAATGAAGGAATGACAGTTTTTGTAATTACGCACGAAGAAGAAATTGCGTCACAAACCAAAAGAATAGTCCGTTTGAAAGACGGTGTTATTGTAAGTGACGAATTAACCAAAGCACCAAAAACTCCTTTACATGTTTGATATTGATCGTTGGCGAGAAATATTCCAGAGTATTAGCAAAAACAAACTTCGTTCTACACTTTCTGGATTTACGGTCACATTTGCTATTTTGTTGTTTACTTTGTTGTTTGGGATTGGCAATGGACTTCAAAATACGTTTAAAAAACAATTTGCAGGTGATGCAATCAATTCAATAAATATTTGGTCTAGTTTCACTACTGTTGCTTATAAAGGAAATCAAATTGGAAAAAAAATACAATTCAAGAATGATGATTTTACTTTTATAAAAGAAAACTTCTCAAAAGAAATTCAAACCATCAGTCCAAGAAATCAACGAGTTGTTGAAGTGGTCAATAAAAACAAAAAAGACACCTATACTTTGCGAGGTGTTTATCCAGAATTTCAATTTCAAGAGTCTGCAGAGATAATTGAAGGAAGATTTTTAAATTATCGAGACATCAATGAAAAATCAAAAGTGGTTGCTATTGGAAGATTGGTTGAAGAAGATTTATTTGGGCAATTAAGTGCTGTAGACAAACAATTAAAAGTAGGAGGAATTATGTATAAAATTATTGGTGTTTTTTCGGATCCTGGAGGAGACAATGAGGAACGATTTATTTATACGCCATTTACTACCATGCAAAGATTGTATGGAAATACTGAAAATTTAGATGAATTTGGAATCACCTACAATCCTGATTTGAGTATTAACGAGGCAATCGCTTTTGGAAATAAAATGTTGAGAATATTAAAAGAAAAATACGATGTTTCTCGAGAAGATCAGAGAGCGATAGGGCTATACAACAACGCCTCTGGAAACAGAGAAGTTTCAAACATGATGATTGGTCTTGGAATTTTGATTTTTATCATTGGTTTTGGAACGCTGATTGCTGGCGTAGTTGGTATTAGCAATATTATGGTGTATGTGGTGAGTGAAAGAACCAAAGAATTAGGAATTAGAAAAGCAGTGGGTGCCACACCGAAAGACATTGTTACTATGATTTTACAAGAATCTATTTTTATAACTGCAATCTCTGGATACTTTGGACTTATATTAGGAGTTGGAATATTAAAAGTAGCAGGTCCATCACTTGAAGAATATTTTATTTTAAACCCAAGTATTTCAACCCCTGTTGTTATTGGCGCGACGGTAACGCTTATCATTGCAGGAGTTATTGCAGGATATTTGCCTGCAAAAAGAGCTGCCAGAATAAAACCAGTTGTAGCATTAAGCGCAGATTAATATGAGATTTATATTTGAAAAAGACACTTGGCAAGAAATCTATGACAGTATTCGAAAGAACAAAGGACGGACTGCGATTACCATTTTCGGAGCTTTTTGGGGAATTCTTTTGCTGGTTGGGTTATTGGGTGCTGCTAAAGGAATTGAAAACAGTTTTAATAGCTTGTTTGGTGATTTTGCTACCAATAGCGTTTTTATCAGTGGAAGTAAAACTACAATGCCTTTCAAAGGATATCAAGAAGGAAAACAGATAGACTTAACAACTAGGGATGTTGAAATTATTAAAAAGGAAATTAGGGGAGTTCAATTTGTTGTTCCAAGAAACGCAACAGGTGGTCAAGTAACTTATGGTTTTAAGACTGGAAATTTTACTATTTTTGGTGATTTCCCTTTGCTTGATGAAGTTCAAAAGAAACGATTAACAGATGGTCGATTTATCAATCAAAAAGACATTGATGAGAATAGAAAAGTATGTGTTATTTCTGAAGGTATTTTCAAAGAATTGTATAAGAAAAAAGAGGATGCGATTGGAACTTATTTAAAAATAAGTGGCATTTCTTACCAAGTAGTGGGCGTTTATAGAGCATCAAGATTTGAAAGGACAAACAATATTCATATCCCATTTAGCACGTTTAAATTGGTTTATAATAAGGGAGATAAATTTATTTGGATGGTGGTTACTGGAAAAAAAAACTTTGATATTGTGCAAGTTGAAGCAGATGTAAAACTACTGCTTAAAAATATTCACAATGTGCATCCTAACGATACAAGAGCTTTTAGGGGTTTTAATCTAGGCAAAGAAATTGCAAAAGTAACTGGCTTTTTAAAAGGATTGCAATTTTTAACATGGTTTGTAGGGATTGCTACTTTAATCGCTGGGGTTTTTGCCATCGGAAATATATTATTGATTACAGTAAAAGAGCGTACCAAAGAAATTGGTATTAGAAGAGCATTAGGAGCAACTCCCAATAAAGTGAGACAGCAAATCATTTTAGAATCATTGTTTTTAACACTTTTGGCAGGCTCGTTAGGAATCATTGCTGGAGGTTTAATCCTTATGTTTATAGATTATAAAGAATGGCTCACGAACCCAACTGTAGATATTCCTATCATTTTAATCGCCTATACAGTATTGGTAATTTTAGGAACATTAATAGGATTTATACCCGCATACATGGCAACAATTGTAAAACCAATTGACGCTTTAAGAGAAGAATAACAAACAAAAACAAGAATAAATAGTCAATACAAATGAAAAAAATAATCATCTTTGGAAGTATAATCATTGCATTAATAGCAGTATTAGTATGGTTTGGAAAGAAAAATAGTGCATCTCCGATAAAATATGAAACTGAGAAAGCTTTCATGACATCAATTGTTAAAAAATCGGTAGCCACAGGAAAAGTAACGCCTTTGGAAGAGATTGAAATAAAGCCACAAATCACCGGTATTATTGATAAAATTTTGTTGCTCGAAGGTACAAAAGTAGTCAAAGGCGACTTGATTGCCACAGTTAGAGTCGTGCCTAATGAGCAATCATTGATCAGTGCAAAAGGTCGAGTTGACAATATCAAAATCCGATTAGACAATGCAAAAATATCTTATGAAAGAAACAAAAATCTATTAGAGAGAGGTGTTATTTCAAAACAGGATTTTGAAAATATTGAGTTGACATTCGATCAAACCCAGCAAGATTTGAAAAATGCACAAAACGATTATCAAATCATCAAAATCGGTTCTTCAGGTTCAGGAGCAGCCGCTAACACTAATATTTATGCACAAATGACCGGAACAATTCTTGAAATTCCTGTAAAAGAAGGCGACCAAGTGATACAGTCAAACAACTTCAATTCAGGAACAACGATTGCCTCAATTGCAGACATGAGTAAAATGATTTTTGAAGGAAAAGTTGATGAATCAGAAGTTGGGAAATTGGTTAGTGGTTCAGATATTGAGGTGTCAATTGGTGCTATTGAAGGGAAAAAATTTCCAGCAAAACTAACATTTATTGCGCCAAAAGGAACAGAAGAAGCAGGCGCAGTTCAGTTCAAAATAAAAGCAGATGTGTCTCTTGATAATAATTATTATATTAGAGCAGGGTTCAGTGCCAATGCAGAAATTGTGTTGGATAAAAAAGAAAACGTGATGGCTATCAAAGAGGCCTTGTTACAATTTGATAAAAAAACAGAAAAACCCTTTGTAGAAGTAAAAGTAGGAGAAGAAAAATACGAAAAAAGATTTCTTGAACTAGGTACTTCTGATGGCGTAAATATTCAAGTTTTAAAAGGAATTAAAATAGAAGATGAAATTAAAATTTGGAATAAGAAAACCAAGAAAGACGAAGAATTTGGTACAAATTAATCTTTAAATTACCACTATAAAAAAGGATTATTGTGAATGAGATGATTTTTTTTTTCATTTCTCTTATTCAATTTTAATTTTATCAATCTCCTTCATCAACCTGTCCGTTTCTGTCATCGCAACTATGATTTTTTGGTAGTGTAAAATGTCGTCAAATTCAAGCGTTCTTTCCTTTCTGTCTATGAGCTATTTTTGTGCAAATTGAAGTCACCAATAAAAAAGTTTCAACTTACTGAGAATGATAAGTGTACTAGTTTTTGGATAGCTAAGTTTGACAACCATTTTGCTTACTTTTTGTATTTACCATACAACATTTGACAAACTTTATCCATTGATTTGAAAACTGAAGCATCAAAATTTGACGCTTTTGTTATGCTTGTTAAAGTTACAACAGCGTTATAAAGTATTTCATTGTCGTTATAATTAATGCGTTCAATAAAATTTACTTTATTAGCTCCTTTGGGTGATTCTGATACAATTACCTCTTTTGTGTTTGTATCTACTGCAAATAATAAGTCGTTATACATTTTTTTATTTTATTTGATTAATGCAAATGGCACCGGCCGCTTGAATTAGTTGTTTTCTTCTTGCATCTTGTTCCTTTTTGTGTGGTGCCAGTACATTGTGTTGAAATTGTTGTTGCTTTTTTTGTTGATTTACCATCACAACAATTTATACCTACTGTCTTACTATGAATTTTACATACGCAACTATTTGATTTGCTGCGATTACACTTCATACACAATAACTGAATATTAGAGGGGCTACTGCTTCCTCCGCAGGAGAATGGTGTTATGTGATCATATTCTAAATTCAAGCTGCTACTACAACACTGACACGCGCCTCCATCTCTTGTAAAAACAATTTTTTTTGTAGTCGCTGAAATATACCTGCTCTGCGAAAAGCCGCAAATACTAACTATTAGTAAAAGGGTAAGTAAGAATATTTTTTTCGTTTTCACTTCTCTTATTCTATTTCAATTGTATCAATCTCCTTCATTAATCTATCTGTTTCATTCAACGCCACAATGATTTTTTGATAGTGTAATATGTCGTCAAATTCAAGCGTTCAGTTGTTGCAGGTCGCCACGAAAAGTATGCTCGGTTGCGTTACCAAGTTTATATCGTTTATTTATGTTGTCTATGTATTGTTCTAGTGTCATTTTTTTTGTTGTCAAATTTTACAGTCCAAAGTTAGTTTTTCGCTTTGGTTTGTTGGCAAAAAACAGCTTTTTGATTTTTGACGTCACTCAGCCCAACGCTAAAAAACCAAATGTACTGTTTTTGCGGTTGGCTTTTTTGGTATGAAATATAGC
>ERZ888423.739-NODE-739-length-32572-cov-13.562383_pt1 | contig 32572 bp, 25 predicted proteins | sample MGYA00520523_ERZ888423 | MGnify/ENA primary metagenome ERZ888423 (study PRJEB32303, sample SAMEA104408611) | aquatic metagenome | biome: Brackish water; feature: Pelagic; material: water | place: Baltic Sea | collected 2014-06-08T10:24:00 | depth 30,27 m ...
AAATGAGAACAACGATGTCGACAGCACCGTCATTCAGCTGTTCTTTTATGAGCGCTTGTACCTCTGGATCTTCCCACATTGCTTGTGGAGCACCGTTTGCTCCACCACGGAACACAACTCGCTGCTCGTGCCCGTCGATTTCGGCCAAGCGGGTCACCTCAGTCATGTTCCTTGCGAAAGGTGCGCCGAAACTATGTCCGGCATACAGGACCGTGAGACCATTCGGTCTGATCTGAGGAAGCCGAACGGCGGGTTGAAGTTCGCCGTTCGGCAGCGGGCCAGCACGTTGGTTAAAAACGCTGGAGGGCGGTGCGCCTGCTACCTGGCTGACAGCGCCGAGGCCTACGGCGGCGCCGAGCAAGAATGCCGCAATGGCTGCAGTGCGAGCGGCCTGCTTTTGCATCATGACAACTTTATCTCCACTCTCTGAGTTCGTGTGACAGCGTCTGGTGAACTGGTGTTACCAGAACGCAGGGGCCGCCCTCCTCAGAGCCACGACTTCCGTGCTCGCGTTTCGTCGCGATCAGCGTGCAACGCTCGATGTCCTCAATCGGCCAGATCGGCCGAAAACTCGGCTCTTGTTCAAGGCGTAACCGGGCCTCATCGCACCATTTGTGAGGTGGAACTAGATCCGTACTCATGCGGGAGGCTGAAAACTTGGCGAAGAGCCCTCAAGAGGTCTGCGAACCAGCTGAACCGGAAAGTTCGTTGAGAGCAGCAGTCGACTTTGGCCGATGAACAGGCGGGCTGGAACGACTGATCACGACCGGATCATGTCCGTTCGCTCAGATTCTGCAGTTAAGGCCGGTGTTTCTCAGAGATTTTTAAAGGTCGCACTGGAAACGCTCAGGGGTGGCACTCAATCTCTTGCTTGTTTCGAGTGCTGCGACGAAAACTCGATCGCGGTGTCGTCGTCGTCGACGACGACGAACCCGCTGTGTTCGAGTGCATCGCCGCAAACGGTAGGCCGTCAAGCTGGCGGTCGCCGGAAGGCGAGCCCGAAGAAACCAACGATGCAGGGCAGCGTGACGATTGCAGTCGCCGCTCCAATCGAGAGCCGCGAGGCGGCCAAGACACCAACTGTGGTTGGGATCACCAACGACGTCAGGCTCGAACCTGAACGCAACCACGTGAGCGCCACGCCTCGTCGCCCCGGGAACTTGGCAGCGTCGTCATACAGCTTCGGGAAGAACACGGAAATACCGACACCGGCGATCAAGTAGCCGACGAGCACGAGCAGTTCATGCGGCGCAAAGGCGGCCACGCCGAGGCCGATGCCCGACACCACGATGGCACCGCGGAACAGCAACGCATCGCCGAGGCGGACCAGCATGGCGTCACCGAAGAGTCGCCCGATCGTCATTCCGACAGTGAAGGCAACGAATCCGAGGCCAGCAAAGCCGAGGGAGGTGTCGAAGTCTTCGCTCAGTCGGAACGCCGCCCAGTCGCTCGACACCAACTCGACGGTGAGTGCGAAACCGCCAGAGAGCGCCAAGACGATGAGCATGATCCAACGGGCCCGCGTGCGCTTCAGGACGACACCATCGACGGCGTCGGGTTCGTTGCCACCTTCGTCGACCTGCAACAGCCCGCGACCAACAAAGACCAGCGCAGCAGCGAGTACGGCGGCGACAGTGACGAGCTGTGTTCTGAGCGAGACACCCGACGCAGCCGCTTGCGCTGCGACGAGGCCGCCGGCAACCGTGCCGAGGCTCCAGAGACCGTGGAGACGATTCATCACCGGGGCGTGGCGTCGGGCGCTCAACCAAGAGCCCTGCAGGTTCATTGCCACATCAACGACGCCGTCGGCCATCAGAATCGCTGAGAACCCGATGAGAAAAATGACAGGGGTCGAGGCAAGCCCGACGATGACGAGTCCCACAAGCATGAACATCACGAGAGCAATCAACGCTCGACGCGTTCCCAATCGATGGATGATCGCTGGCGACGCCATGCTCGCAACAAGTCCGATGAATGCGCCAATCGTCAACATCACCCCGAGTTCGTCAAGGCTCAGGCCAAGCCGATCGCGAATTTCGGGAAGCCGAGGCACAAAAGAAGCAAAGACCGCCCCGTTTACGAAGAATTGCACAGCAACAGACGCAAGCGCCCGCGAATCTGTCGCGTCGAGTTCTCCTCGCTCAGGAGCCAATGTCACCGCAGCAAACTATCTGCGACCATCACTCGGCCCCTGCGCGTCGCACTTTGGTCGTCACAGTTTGGTCAGACCAAAGTGTGACGCCGTTACAGCGCGCGGACGCGGTCGACAGCGTCAGGTTGGCTGGCGTCGATCACTGCCGTGATCGGGCCGTTGTCGCCCGAGACAGCCGCAAGCGGACCGCCCCGGATCGTGCCGATGGTGAGGACGATCACATCGGTGTCGGGCTCGACTTCACGACAGATCGCCGCTTTGGCAATGGCTTTCCACACGTTCTCAATACGACTCAAGCCCGGCCGGGCCGGCGTGTTGACTCCGCCGAGTTCGAAGATTCGAACAACGCCCTCAGGGCTCGTCGCTCGGAAATTGACAGTGACACCCGGCGACACTCGTGCTGGCTCGTTCACATCGGTGTAGCCGGCTTCGTCGAGAAGCGTGCGAGCCATTTCCTTGAGGGTGCGACGGTCTGGGAGGTCGCGCTGGGCGAGCGACTTCACGCGTTCCTCGGCCTGCTTCACATAGCCCGGGTCCGTGTCGTAGCCGACGTAGTGACGCCCGGTATTCTTCGCAGCAACTGCAGTCGTGCCCGAACCCATGAACGGGTCGAGCACGATGTCGCCTTCGTAAGTGAAAAGATGCAGGCAGCGTTCGACCAATGCGACCGGGAACGGGGCGGGGTGCCCAACGCGGGTTGCGCTCTCGGCGGGAATCTCCCAAACGTCCAGCGTGGCTTCCATGAACTCGTCACCTGGCACGGTGGCGATGCCTTCGGTGCTCTGACCGTCGCGGTTGCCAAAGCCGACACGGTCAAAACGTCCCTTGCTGGCGATGATCACGCGCTCCGTCGTGTCTCTCAAGACCGGGTTCGCCGGTGACTGGTAGGAACCCCAGGCACAGGAGCCGCTGGCCCCGCGTTGCTTCTGCCAGACGACTTCGCCGCGGAGCAAAAGGCGCAGGTCGTCCTGCAGAATCGTGGTGACGTCGGCGGCGAGGCTGCGATACGGCTTGCGGCCGAGGTTGGCAACATTGACGGCCAGCCGACCGCCGGGCTCGAGCGTGCGCGCGCTCTCGCGCAGGACGTCGCGCAGCATCGTCAGGTACTCGATGTAGTCGGCCGGCACGTGGCCTTCGCCAAGCGCTGTCTCGTATTCCTTGCCCGCGAAGTAAGGCGGGGAAGTGACAACGAGAGCGACCGAGCCGTCGGGCACCTTTGACATGTCGCGAGCATCGCCGACATACATCACATCGATCTCACCAGTTTCGCCGAGTGTGTCATCGTCGCTGATCTGCGGCGGAGCGAAGCGGCTATAGAAGTCCGAGGAGTCATGCGACTCGCGTTTGCTGACACCGAACGATGATGTGGAGGTTCCCATGGTGGTATTTCTGCTTTCGATCGCTGTCAGGTCACTTCGGATTCGGCGGCAGCGCCGAGCGGGGTTGGGTTGGTCCGTGTGCTGGCTCGCAGCATCCGTTCGACAGGAATCTGAGCCATATCGTCGTGGGTGAGGATCCAAAATTGGCGGGCATCGACCGCCTTGACGAGGCGGCCTGCGACGTCGGCTGCGGGAATGCCGTTGTCGACGCCGACGGCAAGGACCCCGGCGATGTGCTGGGCGATGGGCGCGTTGACCGTGGTTGGCTCGCTGACCATCAGGTCGGTCTTGACGAAGCCGGGGCAGAGCACACTGACACCGATCGGCGATCCGCCAGCCTGCTGCTCGAGGTACAGCGACTCGCTCAGGCCAACGACGGCGTGCTTGGTCGCGACATACGGAGCGAGGCCCGGCACCGGCGCGAGCCCAGCCATCGACGCAGTGTTCACAATGTGTCCGATGCCCTGCTGCTCCATGATTGGAAGGAAGGCACGGATGCCGTGGACGACGCCGTACAAGTTGACGCCGATAACTCGTTCCCAGAGGTCGAGGGTGCCGCCCCAGGCGTCACCGACCCCTGCGATACCTGCGTTGTTGAAGAGGAGGTGAGCCGCTCCAAACCGTGTGAGCACTGCGTCGGCGAAGTCACCCATGGACTGCGCAGACGACGTGTCGCAGGCATGCCCCAGCACGTCGGCGCCGCCCTCGGTGAGTCGGGCTATCACCGCACGAAGTTTGGCATCGTCGATGTCTGCGAGTGCCACCCGCATCCCGCGGGCAATCAGCTGCTCGGCAACAGCCAAACCAATTCCGCTCGCGCCGCCGGTCACCACAGCCACGTTGCCGCGCGCGATCACCGTCCCAACATCAGTCACGAGCCCAAATCTAGGTTCCCACGCGCGCCGAGTGGTTGATACACGCGCGGTCAGCGCGAGAACGCCAGCAGTGATCAGCCCTGGCCCTGTGCAGGAGTCGGTCAGGGATCAGCAGCGACTCAACTTTGGACATCTGCGTGGGACACCGAGCCTGGACGGCGCTCCTTTGCAACATACATAGCTCGGTCGGCAACACGGATCGTCTCGGCTAACGAACGCCGAATTCCCGTCGATGAACGCCCGGACGCAATGCCGATCGTGGCACCGATCCGGATACGATGGTTGCCACAGTCGAACGGCACAGCGATGCAATCAATGATGTGCTTGGCAAGCCCGAGTAAACCGGCGGCAGCATTCGGGTCGTCGGAGTTCAGGTCGCAAACGACAACAAATTCATCACCGCCGCTTCGGTAGACATCGTCACCACGGCGGACAGCAGCAGAGATCCGACGACCCACATGGGCAATGACGTCGTCGCCGACCGAATGGCCGAACGTGTCGTTGACCGACTTGAACTGATCAAGGTCGATGAACAGCGCACTCAAATGGCCAGTTTCGTGTTCGATGCGGTCGTTGAGCGATGCTCGATTTCCCACACCAGTCAGTGCGTCTCGATGGGCTGCAACTTCCAACTCGGCACGATGACGCGCCTGTTCAAGTACGAGGTGAATGAGACGCGTTGCTTCGCTGAGATGCACCTCATGATTTGGGCCTACACGCGACGGAGTCCGTCGCCACACGATGAATACGGCAGCGACTTTGCCCGATGGGTGGAGAACCGGACGCACCCACGCAGCCCGCATGCCGACACTGGCCATAGCGTCACGGCTCCGATCATCAATGCCCGGCAGGGCACAATCAGCGATGTCTTGCATCTGTCCAGTAACGAAGGACTGATGCCACGGCGTTCCGGCTGCGTTGATCAGTTCGCTCTTGAGTGGCCACGGGCCGACGGTGCGAAAGCGCTCGACCTCTGTCGACGAGGCAGGCTCGACCACGAGAATCGTGCCGATGCCATCAAGCGGTGCAGCGCGACCTGAGGTCGCAATGGCGGCCAGGTTGCGCTCGAGTGGTTCATCGGCGGCCACCGCTGCAACCGCTGTTGCAAGCACGTCGCGTACGGACTCAGGGGTCAGCGTGACCACGTATCCCGCGACGCCGATCTCGGGCGGGCACTCGTATGCCCAGAACTGTGAGTGGTGGGACTCACCGGTTGAGTCGACGTACCGGATGCGACTCGGCCCCATGATCGACCCGTGATATTCGGAGCCTGCGTTGAGCAGGTCAAGCGCGAATTCGATGTCATGGGGATCGATAAATTCAAGAGCTGAGTGGCCGAGGAGCGCTTCGCGAGAGATGCCGACCATGTCGACAAGCCGCTGATTTACGTACAGAATGTTGCCTGTTCTGTCGATCACGAAGACCGCGACCGGCATCACGTCGATGAGGAGGAACGAATGTTCTCGGATCCGTTCCAATGGCGTGCGGGTCGGCGTATGCATGCTCGAACCGTCTTCATCCGGCTGAGCAGCCATTGCATCCACTCGATTCGTCATCAATGGTCTATCGGTTTGCTCTGACGGGTGCTTAAGTTATTTCGAACGTTGTCCGTGAACCCTGCTCGCTCTTTGGGTTGTCGTCCAGCAAACGGGTGAGCTTCGCCTGCAGCACTGTGCGATCCCGGTCTCATCTGCCAGGATCGCACAATGATCGACGTCGATGCAGCCCTGAGCTCTCTCTCACTCAGCGACAAATGCCGCTTGGTTGCCGGTCGGACCACCTGGGAAACACGAGCCTTCCCCGAAGCCGGCATCCCTGCGATCAAGATGTCCGACGGTCCGACCGGCATCCGCGGTGAAGGCCACGGAGGTGGCGGGACGCCCGGCGTGGCAGTGCCCGCCGGCATCACACTCGGCTCGACATGGGACCCCGCTCTGCTCGGCGAGATCGGCTCGCTGCTCGGTCTGGAAGCACGCCGCAAGAGCGCACATGTTCTGCTCGGCCCGAACGTCAACCTGCATCGCACGCCCGTCGGCGGGCGAACTTTCGAGTGCTACAGCGAAGACCCCGAGCTGACCGCGGTGCTCGCCACCGAGTACGTACGCGGCGTGCAGTCACACGACGTCGCGGTCACGGTAAAGCATTTCGTGTGCAACGACACCGAAATCGAACGGATGACCGTCAACGTCCAGATCGACGATCGCACGCTGCGCGAGTTGTACCTGCGGCCGTTTGAGGCCACTGTTCGCGACGCTGGAGCGTGGGGCATCATGAGTGCCTACAACAAATTAAACGGCGAGTTCTGCGCACACCACCGTGGGCTGCTGACCGACATCTTGCGAACCGAGTGGGGTTTCGACGGCTTCGTCGTTTCCGACTGGTTTGGCGTGCACGAAGCAACGCCCGCTGCGAACGCCGGGTTGAACATCGAGATGCCTGCGCCCGTTCGCGTTTACGGCGACAAACTGGTTGCTTCCGTCGAGCGCGGCGAGGTCACTGAGGCGCAGGTCGATTCGTTGGTGCGCGACATCCTCGTACTCGCTCAACGGGTACGCGCCGATGAGCGCAGCGCTCACGATCCCGAAGAGTCGGTCGACGATCCAGCCGAACGGGCGCTCACGCGTCGAGCCGCAGTCAGCGGCACCATCCTGTTGCGGAACGAGTCGATCGATGGCACACCGGTCTTGCCCTTCGACGCCGCAACACTCACGTCGGTTGCAGTAATCGGCCCCAACGCAACGATCGATCGATCAATGGGTGGCGGATCCGCAAGCCTCGTTCCGTTTGGCCATCGCACCCTGTTCGACGCCATCACCGACCGTGTCGGGCCGGGCACATCAACCGACGCAGCGGTCACCTTCGAAGCAGGCGTCCGCATCGACCGGCTCACACCGGTCGCACTACGGCGCCAGCTCCTACAGCCCAACGGCGAGTCCGGACTCCACATCGAATACATCAACGGACGCGACTGGACCGGCGATGCAGTGGTCGCGCAGACCGCTCCCTCGTCGATGGTCCGCTTCTTCGGCTCGACTCCGGAGGGCGTTGACCCGCGGGGCTTCGCCACACGAATCACTGGGTCCTTCGTGCCCGACAGCGACGGCCCCCATGTCATCGGTGTCGTGTCCACCGGACCATTCATCATCGACATCAACGGCGCCACGATCATCAACGACGCCCAGATGGAACTGCCTCGAAGCGAGGAGTTCTTCGGGTACGGAAGCGTCGAAGCCACTGCAACCGTCGAGTGCACTGCCGGTGTGCCAATCGCATTGAACCTGCGTTGGGCCACCTCAGAAATGAACGGGTTCGCAGCGCTTCGTGTCGGGTTCCGTTCCCCCGAGCCTGTCGACCTCATGGACCGAGCAGTCGCTGCGGCTGCCGCGGCCGACGTCGCTGTTGTCATGGTCGGAACGAACGACGAATGGGAGACCGAAGGCTTCGACCGGACCACCATGGATCTCCCCGGGCGCCAGAACGAGTTGGTGCGCCGAGTCGTTGCGGCCAACCCGCGCACCGCCGTGATCGTCAACGCCGGTTCGCCGGTGACAATGGACTGGGCCGACGCGGCCGACGCCAATTCGGCACGAGCCGTCCTCACCTCGTTCTTCGCTGGCCAAGAGCAGGCCGAGAGCTTGGTCGACGTGCTTCTCGGTGTTGCCGACCCCGGCGGGCGCCTCCCGACGACGATTCCAGTTCGGCTGGCCGACCATCCGGCCTACCTCCACCATCGCCCCGACCACGACAGTGCTGGCAACGGCACCCAGGCGTACGGCGAAGGGCTCTTTATCGGGTACCGCGGCTACGACGCACGCAACATCGCTCCACGCTTCGCCTTCGGCCACGGCCTCAGTTATGGCTCGGCAACTTGGGGAGAGGCCGTCGTCACGTCCGAGTCCGCTGACGGCATCACGGTTGAGGTCCGGGTCGCAGCAACCGGCAGCCGGGTCGCAACCGTTGTCGTGCAGGGATACATCGCAGCGATCGATGCGCCTTGCATTCGACCGCCCAAAGAACTGAAGACCTGGGACAAGTTTGTCGTCGAGCCAGGCGCATCACACGTGGCTCAGCTGGAGTTCCCACGTTCGGCATTCCGGCGCTGGGATACAGCAACAGGCGGCTGGATCGTCGACGCCGGCGACTACGAGCTGGTGATTGCGGCATCGGCGACCGACATTCGCCAGCGATTGCGGGTCACCCTCGCCTGAGGTCGCTGCTGAGCGGCCAGTGAACGGGTTTGCAACAGGACTGAAAGTACTTACATTGCGCTGTGTATGAGCGAGCCTTCCGCTACCAGTAACGACCACCGCACACGTCACTCCACCCGTCCGTGGTGGAAGGACGCGTTGATCTATCAGGTCTACGTTCGCTCGTTCGCGGACTCCAACGGTGACGGCATCGGTGACCTCGCAGGCATTCGCTCACGGCTCGACCACATCGCATCGCTCGGGGTCGAAGCCATCTGGCTGAACCCGTGCTATCCGTCGCCCCAGCACGACCACGGCTACGACGTCGCCAACTACTTCGACATCCACGACGAGTACGGCACCCTCGACGACTTCGACGCGCTGCTTGCTGACGCACGAGACCTCGGCATCAAGATCCTCATGGACCTCGTGCCGAGCCACTGCAGCATCGAGCACCGCTGGTTCATCGCTGCGCTCGCATCCGATCCAAACAGCCCCGAGCGGGCCCGCTTCTACTTCCGAGACGGCAAGGGCGACGCTGGCAACGAACCCCCAAACAACTGGCAGTCAGCATTCGGCGGGCCAGCCTGGACACGCCTCGATACCGACCCGACTGCCAACAACGGCAGGGGCGGCCAGTGGTACCTCCATACGTTTGCCCGTGAGCAGCCCGACCTCGATCACACGCATCCCGATGTCCATCAGCTCTTCCACGAAATCTTCGAATTCTGGTTCGACCGCGGCGTCGAGGGCTTCCGCGTCGACGCAGTTGCTGGCACCGGCAAGCATCCGGACCTCCCCGACCAGCCACCGGTCGGCCCCGAAGTCGGCGTGCTCGACGTCACCTGGTTGAACGAGTACACCGTGTTCCGTCCCGAGGGCCACGACGTGTGGCGCAGGTTCCGGACGACGATCGACAACTACGAGTTGAGCCACCCGGACCGCGAGCTGATGATGGTCGCCGAGGCCTACGCTGTCCGCCGACCCGAGTTGGTGAAGACGTTCACCGAGCCCGATCAGTTCCACCAAATGTTCTCGTTCGACCTGATGCTGACCCCGTGGGAGAAGCACTCGATCGAACAGGCGATGCTCGACCCGATCGCGATCCTTGCCGATACCGGAGTGCCTCCGGCATGGACACTCAACAACCACGACATCCAACGCATCGTCACCCGCCTCGGCCGAGCCGATGCACACCTCCCCGAAATGTGGACGAACAACAACCTGGCCCTGTCACGCGCCGAAGTCAACCTCGCCCTCGGCGAACGGCGGGCACGGGCAATGACCGCACTGATTTTCGCTCTCCCCGGCAGCCTGTACCTCTACCAAGGCGAAGAACTCGGCCTACCCGAGGTCTTCGATATTCCGGCCGACCGGCGTGAAGATCCTGTCTTCGAGCGGACGGGTGGCGCCGAGATCGGCCGCGACGGCTGTCGCGTCCCGATGCCGTGGACCAATGACGCATCGTCGTCGTACGGGTTCTCCACACCCCGCGCCGACGGCACCGTCAGCGAGCCGTGGCTCCCGCAGCCGGCCGGATGGGGCGAGCGGTCGGTGTCCGAGATCGACGACATCGAAAACTCAACCCTGCACATGTACCGGTCACTCGGCGAGGTCCGTGACGAGTTCGCCGTGTCCCAGCCGCTTCAGGCGCAGACGATCGACATCAGCCCGGAAGTCGTCGCAGTTCGCCGCGGCGATCTCGTCGTCGTCGTGAACCCGACCGACCAGCCCGTGCAGCTCGACCTCGATCACCCCGAACTGGCCATCACCCAACCGGTGTTCGCCAGCGAGCCCGCCGAAATGCACACCACCGGCGTCATCCCGGCAAACAGCACCATCTGGTTCTCGAGCTGAACCTGGCGTTCGGCACCCCTGCGGCGCCGAACAATTCCCTGCTCGCCTCCGACGTGTGGCCGGAGAAGAAATCTCAGAAATTGTTGCACCGCACAGCGCCAGCAGCGCTGCCTCATCGCGCTGCTGGAGATGCTGTTTTCGGTTGCGCCGACGGGCCTCCATCGCTCAGACTGAGGCGCGCTGGCGACCGCCCAGAACGACCTGTTGGGACCGTCGCACCAATCTTGTCGAGGATGACATCACCCCTTGTAGATGGGTAAATTTGTTTGGTTCAAAGCGGTACAATCGGACACATGTTCGCAGTACGGATCGAGGAGTTGGCAGACGCCAACATCGACGTGCTTGACACTGCACTGGCGGCTGCGAAACGCAAGCGTGACGAGGCCGATGTCGACATCGCAGCCATCACCGCTGTTGTCGACGCCCGACAGCTGTTCCAAGAACATTCACAGTCGACAATCAAGGCATACCTGAAGCAACAACTGAACTGTTCCGGGCCCGACGCACTCCGCATCAAACGACGCGCCCGACTGTTCAACCAACACCCCGAGATCGCTGACGTATTCGCCAACAGTCGCATCTCAGCCGGCCAAGTCGACGCAATGGCAACAGCCCAGCAACACCCCCGTGCCGGGGACCAGTTCGCCGACTTCGCGGCCCTCTTTGTCAGCCAAGCCGAACGGCTCGAACACGACGAGTTCACTGCAGCAATCAAACACTTCATCACCCAAGCCGACCAAGACGGCGCATTCAACGACCAAAAGTTTCACGAAGACCAACGCACCGCATCCGTCCGCGTTGACGACGGTGCCATCTCAATGCACGCCTCCGGAGGCGACCCACTCAGTGCTGCCGAGATGAAACGGATCTTTGATCTGGCTGTCGAAGCCGAAGCCCACAAAGACTTCGAAACTCGACGCAACCTGCACGGCAACGACGCACTCGCTCACCCCATGCCCCGCTCCGCCGACCAACGCCGATTCGACGCAGTCCACGCAATCTTCATGGCATCAGTCACCGCAGCCGCCGACGGGAAACGCCCCGAACCACTCGTCAACATCATCCTCGACGCAACAACCAGCCTCGAAGTTCTCGCCCGCCACGGATTCCTTGACCTCACCACCAACAATCACGACACCAACGACCACAACCGCGACCACAACCGCGACCACAACCGCGACCACAACCGCGACCACGATGACTTGGCCGCGACCGACCCGACCACACGGCGCTGCGCGACCTCCACCGGCGTCGCACTGCACCCCGACATCGCGATGAAAGCAATGCTTTACGGCAGCATCCGACGCGTCATCGTCGACGCCCACGACGTGATCATCAACATGGGCCGCACCCAACGACTCTTCACCGGCAAAGCCCGCCACGCAGCACAACTCCTGGCCGTCCAATGCGGCTACCGCGGCTGCGACATCCCCGCCGAATTCTGCGACGTCGACCACATCGAACCCTGGATCAACGGCGGCGAAACGAACCAAGCCAACTCGATGCCACTCTGCGGACCACACGACCGACGCAAACACACCAAACAACTGTCAGGTCGCCGCGACCGCCACGGCCGAATCCACCTCATCACACCCAACGGCACCGTCATCAAACCGCTCAACGCACCCGACCCCCAATGGGCCGAACCCCAACCCAAGCCCGAACAGCCGCGCCGGCACCGCCAATACACGTGGGACCAATGGGTCACCAAACACCCAGAACTCACCAACCTCCCGGCACCACCCCACGGCACCACCTTCAGCGACCTCCGCCCCGCCGCCTGAGCAGTTGCGCCGGCTGCCACGCCACTCCTGCCGCGAGTGGAGCTCGCATCAACCCAAAGTGTCGAGAACGAACCGGTGTCCGAGAGATAACGTCCCACGGGAATGTTGGCCAACATCGTCACTGATCTCACGGACAAACTCGACGAGTTCTCGTCGAACTGGTGGTTCCTGCTGGTGATCTTTGCCATTGCACTCCTCGACTCCGTCATTCCGGTGGTGCCGAGCGAGACCACGGTGATCATCGGCGGCGTTGCGGCCGGACAGGGCAACCAGAGCATCGCCCTCGTGATCTTTGCCGGCGCATTCGGCGCGTTCCTCGGCGACAACCTGGCATACACGATCGGCGACAAGTTCAAAGGAACAGTGCAGAGTTGGGCCGCTCGCAAGCCGTCGCGCCAGATACGGCTCGACGGCGCAGGTCGCCAGATCCGCAAGCGGGGCGGAATGCTGTTGATCACCGCCCGTTTCATCCCTGGTGGCCGCACCATCTTGACGCTCTCGTCGGGCGTGACCTCGCAGCCACGCTCGTGGTTCGTTGCCTGGATTGCCTTGGCAACCACGATCTGGGCGTCCTACGCCGGGTTGCTCGGCTACCTGTTCGGACAGACCTTCGAGAACAATCACACGCTCGCCTTCTGGCTGGCATTCGCCACAGCGCTCGGCATTACTGGCCTGATCGAACTGGTCCGCTGGCTCCGCGAACGCCGCAAGCACACCGCAGCCTGACGGCACGTCTCCGCGACGCAAGCGTCATCTCCGGTTACCGACGAACGCTCGCCACATACGACGGCCAGATCGCGCTCAGCCGCTTCACCCCCCCCACTCCGAGCAAGATGTAACGGAACGGCCTGGTGTTCGGCATGATGGACAGGTGCGATTGGGTGAGGCGACATGGAACGAGGTGCAAACACTCGTCGACAACCCCGTGTTCGAAGACGGCACCCGAACACCAATCGTTCTCGTTCCCGTTGGCTCGACCGAACAGCACGGTCCGCACCTCCCGATGTCGACCGACACTCTGATCGCTGAAGAGCTCGTCCAGCGAGCCACGCACCTCACCAACGGACTACTGGTCGGGCCCTCGCTCACCGTCTCCGCGTCGGGCGAGCACGCTGGCTTCGCCGGCACGCTGTCAATCGGCACCGAGGTGATGACACAGGTCATTCTCGAACTCGGTCGCAGTGCCGATTGGGCTGCTGGCGTTGTGTTTGTCAACGGGCATGGCGGCAACTCGGCAGCGGTCGAGGCGGCCACGCGCACCCTTCGATCAGAAGGTCGCCATGTTTTGTCCTGGTGGCCGAAGTGGCCGCGACGCGCCGACGGCGGGCCGCAAGACCTCCACGCCGGTCGGATTGAAACGTCGCTCATGCTGGCAATCGATCCGGGCCTGGTTCGACTCGAACTCGCGGCCCCTGGCATCGATGCCGACATCGACGAACTACGCGCGCACGGCGTGCAAGCAGTCAGTCCATCCGGTGTTCTCGGTGATCCAGTCGGAGCGTCAGGCACCGAAGGCGACCAGTTCATTGTCAGCTTTGTCAACGACCTCGTCCATGCCATTGAGGTCTGGCGGCCGATCGACCCGACGCCGATCGGCAACGTCCGTATCCAAGTCGCCGCCGCCCGCCTCGGATTGAAAGATTCCGAACACTCGAGCTGAGATGCACTTTGCCATCGACGCCACCTGGGAGCGCACCGGCCCCGTCGTCGTCGCTGGATCTCCGCTCAAGATCTTTCGGCTCACGGCGCCCGGCACACGGATCGCCGAGCAGATCGAGCGGGGCGCCAACGTCGCCTCGTCGACGCTGATCGACCGTCTGCTCGACGCCGGCGCGATCCATCCCGAATACCCGCCCGAATACCCGCCCAAAAGCTCTTCCGAAAACCCTCCCGAGGAAACGAGCGTGTTCACCGTCGACGACGTCACGGTGATCACCCCGCAACTTGGCGGTACCGCAGCGACCGACGGGCGAGTCATCGTCGACGATGGCTCCACCCCGCCCATTGCAGGCGCGACAATCCGGCTCGACAACAACAGTGGTCCTGGCGCCGCCCGCAACGCCGGACGCCCGCTTGCGACTACAGCGCTGGTGGCATTCGTCGATGCCGACGTCGACCTACTGGCCGACGTCGGCATCGAATCTTGGTTGACGCCGCTCCTCCCGCACTTCAACGATCCAAGCGTCGCGCTGGTTGCCCCGCGGGTCGCAGGCGAACCGGGCTCGCCGCTCGACCTCGGGGACAAACCCGGCCGCATCCGAGCCGGTACGCGCCTCGGCTACGTCCCCGCCGCCGCAATCGTTGTGCGGGCCGATGCATTCGATGCGGTCGACGGATTCGACCCAACCTTACGTTTCGGCGAAGACGTCGACTTCGTCTGGCGACTGGATCAGGCAGGGTGGCGCTGCCGCTACGAACCGGCGTCAGCGGTGTGGCACGAGCCACGCTCAAACTGGCCCGACCGGCTCCGCCAACAAGCCGGCTACGGCTCGGCCGCCGCACCACTTGCAATCCGCCACCCCAACGCGCTTGCGCCGATGCACACCAACGGATGGGCCGTCGGCTCATGGCTGAGCGCGCTGGCCGGCCACCCGGCCGTTGCCGCTGTCACAGTTGCTGCGAGCGTTGCGGCGCTTGTCCACAAGCTGCCCAATGTCTCGACGGCGTGGTCGCTCCGAACAGCACTCAACAGCCACCTCCGCGGCCTTCAGCAACTCGGTGTTGTGCTCCGACGAGTGTGGTGGCCGCCGCTCGTCCTCCTGGCGTTCTTCTCTCAGCGGATGCGGCTCGTTGCATTCGGTGCAGTTGCGCTCAACGTCTCGGCGACGCCGACCGATGTCGCCTACGGGTGGGGTGTGTGGTCAGGAATGATCCGACACCGCACGTGGACTCCCCTGAGACCGAAGTTCGTTTCATGGCCCCGACGTTCGGTTACTCGCTGATCGCAACCCGCGAACTCGCCGAGCGGTGACAGCGTTGGCTCAGTCACAACACGACCTGCGAAACCGAAGAACGGCATCGTGGGCACAGATTGCTGGGTTGAACGATTACCGTTCGTACCGTGACGGTACGGCTGACGATTCGCTCGACAATCTGGCGGTCCCAGGTCGCCCGTATCGCCAACACTGTTGATGGTCTTGTACCCGTTATTAAGGGAAACGGCTACGGGTTCGGTCGGAACTGGTTGGCACACACCGCCGCCCAGTTCTGCGACACCGTGGCCGTCGGCACGATCCACGAACTGGACGGCCTCCCCGCCGAGTTGACCCCCGTTGTCCTCACTCCGACACTCGCTGCGCCGACGAGCACCAACCCGATCCTCACGGTCGGAGCCGACGAACACCTCGCTGCGCTCGCCGGTTGGAATGGGCGCGTTCTCGTCAAGTTGGCAAGCCCGATGCGGCGCTTCGGACGCGACGTCGCGTTCATCGACCGTGTCCTTGCTTGTGGGCTGGAGGTCGTCGGGGTGAGCGTCCACCCGCAACTCGCAGGCTCCGGCGCCGAACATGTTGCGATCATCACCGAGTTGTTGCCGGCCATCGACCCGGCAATCCCCGTCTGGGTGAGCCACCTCGACCTCGACTCTTACGCCCAACTGCCGACTACCCATTCGTACAGGTTGCGGCTGGGAACAATGTTGTGGCACGGCGACAAGCGGGCGCTGCACCTCACTGCCGACGTCATCGACGTCAATTCAGTCAACGCTGGCGACAACGCCGGCTACCGGATGGGTCCCGTCGGCGGCAACGGGCACCTCGTGATGATTGGTGCCGGCACAGCGAACGGCGTTACCGCCATCGACCAGGGTGAGCTCGGCAGCCTCAGCCCATTTCATTTCCAACGCACCCGCCTCGCCCTGCACGAAGCACCGCACATGCACACGACGATGACGTTCGTCCCCGATGGCTCACCAACTCCGGCTATCGGCGATCGCGTCGATCTCCAGCGGCCGATGCACATGACGGCCGTCGACGAGTACGAATGGCTCTGAACACCAGCACGGCAACCTCAACTTCGGCAGGCTCATTGCGCCGTCGGCCCGGCCCCGATGTCGTCAGAGCAATCGCACTCATCGGCGTCGTGGCAATGAACTACCACGGATACCTGATCATCAGGGGTGGCGAGCAAAGCGGCGGCTGGGCCAATGATCTGTTCGACCCGTGGACCGGGCCACTGTCGTCGCGTTTCGCCGCCACATTCGTGCTCGTTGCAGGAGTTGGCGTCACGTTGCTGACGCGCAGGGCGGTGCGCAACGGCGGCCACGACACCACCGAAATGCGCTGGAGACTGGCCCGGCGCGGCGCCTTGCTCTACGCGGGGGGACTGTTTCTCGAGGACATCTGGCCCGGGACGATCATTCCGTTCTACGGCGCAATGTTCGCGCTCGCCGCACTGCTGTTCACGTTCCGCAGCAGGTGGATTGTGCTCGTCGGTGTATTCGCCGTAGCGGCCGGGGCGCTGCTCAAGGTGTGGGAGTTCCAACAGTTGCAAGCGGGTAACAGCACAGGTTGGGTTTTCTTCCCCGACAAAGATGCACCAGAGAGCTTCCTGCTCAACGTGTTCGTCAACGGGACGCATCCGCTGCTCCCCTGGCTCGGATTCTTCTGCGTCGGCATGTTGCTAGGGCGGGTGCTCGACACAAACTGGTGGCGCTTGGCCGCACTCGTCGGCGGAGTGATGCTCTTCGCCGGAGCTTCGATCGCGTCAGGCTTTGCCTCGACCAATTTCCAACAGACGGTGCTCTCCACCAATCCAGGCAGCCGGGGGCTCGTCTACGTCGCCAGCACACTCGGTACCGCACTCATCGCATTTGCGGCGATCGACATGATCGCCAACCGATTCCAAGACCAGACCGATCTGCTCCGGCGTGCCGGACAGATGACGCTCACCCTCTACCTGGCCCATATCTTCCTGTTCAACTTCCTCGTTGACTGGGTCGGCCTGGTTGAGCCCGGCGGGCTCGCGACGTCACTGCTCTTCTCGCTCAGCTTTTGGATCGTGGCGATCGCCGTTGCGAACGCGTGGCATCGCCGCTTCGGACGGGGCCCGGCCGAGCGCGTTTATCGCGCCATCGGCGGCTAGCTGTGACAACCGGCAAGATCAGTGCACTCCACGCGCTGCGCGGCGCAGGCCGCGCCAGCCCACGGCACCTGCGCCAATCAGCGGGCCCGAGTCAGCGAGCCGTGACGGCGTGATGCGGGCCCCTCGGCTGTAGGCAAGCTGGACGTTCTCGTCGAGCGCTGCTTGGGCAGAATGAAAGAAGGTTGCTGCGAAGCCCAGTGCAACGGCGCCACCGACGACCACCAGGGTCAGGTCAAGCGAGTTGCAGATCGACGCCGCTGCCCGACCCACGTAGGTTCCCGTGCGCTGCATGATCTCGTACGTCGGTTCACTCGGCGGGCGGCCGGTGATCTGCTCGATTGCCAAGCCAGATGCTTCGGCCTCGAGGCAGCCTTGGGCACCGCAACCGCACCGACGTCCAAGAGGCTCGACGATGATGTGACCGATGTGGCCAGCGTTGCCGGACTCTCCATCGAGAAGTTCCCCGTCGAGCACGATGCCACCACCGATGCCGGTCGACACGGTCATCGCACAGAAGTCGCGCTGCCCCTGAGCGGCACCCAGCCAGCCTTCGGCCAACGCCAATGCCTTTGCGTCGAGATCGCCAAAAACCAGCCTGCCCGTCAGGTCCTGAAGTCGGGCTCGGAGCGGAAAGTCACGCCACTCGGGGATGTTGACCGGCGAAACAGTCTCGAGTTGACGAGTGACCGGTCCAGCAGCGCCAACGCCGACCGCGCGAACTCGCGCACCTTGATAGACCGCCTGATGTTGCATGTCGGTAACCAGCGTCGCGAGCGACGTGTAGTGCGACTCCGGGCCGACATCTCGTTCCACTTCGACTCGCGACCGCGCAATGAGCTCGCCGCGTGCCGTAACGAGGCCGGCCGCGAACTTCGTGCCACCGATGTCGACCGCCAGGATCACGTCGATCGGCGACGGGGGCTCCACCTCGTCCACCTCGTCCGCCTCATCCACCTCGTCCGCCTGTTTGGGGTCAACCATGAACCCCTGACGGTAGCTTGCGACCGAGGCGACCGGCTGTGCAGGTTGCGGTGCCGCAGAGTTCTCCACCACTCCCACCCTTCGCCACGACTACGACTACGACCACGACTACGACCACGACCACGGTTGCCCCGCGTGCGTCTCGCGAACCAGCCGTGATGGACGTCGTGCCAGTTCCATCAGCTGGAAACGTCTTGACCATCCGCCAGTATCAGACTCGGTGGCTCGGCGTGTTTGCCACGATCTCCCGACAGCCCGTACCGCAGTCGCTCTAACAAACGTTGCCGAAGCACAAACAGATATGTCGATCTCCCGTGCTGACATCGAAGCTGCTGGCCTCTGTACAGCGCAGGCTCGAGCAATCATCTTTGGCGTCAGGCTGCAACCGATCCGCTCCCGATCGGCATCCGCGAAGACGTACCGACCGACTCGACTGCCGTCATCGATCTCAGCGTCATCGCTCCGCATCCCCGCCTGTCGATCATCAACGTTCAGGGCAATCCAGTTGGTGCAGCCGTCACAGTCGAAACGACCGGTGCACCTGGGCACCGGCCGAGCCCTACGGCCCCGGCGCTGGCGGGTCAGATCAAACACCTGAAGGTTGGGGCCGCAACATCAATCTTGCTGCCCAGGTATGGGTCAGCCTCGCTCTGGCGAGCGACGACGCAGTGCCAGCGAACTTCCTACGCTTCTAACGCTCGCTTAGCTGGTGACGCGACGTGCGTCTTCCACAAGATTGATCTCGTAGAGCACTTCGTTGAGCGCATCAGCTGCGCTCATCGCGGAAAAGCGCTGCGGGTTTTCAGGTGTACAGCACGACGCCACGGGCGCCAGAACGGTCCAGGGCCGGGGATGACAGAACTGAACAACGCTGTACCGCTCGCCAGTAAAACCGGGAGAAGCAACGACGCGATGCCAACCAATCGGGATTGCACCATTGGTCAACCGCTCGAGCATGATGCCGGTGTTGATGATGACACCGTTGTCGGGGGCAACTGCGTCGACCCATTGGTCGTCAACCTTGACCTGCAACCCGGGTGCTGTTGCACGCGGGAGTGCCGTGATGAGGTTGATGTCTCCGTGCTCCGCCGCCCACACGTAGCTCGGAGCGTCGCCGTCGGAGGTCGGAATCTCGCCCATCGACGGGTACCGAATTGCGCGCGTCAGGGTTGGCCCGTCCTTGACCATGTCGTCGAAGAAACTCTCGTGGCAGCCGATGCCCTCGGCGATGACGTGTAGGAACCGACGCTGGAGGTCAGCGATTGAATCATGGAACCGGTACAACACGTCGGTAATACCGGGCACAACCGACTCGGGCAGCACCTGATCGGGGTACGAGTGCGGGAAGCTCCGCTTCAGCGGGTGGCCAGGGTCAATCTCACGAGCCCAGTTCAACATCTCTTTCCAGTCAGGCGTATCGCTCGACGCAGCGGTCTCAACGAGGAGGCCCGTGTATCCGGTCTGGCCACTGGCGCCTCGCGCCGTGCTCTGCTGCTTCTCGTCGGGCGTCTTTTCAAAGAACTCGCGCAGCATGCCGTACGCCGTGTCGAGGAGGTCTTCGCTGAGGTCGTGGCTGGTATAGACGAATCCGGTCGCAAGGCTGCGGGTCACGCCGTCGACAACGGCTCGCCGCTGTTCGGAGCTGCCGCGCTCGAAGGCGAGGAGATCAACGTCGAGGATCTGATCACTCATGACGACAAGACTAGTGGGCTTGCGATGTGGCACCAGCTGACGACGGGGACTCTTGAAGCACCCGCAGCGCCTCGGGCCAGCGTCACACCGACTCTCTGAAACCAGTCAGACCTCGGTGTGACAAGCCAACGCATGACAAGCTCCAGCGTATGAGTGATGAGACATCTGAGCCGGCCGACCTCTTCGACATGACGGGGCGCGTTGCCATCGTCACAGGCGGGTCTCGAGGGCTGGGCAAAGAGATGGTGATGGCCTTCGCCAAGCGCGGCGCTGACGTGGTGATTGCGAGCCGCAAGCTCGACAGCTGCGAGCAACTGGCAAGGGACGTCGAACGAACAACCGGCCGCAACGCGCTGGCGGTCGCGTACCACGCCGGCAGCTGGGACGACAGCAACCGACTGGCCGAGGTGACTTACGAACAGTTCGGCAAGGTTGATGTGCTTGTCAACAACGCTGGCATGTCGCCGCTCTACAAGTCGATCGACACGATCACCGAAGAGCTGTACGACAAGGTGCTCGATGTCAACCTCAAGGGGCCGTTCCGGCTCTCGGCGCTCGTCGGCACGCGCATGGCTGCCACCGATGCTGGGGGGTCGATCATCTTCGTCTCGTCGATCGCGTCGCAACGTCCAAGCCCGAACGAGTTGGTGTACGGCGCAGCGAAGGCCGGAATCAACAACTTGACCTACGGATTGTCGCGCACGCTTGGCCCGAAGGTCCGTGTCAACTGCATCGTGCCCGGGCCGTTCCTCACCGACATCTCCAAAGCCTGGGACCTCGATGCATTCAACGAACGTGCCGCTGAGGCCTATGCGTTGGAGCGCGGTGGAAAGCCGAGCGAAATCGTCGGCGCCGCCCTGTATCTCGCAAGTGACGCATCGAGCTATACGACCGGCGCACTGATCGACATCAACGGCGGGCCGCGTTGAACGGTGCAGGTTCGCTCGTTATACGCAACTGCGACGCCCTGATCGACGGCGTGGTCGTCAGCGGTCAAGATATTCATGTCGTCGCTGGCGTGATCACGGCCATCGGGCCGACATCTGCTCAGTCGCTGACGGGAGACGTCGACGCCGCAGGACTGATGGCGATGCCCGGGTTCATCAACTCCCACACACACGCCGCAATGACGCTGCTGCGTGGCGCCGTCGAAGACGTCGCGGTGGAGTCGTGGTTCAACGACCACATCTGGCCAATCGAGGTCAACGTCACGGCTGACGACGTCCAACTCGGCACCGAGCTGGCCTGTGCGGAGATGATTCAGGCAGGCGTCACGAGCTTCGCCGACCACTACTTCCACGCCGACCGCGCCGCTACAGCCGTCATCAACTCGGGACTTCGAGCAAACCTCGGCATGACGTTCTTCTCGAGCCAGGGCCCAGCCGGGCGAGACACCTCGACGTCATTCGCTGCCGACTGGAACGGTGCCGCCGGCGGCCGAATCACCACCTCACTGGCACCACACGCCACCTACACCTGCGACGACGCCGATCTCTCTTGCGCAGCCGACGCTGCCCGCACACTGGGGGTTCGCGTCCACCTCCACGCCGCCGAAACGATCGAGCAGACCGAGTCGAGCCTTGCGGCACGCGGCATCACACCGATCCAAGTGCTCGCCGACACCGGCGTGCTCGATGCCGGCGTACTCATCGCGCACGGCTGCGGCATCGTTCCTGACGACGTTGCGTTACTCGCGCCTTTCGCCGATCGCATCGGTGTGGCGCACTGCCCCAAGACCTACATGAAGCTCGCCACGAACCCGCTGACGCCAATCGATGAGCTGCGTTCGGCAGGCATCGCCGTCGGCCTGGGAACAGATGGCCCGGCATCGTGCAACAGCATCGACCTGTTCGAAAACATGCGGCTGACGGCGCTTGCTCAGAAGTTCATCCATCGCGATGCCACTCGGCTTGGCGTCAGTCAGGCACTCGCGATGGCCGGCCCCGAGTCGGCGCGCGCTATTGGAAGTTCAGCCGGGCGGCTTGCGGTCGGCGCACCCGCCGACATCATCCTTGTCGATCTGACCGGGCTCCATTGTCAGCCGCTCCACGACCCGCTCGCAGCGCTCGTCTACTCCGCTCGAGCAAGCGACGTCCAGACGACCATCGTCGACGGAATCCCCCTCATGGTCGACCGCGAACTCCTCACGGTTGACGCCGCCGAGTTGAGGGCCCGAGTCGCTGCCCGGGCCCCCCAACTGCTTACTCACGACCCGACGCAGTCGATCCAGACCTACGCCCCCTGACGCCGTTCCCTGCCCCACCCGTTCCGGCAACAACGTCCGCTTTCCCACGGACAGAACCAGACATCCCGCCAGCTGCGAGGATGACGGAATGGCCCACGGCACTCACGACTACGACATCGATCCCCGCAACGCCGACATCATCATTGGCATCAACGACGACCTGTTGCCGCGCGAAAAGGCAATGGTCTCGGTGTTTGACAGTGGCTTCATGCTCGGCGACGGCGTGTGGGAAGGCATCCGTGTGCATGGAGGGAAGCTCGCATTTCTCGGTGATCACCTGCGGCGCCTGTACGAGGGTGCCATGGGTATCGACATGGACATCGGTCGCTCCCCTGCCGAGCTGACTTCGATGATCCAGGCGACACTCGATGCAAACGACATGGGTGATGCCGACGGCGTGCACATCCGCTTGATGGTCACCCGCGGTGTGAAGTCGACGCCGTACCAGGACCCGCGCTTCACGATCACGCCCGCCACCATTGTCATCATCGCCGAGTACAAGACTGCTCGTCCCGAGACCCTGACGCAGGGCGTGCGCCTGTACACCGTCTCCACTCGGCGCGGTCGTCCCGACGTGCAGGATCCGAAGTGGAACTCGCACTCGAAGCTCAACTGTATTTCTGCGTGCATCCAGGCAACGAAGGCCGGGGCCGACGAAGCCTTGATGCTCGACCCGCAGGGCTTCGTTGCCACGTGCAACTCGACGCACTTTTTCATCGTGCGTCATCCCGATGGGCCCGATGGACCTGCCGAGGTGTGGACGTCGACCGGGGATTACTGCATGCCAGGCATTACGCGGCGCAACGTGTTGCGGCTGTGCGGGCAGAACGGCGTGATCTGGCGGGAGAAGAACTTCAGCGTGACCGAGTGTTATGGCGCCACCGAGGCGTTCGTCACGGGCACATTCGCAGGCATTGCCCCGGTCACGGAAATCGACGGGCGGACGATTGGCACCGGCGAACGGGGCCCAATGGTCGAGCAGCTGCAGAAGTGGTACGTCGAAATGCTGGACAACTTGTGACCCGAATTGCCATGTGGTCAGGGCCACGCAATCTGTCGACAGCAATGATGCGCAGCTGGGAGAACCGCAGCGATACAGCAGTGATGGACGAGCCGCTGTATGCCGCCTATCTCGCCACGACCCGGCTCGACCATCCGGGCCTCGACGAGATCGTCGAGGCCGGCCCAGCCGCTTTTGACGATGCGATTACAGCGTGCCTCGCGCCCCTCCCAGACGGCATCGCCGTCAGCTATCAAAAACACATGGCGCACCATCTACTTCCTGACACCGACCGGTCGTGGATCGGTGGCTTGCGTAACGTGCTGCTCCTTCGTGATCCGCGGCGTGTGCTGTCGAGCTACACGAAGGTGCGTGAGTCGGTCACGCTTGACGACATTGGCGTGCCCCAGCAGGTCGAACTCGCGGAGCATTGTGAGCTGATTGTCGACTCCGACGACTTCCTTACCGACCCAGCGCAGTACCAGCGCGAGCTCTGCCGTCGGCTCGACGTGCCCTTCGACCCAGCAATGCTCACCTGGCCATCGGGACCAAGAACCAGCGACGGAGTCTGGGCTCGTTACTGGTACTCAGCTGTCGAAGCCTCCACCTCATTTGGACCACCGCCGACCGATCCACCCGCGTCGCTGCCGCCGCACCTCGCACCAATCGCCGACGAAGCCGTTGCGATCTACGACGAGCTGCGCGCCAACCGCCTCACCATCTGACTGTCGGAACCCGGCGCACATCTCATCGAAGACGATGGAGCTGCGTCAGTGTGACAGCGCCGAGTGACGATCGGCACACCGCCGCGGTCTACGGTCGTAACATGGAAATGCACTTCGCCACCGTCTGGGAATCGATCGCTGACGTCATTCCCGACGCCCCCGCCATCACGACCGGTGACACGACTCGGACGTGGGCTGAGTATGACGACCGAGGCGCACGAATGGCGCAGGCGTTCACCGCTGCTGGGCTTGGCCCCGACTCGAAAATAGGGCTGTACCTCTACAACTCCAACGAGTACATGGAGTCCCATTTCGGCATCTTCAAGATGCGTGGGGTAGCCATCAACATCAACTATCGGTACCTCGACGAAGAACTCTGGTATCTCCTCGACGACTCCGACTCGGAAGCAATCGTCTTCCATGCATCCCTCGCTGACCGCGTTGCCCGAGTCGTGGATCGGCTGCCAAAGCTCAAGCTGCTGATCGTCGTGGACGATCTGCTCGAGGGAGAGGAGTGGGTTGGCGTTCCGGGCGCACAGGCCTATGACGACGTCATTGGAACCAACGAGCCAATGGAACGGATCGAGCGCCGCGAGGACGATCTCTACATGCTCTACACCGGCGGGACCACCGGCATGCCAAAGGGCGTCATGTATGCGGTCGGGGGCTCGACAGGGAGCCTCGCCATATCGGGCTACCCGCTCCTCGGGATGGAGTTGCCGGAATCCGCTGACCAGATGGCCCCCATGGTCAAAGAACTCACCGATGCGGGCGGGCAGTACACATCGGTCCCCTGTGCACCCGTCATGCACGGCACTGGCTGTTGGCTCGGGTGGTTCATTCCAATGCTCGGCGGGGCGCACATCGTCAACCTCACCGCACGGAGTTTGCAGGCGCACGAAGTGCTCGAGACCGTCGAGCGTCACGGCGTGAACGGACTCACCATCGTTGGTGACAGTTTTGCCAAGCCCCTCATCAAGGCGCTCGACGAAGGCAAGCCCGACGGATCGGCGTACGACATGTCATCGATCAAGATGATGAACTCGTCGGGCGTGATGTGGACCACCGAGGTCAAGCAAGATCTCATCGACCGCATCGAGCAAGTCATCTTGGTCGACGCTATGGGGTCTACCGAAGGATCGATGGGTACCCAGATCACCGCCAAGGGGATGACGACCGAGACGGCCAAGTTCACGAAAGGCCCGCTCGCCAAGGTCTTCAATGAGCACGACGAAGAGGTCGTGCCTGGCTCCGGCGAGGTCGGCATGGTCGCTGCTGGCGGCAACATCCCGCTCGGCTATTTCAAGGACCCCGACAAGTCGGCTCGAACCTTCCGCGTGATCAACGGCGAGCGTTATTCGTTCCCCGGCGACTTTGCCACGGTCGAGGCCGACGGCACGCTCGTACTGCTCGGACGGGGCAGCCAGGTGATCAACACCGGCGGCGAGAAGGTCTTCCCCGAAGAGGTCGAAGAAGCAGTGAAGCGTGTCGAGGGCGTTCTCGACTGCCTCGTCGTCGGCATCGCCGATGAGAAGTTCGGCAACGCCGTGACCGCCGTTGTGTCACTCATCCAAAGCGCATCCGTCGAGGCCTCCACGATCATTGCATCGGTCAAACGCGACCTCGCCGGCTTCAAAGCACCCAAGACGGTCGTGTTTGTCGACCAGATCCCCCGTGCACCCAACGGCAAGGCCAACTACAAGGCCGCCAAGCAGATCGCCGAAGGCGCCTAGTTGCGCACCGGGTTGCGGATGGGGTCAGGCCCCTTTCGCAACTCTGTCTCAGAGCAGCTTTTCGGCGAAGAAGTCGAGGACTCGCTGGACACTCGCCTCGTCGCGTTGTTCGGTGAGCGTTGAATGATCACTCTTGGCCGTACTCGGCAGTTCGATCGCAATGAACGCGTCGCCAAGCTTGTTCCGGAGCGTCGCGAATCGGTCCCCGACCAGCTTGTCGCCGGCGAAGCGGAGACCGAGTACCTGACAGCCGTCTTGCGCTCGCTGAATGATCGCAGCCTCGTCGTCAGGCGACAGGTTGAGGTTTGCGCCCCGCTCCTTCTTGCCCACAGCAAACGGCATCGAGGGTTGCGCAAGCACCGGCGCGAGCATGATGTCGTCGACCATCATCCCGAGTGCGAAGCCGCCCGAGAAGCACATGCCAACGGCACCCACCCCCGGCCCACCGACCTCGTTGTGGACGTTGCGAGCGAGTGCACGGAGCCAGGAGATGACCGGTGATGTCTTGTTCATCGCCATCGTTGTGAACTCTTTGGCGATGCAGATTTTCATCATCGAATGCGCCAGGTAGATCTGTGACGGCGGCTTCTCTGGCGTGCCGACGAGCGACGGCATTACCACAGTCAATCCGCGCTCGACGACGTCGTTCGCGAACTGTGCAACCGCCGGGGTGATTCCTGGTATCTCATGTATCACCACCACCGCTGGGCCGCTGCCTCGCCGGTACGTGGGGAAGCTCATCTCAGCGGCGCTGAACTCGCCAGGCGTCCAGCCAGCCAACACGCCCGAACGAATCGGCTTTGCGTCGGCAGGAAGGGTGGGAGTTGCTTCGGTCATTGTGTGCTCAGTTCTTGTCGAGGAGTTCGAGCGCCGCAGCCGACAGGAGTTCTGGGCCTTCGCGGAAGTTGTCGAGTGTTTCCTGATCGACATCTTGGTCGCCCATCGCGCCCTGTGAATACCGGGCGAACACGCCTTCGGAGATTACTGCGAGGCGCCATGAGGAGAACGCTCGGTAGTAGTTGATGTTGGTTAGGTCGCGGCCAGTGCGTTTGGCATAACGCTCGAGCAAGGCTGCGTAGGTGGGGAACCCGTCGAGGCCTGACGGGTCGTTGTGTCGGCCTTCGTCGGTGCCCGGGTCGGTCCAGTACACGCCGAGATAGCCGACGTCAGCGAGCGGATCGCCGAGTGTGCACAGTTCCCAGTCGAGCACGCCGGTCACTCGATCGCCGTCGATGAGCACGTTGCCGAACCGGTAGTCGCCATGAGCGATCGAGACGCCGACCTGAGTTGGCAAGTTCGCGGCCAGGCGACGTGCGACTTCGTCGACTGCTGGCAGGTCACGCGTCTTGGACTTCTCCCACTGCGTGGTCCACCGTTTGACCTGGCGTTGGACGTAGCCCTCGCGGCGCGCAAGGTCACCGAGCCCGATGGCATCGATATCGACCGAGTGGAGGTCGGCGAGCACATCAATCAGATGCTCACTCGCAACACGCCGCTGCTCGGGGGTGGTGTGCTCCTCAGCCCGTTCCTGTGAGTCGAGCACGACGCCAGCGACGTGGCTCATCACATAGAACGGCGCACCGGTGACTTCGACGTCGCGACAAACACCCAACGTTTCAGGCACCGGCACATTGGTCTGGCCGATCGCCGAGATGATGCGGTGCTCACGCTCCATGTCGTGCGCCGTGGCCAGCACGGAGCCGGTCGGTGGGCGGCGCAGTACGTACTTGTGATCGTTGGCATCGGTAACGGTGAAGGTCAGGTTCGACCGGCCGCCCACGATGCTGTCGAACAGAAAGGGGGCCTCAGAGCCCGCAATATGGGCCACGAGCCAATCGGTCACCCGGGGCACATTGATTCCAGCGATCTCGGTCACCACCTGAACGTACCGGCCGACTCCGCATGCGCTGCAACCGGCAGCCAGGTCTCTCATGAGCGATGACAACAACCGCCAAAGCTGAAGCTCACACGACCAACCAGAAACATGAGGGCGATACGAGGTGAGAGCGCCGCTCAGTTCGTTCGAGGCCGAAACGGCGCGAACGAGTTGATCGTCACCGATGAGAGTTGCGAGGCGATGCAGGGCTTGAGCGACGTGGCGTCGTTCAGCCGGGACGGCCGACGCCGACGACCTTGTTCCAGTTCACCGAAGCGATATTCACGACGGTGCCCGTGTTCGGCGCATGGACCTGCTGGCCATTGCCGAGATACACGCTGACGTGGCTAATCGGGCTGTAGAAGAATATTAGGTCGCCCGGCTGCGCAGCACCCTTGCTGACATGCGGGATCGACGCGTACTGCGCACGGGACTGGTGCGGCAGGTAAACGCCAGCCTGGGCCCAGGCGTACTTGGTGAGCCCGGAGCAATCGAACGAGACCCCGGGATTCGAGGTGGCGTAGCGGTACGGGACGCCCTGCTGGCTGAGCGCCGCATTCACGGCCGCGCCCGCACGTGATGAAACCGGAGGAGGAGCAGCGACAGGTGGCGCTGGCGTGACGGTTGGGCTTGAGCCACCGCCCGAGTTGCTGTTACCCCCGCTATTGGTCGGTGCCGAGGACGAGTCGCCGCCGTTCGAAGCAGGCGTCGAAGACCCGCCAGAGTTATTGTTGTTGGCTGCAGCAACTTGTATTTCGTATTCGGCGCGAACACGGGCAGCAGCTTCAGCAGCGCGGCGCGCTTCTTCTTCTTGGATGACCTGGCCGAGCTTGGCTTCGGCGTCGGCTCGGGCCTGGGTGTATTCAGAAGTGAGCTCGTCGGTGCGAGCTTGAGAGTCTGCGAGATCCTTGGCGAGTTGCTCGGCCTGTGTGCGCTTGCGGCCGAGATCGGCGCGCTCCTCTTCAAGGTCGGCAACAATTGCGTTCAGTTCGTCGGTCGTGACGGTGCCGGCGCTGAGAGCGACACGAGCGAGTTCGTCGCGCTGCATAATCGCATTGAGATCGGAAGTGTCTTCGAACAGCGGTCCGAGTGGAGTGGACCCGGCACCGACGAACGAGCGGATTGCCATCTCCCCCAGGTCTCCACGCAAATCAACGATTTCGGCTTCCTGAGCAGCGACGCGAGCTTCGGATTCCACAATCTCGCTGTCGAGCGCAGCTTTTGTGTCGACGGCAAGCACGTATTCCTCGCCGATCCGGCGGGCGTTTTCTTCGAGACGTTCGAGCTCGTCAACGATGTCTTCGACTCGTCCACGCTGCACATCGACCGGGCTGGCGTACGAAACGGTCGGCGTGAAGGCCGGCACCAGCAAGGCCGTGGCCGCGGCAATGGGAAGAACTCGGAGTAGTTGCTTCATAAGAACCGTCTGAATCCTAGCGAATATGACGATCATGTTGCGAAATCGGAACGAAAGTTCACACAGTGCGCTCGGTCGAGCGCCAGCGAGTTCGGACGTCAGTCCGAAGAAAGAGGGATCGGCGACGCAGTCGACGCACGAGCGACGCAGGAATTCGAAGCGACGGAGCCGCTTCTCACTCCCATTCAATGGTCCCGGGCGGCTTGCTCGTGATGTCATAGACGACGCGATTGACCCCGTCGACTTCGTTAATAATGCGCTGACTCATCACTTCGAGCGTCTCGTACGGGATGCGTGCCCAGTCAGCGGTCATTGCATCTTCGCTCGTCACTGCCCGGATGACGATCGGGTTGCCGTAAGTGCGTTCGTCGCCCATCACCCCAACCGAGCGGACGTCGGCGAGGAGCGCTGCGTAGCTCTGCCAGATCTCGCGCTCGAGGCCCGCCGCTTTCAGTTCTTCGCGAACAATTGCGTCGGCTTCCTGCAGCAGCGCCACGCGCTCTGGCGTGACCTCACCGATGATCCGGACGCCGAGGCCCGGGCCGGGGAACGGCTGGCGCCAGACCATCTCGTCGGGCAGGCCGAGTTCGGTGCCAAGCGCACGGACTTCGTCTTTGAAAAGGTCGCGGAGCGGCTCGATCAGTTCGAGCTCCATGTCCTCGGGAAGACCACCGACGTTGTGGTGGCTCTTGATAACAGCAGCTGTTCCGTCGGCGCCACCCGACTCGATGAGGTCGGGATACAGCGTCCCCTGGACAAGGAACTTTGCTTCGGTGATGCCACCGGTGTGCTTCTCAAACACCCGGATAAACCGCTCACCGATGGCTTTGCGCTTTGACTCGGGCTCGGTCAACCCAGCCAACGCCTCGAAGAACGACGGGCCTTCATCAGCATGAATCAGCTCGATGCCGAGGTGACGACGGAAGGTATCCACAACCTGAACGCTTTCGTTCTTGCGCATCAGACCAGTGTCGACGTACACGCAGGTCAGCTGCGAACCAATCGCCTTATGCACGAGCGCTGCAGCCACCGAGGAGTCGACTCCACCGGACAAACCACAGATCACACGAGCGTCGCCGACGCGTTCGCGGATCAGCGCCACTTGCTCCTCGACCACCGACGACATCTTCCACTCGGGCGCGATACCGGCGCGTTCATGGAGGAAACGCTGCATCGTTGCGAGGCCATACGGCGAGTGCTTCACCTCGGGATGGAACTGGACGCCGTAGATCTTGCGCTCGTCGTTTTCCAACACTGCCACCGGCGCGCCGGGCGACGACGCCGTCACGGCGAAGCCATCGGGAGCCTCGGTGATGCCGTCGAAATGGCTCATCCAACATTCATGGCGGACGGGCGCGTCGTCGGGAAGAATGAGCGAATCGCCGAGACGCTGCAACTCTGCTCGGCCGTACTCGCCGCGCATCCCGCGACCGACGGTGCCTCCGAGTTGCTGTGCGATTAATTGCGCGCCGTAGCAGATACCAAAGATCGGGACGCCGAGGTCGTACACGGCCGGATCGAGCGAGGGGGCACCCTCGACGTGCACGCTCTTCGGCCCGCCAGACAGGATGATGGCGGCCGGATTCTTCGCCGCCATCTCTGCTGCAGTGAGGCGGTGGCCGACGATCTCGGAGAACACGTGGAGCTCACGAACCCGTCGTGCGATCAGCTGGGCGTATTGAGCGCCGAAGTCGACGACCAGGACGGTGGCACGGGGGGTCTGCTGCGATTGACTCAAGAGTGTGAATCGTAGAGCAGTGGCACCACCCAGCCGCCCAGGCCTGAACGAGAAGTTCAGTCGAACAGTGTGCGCGCTCATCGCGATGCTCATCATGTTCGCGTCCGCGCCAGCAACGGCACACGCAATCGAAGCACCCGCCAACGTGTCAACACCGTCTGAGACGCTGCCGGTATCGACCGACGCTCCCGTCGACGTCGATACGCCGCGGCCGCCGACCACCGCGAACGATTTCTTTCCTGAGGATCGCGACCTCACGTCGTGCATCGGTGTGCTCGAGCGGCCGGGTTGCGGCAGCGAAGAACGCGGCGGTTGGCGTCAGGGGCTTATTCTGCTCGCCGTCGTCGGTGGCCTCACGGTCGTGTTCGGCAACGTCATCCTCAGCGCCCGCAAACGCAACGCCTGACGTCATCGGCGAAACGGCTGCATCGACCGGTAAGTGGCACAGCGCCAGGCCCACTCAAACGGCCCGAAGCGGAACCGGGCAAGCCACCACGGAGACCACGCGAGCTGCAACGCCCAAACCGCAACGACGAACCCCAGTACGAGTGTCCGTGAGACGTCGACGCCGTCGAGGGCAATTGTGAGAACGGCAAGACCAATGATCGTTTGAGTGAGGTAGTTCGTCAGCGCCATCCGGCCAACTGCCTGGAACCGCGCGTGAAGCCCTCCCGAATTCCGGCCAGCCCACAAGACAATGAGCGACAGGTAGCCGAGCGCCATCGGAACCGTCCCGAACGTTGAGATCGCATGGCCAGAGAAGGCCGACGACCCAGCCCAATCGGTGGATGTGTTCATTAACAATCCAGCTGCCGACAGTGGCACGCCGACCCCGAAGCCCCACACAGCAGTGCGGCGGTAGACCGCCTGACTCGCATTTCCTTGCACAAAACCGAGCCGGAACAGGCCAACCCCGATCAGCATCAACCCGAGGGCCCGGCCGAATCCGTCAAGGAGGAACAGGCCAGCGACGCCATCCGACAGCTCACCTCCGCTGAACCACACCCCGCCGAGATCAGCATCCTCGATCGACGAGTTGACCAGGAGCGACAAAACGGCAGACGCATTTGCCACCGCGAGGCCGATGCCAAACAGCCACGCCGCAGGCAACTTATGAAGAAGAAGAACCAACGGAGCACACAAGGCGTACACCGTCAGGACGTCGCCATCCCACAAGATCGTGTGGGCGAGACCGACAATGAACAAGAGCAGGTTACGCCACAGACTCAACCAGATCGATCGACGGCCCTTCGCTGCGGCTCGGTCAGCGAAGATCACGATGCCCACACCGAACAGCAGCGAAAAAAGCGCCATCATCTTTTGGTCGACCAAGATCCGTCCGGCAACGCCGATCGCCGTATCGAGCAGAGTCTCGTTTCCGGCCTGCTCGAGGTTCATGTAGGCGGCATCGGGGAGCGCGAACGACACGGCGTTCATCAGCAGAATGCCGAGCGCCGCGACGCCGCGGATCACATCGAGGCTGTCGATGCGCTGGGTTGTTCGGGTGGCTGTTGGCGAAGAGTCGGTGACGACAGGGTTGTCGGGCATGGACTGCATCTTGTCTGGGTGCCACCAGGTACCCATCCGTCGCAGGTCTCACGCTCCTCAACCGTCAGGCGGATCCTGGAACGACGTGTGCCATCCGTCAGGTCGCCCCAAGGCAGCCGGAATCGGGGCGGAGTCGTACTGTGCAGCCATGACGCCGGAAGAGTTCCGCAAGCACGGCCACGACATGGTCGATTGGATCGCCGAGTTCCTCGAACACGGTGTCACTGAGCAGCGCGTTTTCCCCGAGACCAAGCCTGGTGATATTCGGGCGCAGTTGCCCGAGCATCCGCCCACCGAGCCC
>ERZ888423.740-NODE-740-length-32454-cov-8.679928_pt1 | contig 32454 bp, 27 predicted proteins | sample MGYA00520523_ERZ888423 | MGnify/ENA primary metagenome ERZ888423 (study PRJEB32303, sample SAMEA104408611) | aquatic metagenome | biome: Brackish water; feature: Pelagic; material: water | place: Baltic Sea | collected 2014-06-08T10:24:00 | depth 30,27 m ...
ATTGGGCGGCCCGCCCGAAGCCGAATTGGGCGGCCCGCCCGAAGCCGAATTGGGCTGCGCCGCAGACGAAGCCGCCAACCCGGTTCCCCGCGAGGTGCTGGTGCCGGAATTGCCGCCGAACGCCGACGAACTCTCGGCATGGCTGTCCGGGCTGCGTGGTTCCCGGGTCGCACTGCGAGTGCCCCAGCGCGGTGATAAACGGGCGCTGGCCGAAACCGTGCACCGCAACGCGCTGGAGGCGCTGCACCAGCACAAGCTCAAGCGTGCGGGTGACTTCACCGCGAGATCGGCCGCGCTGCAGAACATCCAGGAGTCCCTCGGTCTCGCCGATGCGCCGCTGCGCATCGAGTGTGTCGATATCAGCCACGTACAGGGCACCGACGTGGTGGGTTCACTGGTGGTATTCGAGGACGGCCTGCCCCGCAAATCGGACTACCGGCATTTCGCCATCAGGGAGGCGGCCGGCGAGGGGCGTTCCAATGATGTCGCCTCGATTGCGGAGGTGACCCGCCGCCGGTTCCGACGCCACGTTCAGGATGCCGATCGAGCGGATGAGGTTGGCAGCGCCGCGGACCGGCCACGTCGCTTCGCCTACCCGCCGAACCTGTACGTGGTGGATGGCGGCGCCCCGCAGGTGAATGCGGCCAGCGCGGTCCTCGACGATCTCGGCGTCACCGACGTAGCGGTGATCGGTCTGGCCAAAAGGTTGGAGGAGGTGTGGGTTCCCGGTGAAGCCGATCCGGTGATCCTGCCGCGTAACAGCGAAGGGCTGTATCTGCTGCAACGGGTTCGCGACGAGGCGCACCGCTTCGCCATCGGGTATCACCGCAGCAAGCGATCCAAGCGGATGACCGCCTCGGCCCTGGACACCGTGCCGGGGTTGGGCGAGGCTCGGCGTAAGGCCCTGGTCACCCATTTCGGTTCGCTGGCCCGGCTTCGTCAGGCCAGCGTGGCCGACATCACCGCCGTCCCGGGGATCGGGGCGGCCACCGCCGCTGCGGTGCTCGAGGCGCTCGGCGGCACAGCCAATGAGCCCGGATCGGGTGCACCGCCGGCCGTGGTGGACGATGATGCACGGCAGAACTCATGACAGATTCAGCTATGACAGATCCAGCTATGACAGATTCAGCTATGACAGACCCAGCTATGACAGACCCCGCGATGACAGACCCGGCTACGGCAGACACCCGTGCGGTCGATGGACCGCGCAGCGACCCCGTATCCGACGCGGCATCCGATATCGACGTCGTGCTGGTCACCGGTCTGTCCGGTGCCGGTCGCGGCACCGCCGCGAAGGTCCTTGAGGATCTCGGTTGGTACGTGGCCGATAACCTGCCGCCGGAGCTGATCGCGCGGATGGTGGACCTCGGTCTGGCGGCCGGGTCGCGGATCACCCAGTTGGCAGTAGTGATGGACGTCCGCTCCCGTGGTTTTACCGGCGATCTGGATGTGGTGCGCCGGGATCTGGCCACCCGGAACATCACCCCGCGGGTGCTGTTCATGGAAGCCTCGGACGAATCCCTGGTGCGACGGTACGAGAACAACCGCCGTAGTCATCCGCTGCAGGGCAACCAGACCCTGGCCGAAGGGATCGCGGCCGAACGGGTGATGTTGGCACCCGTGCGGGCTTCGGCCGATCTGATCATCGACACCTCAACACTGCCGGTGCCGGCGCTGCGGGCCAGCATCGAAAACGCTTTTGGCAGTGAGACTGTCGCGCAGATCAGCGTCACCGTCGAATCGTTCGGATTCAAATACGGCCTCCCCATGGATGCCGACATGGTGATGGATGTGCGGTTCCTGCCCAATCCGCACTGGGTCGATGAACTGCGCCCGCAGACCGGCCAGTCACCCGCGGTGCGCGACTACGTGCTGGCCCAACCCGGCGCGACCCAGTTCCTGCAGACCTACCATCAGCTGTTGATGTTGGTCGCAGACGGATACATCCGGGAGGGCAAGCGGTACATGACGGTGGCGATCGGATGCACCGGCGGCAAGCACCGTAGCGTCGCCATCGCCGAGGCCCTTGCCGCCTCGCTTGGGACGGACCGGCGTCTGACGGCGCGGGTTCTGCATCGCGACCTGGGGCGCGAATGAAGGCTCCCCGCATCGTCGCTCTCGGCGGCGGCCACGGCCTCTATGCGACGCTGTCGGCGGCCCGCCGGCTCACTCCGCACGTCACCGCGGTGGTGACCGTTGCCGACGACGGCGGATCCTCGGGCCGGCTGCGTTCTGAACTCGATATCGTGCCACCGGGGGATCTGCGGATGGCGTTGGCGGCCTTGGCATCCGACAGTCCGCACGGCCGGTTGTGGGCCACCATCATCCAGCACCGCTTCGGCGGCAGCGGCGCGCTTGCCGGCCATCCGATCGGCAACCTGATGTTGGCCGGGCTCAATGAGGTCCTTGCCGATCCGGTCGCCGCACTCGACGAACTGGGCCGCATTCTCGGCGTGAAGGGGCGGGTGCTGCCGATGTGCCCGATCGCGCTGCAGATCGAGGCCGACGTCTCGGGGCTGGAGACAGATCCACGGATGGGCCGGGTGATCCGCGGCCAGGTGGCGGTGGCCACCACACCGGGGAAGGTGCGCCGGGTGCGACTGCTCCCCGGCGACCCGCCGGCAACCCGCCAGGCCGTCGATGCGGTGATGGGTGCGGACCTGGTGGTGCTGGGCCCGGGATCGTGGTTCACCAGCGTCATCCCGCACGTGCTGGTGCCCGGCCTGGTAGCTGCGCTGAATTCGACCGCGGCGCGCCGCGCCGTGGTGTTGAATCTGGCCGCCGAACCTGGCGAAACCGCCGGGTTCTCGGCGGAGCGTCATCTGCATGTGCTGGCCCAGCACGCACCGGGGTTCAGCGTCCATGACATCATCGTCGACGCGGCGCGTGTGCCGTCACAGCGCGAACGCGACCAACTTCGCCGGACCGCGACCGTGTTGGAGGCATCAGTGACGTTTGCTGACGTGTCCCGACCTGGTACACCATTACACGACCCGGCAAAGTTGGCCGCGGCACTGGAGGCGGTGTGCCGGGCCGGCGCGGAGTCCGCGACGACCGTCGTGCCCGCAGCCGCGCCGAGACAGACCGAGAGGTAGCGACCTGTGGCTATGACAGCTGAGGTGAAGGACGAACTCAGCCGCCTCAACGTCACCTCGGTGAGCGCGAGGCGGGCGGAGGTGGCGTCGCTGCTGCGGTTCGCCGGCGGGCTGCACATCGTCTCCGGCCGGGTGGTGGTCGAGGCGGAGGTGGACCTGGGCAGCATCGCGCGCCGCCTCCGTAAGGACATCCACGACCTGTACGGCTACACCGCCGTCGTCCATGTGCTGGCTGCGAGCGGTATTCGCAAGAGCACCCGCTACCTGGTTCGGGTCGCCAAGGACGGTGAGGCGCTGGCCCGGCAGACCGGTCTGCTCGATGTCCGTGGCCGGCCGGTGCGCGGACTGCCGGCCCAGGTGGTCGGCGGCAATGTCGGAGACGCCGAAGCCGCCTGGCGTGGGGCGTTCCTGGCGCACGGTTCGCTGACGGAGCCGGGCCGGTCCTCGGCGCTGGAGGTGAGCTGCCCCGGACCGGAGGCGGCGCTGGCCCTGGTCGGCGCGGCGCGGCGACTCGGTGTCAGTGCCAAGGCTCGCGAGGTGCGCGGAATCGATCGTGTCCTGGTCCGCGACGGCGAGGCCATCGGAACTCTGCTCACCCGGATGGGAGCCCAGGACACCAGGCTGATCTGGGAGGAACGTCGGATGCGCCGCGAGGTGCGGGCCACCGCCAACCGGCTGGCCAACTTCGACGATGCCAACCTGCGCCGCTCGGCGCGCGCGGCGGTGGCCGCGGCCGCCCGGGTCGAACGGGCGCTGGAGATTCTGGGCGACACGGTTCCCGACCATCTGTCCGCCGCCGGACGGCTGCGAGTGGAGCACCGACAGGCCTCGCTTGAGGAACTCGGCCGGCTGGCCGAACCGGCGATGACCAAGGACGCCGTCGCCGGACGCATCCGGCGGCTGTTGTCGATGGCCGACCGGAAGGCCAAACAGGACGGCATTCCGGATACCGAATCCGCGGTCACACCAGACCTGCTCGACGACGCCTGAGTCCGTCGCGGTACCTCGAACCCGCGGGGCGAGCTACCTGGCCGCAACACCATCGCGCAGGTCGGCGGGCTCGTTCGCGGACAGCGCCCAGCGGATGCCGCCGACCACGGCAAGGCCGGCCAGCCGAATCGCGGTGGCCTCCATCGCCGGAAGGTAGGGCAGCCGCAACGGCAGCCGGGCCCAGACCGGCAGCATCGAGACACTCGTTGCGGCGAGCACCCCATAGGGGGCTCGGGCCAGCAGCGGCAATGGGGGAGTGACGAGCAGGAACCGGGCGGCCTCCCGGGCAGATTCGGTGCTTCGCAGCTCGCTGCGGTAGGCGTCGATCCGTTGGCGGAGCTGTGCCTCGGTGCGCGGCGGATCCTCGACCCCGAGGGCGGCGGCCACCCGGGCGGTATCGGCCACGTAGGCGTCCCGTCCGGCCTGATCGAGTGGTTTTGCCCCGTAGCGCTGGTACGCCAGCAGGAAGCTGTCCACCTCGGCGATGTGCACCCACTCCAGCAGATGCGGATCATCGGCCCGATAGGGTCGCCCGTCCGGTGCCACACCGTGCACCCGGCGATGGATACCCCGGACCTTGTCCACCGCCCGCTGGGCGTCCCGGGCGGTACCGAAGGTGGTGACCGCGAGAAAGGTGCTGGTGCGCTGGAGTCGTCCCCACGGATCTCCGCGGTAGTCCGAATGCTCGGCGACACCGGCCATCGCCAGCGGGTGCAGTGATTGCAGCAGTAGAGCTCGCAGGCCCCCGACGAACATCGACGCATCACCGTGCACTCGGCGGATCGGGCTGTCGTCGGCGAACCAGCGCGGCCCGGGCGTGCCGTGGATTCGGGCCCGGTTGCGGGGGCCGTCGGGCCCGGCGACCATCGCGAACAGTCCCTGACCCAGGCGTTCCCTCACCGCGGTGAGGTCGATGTCCAGAGGCGAGGGCAGCGGCATAAGTTGACGGTACGCGGTTCGCCAGGTTCCCCGCACGCGGCGCCGATCCCGCCACTAGGCTGGCCGGTGGCATCGGAAGTACGTGGTTCAGACAGACGCGAGGAGACAGACGTGACGATCCGGGTTGGCGTTAACGGTTTCGGGCGAATCGGGCGCAACTTCTACCGGGCGCTGGCCACCCAGCAGGCCGAGGGCAAGGCCAAAGACATTGAGATCGTGGCGGTCAACGACCTCACCGATATCAACACCCTGGCACACCTGCTGAAGTTCGACTCGATCCTGGGCCGGCTTCCCGTCGAGGTCGGTGTCGACGGCGATCACATCGTGGTCGGCGGCGCGAAGGTGAAGGCGTTCGCGGTCAAGGATGGCCCGGCGGCGCTGCCGTGGGGTGACGCCGGGGTCGACGTGGTGGTGGAGTCCACCGGCCACTTCAACGATGCCAAGGCCCGTGGCCATCTCGAGTCGGGTGTCAAGAAGGTGATCATCTCCGCTCCCGCCTCCGACGAGGACATCACCATCGTGATGGGCGTCAACGATGACAAGTACGACGGCAGCCAGAAGGTCATCTCGAATGCCTCCTGCACCACGAACTGCCTTGGCCCGCTTGCCAAGGTGGTCAACGACGAGTTCGGCATCGTGCGCGGTCTGATGACCACCATCCACGCCTACACCGGAGATCAGAACCTGCAGGACGGCCCGCACAAGGACCTGCGCCGGGCGCGTGCCGCCGCGGTGAACATCGTGCCCACCTCCACCGGCGCTGCCAAGGCCATCGGTTTGGTGCTGCCCGAGTTGAAGGGCAAGCTGGACGGGTATGCGCTTCGGGTGCCGATCCCGACCGGTTCGGTCACCGACCTCACCGTCGAGTTGAACAAGTCGGCCAGCGCCGCCGAGATCAACGCCGCACTCAAAGCCGCCGCCGAGGGTCCGATGCGGGGCATCCTGAAGTACTACGACGCCCCGATCGTCTCCAGTGACATCGTCACCGACCCGCATAGCTCGATCTTCGACTCCGGGCTGACGAAGGTCATCGACAACCAGGCCAAGGTGGTTTCCTGGTACGACAACGAGTGGGGCTACTCCAACCGCCTGGTCGACCTGGTCGGCCTGGTCGGCAAGTCCCTCTAGCGGTCGGGCGCCACGTGGCTGTCAAGAGTCTCGCCGACCTGCTCGCCGAGGGGGTCGAAGGACGTGGCGTGCTGGTCCGCTGCGACCTGAACGTCCCGCTCGACGAGGCCGGCACCGTTACCGACACCGGTCGCATCGACGCATCGGCCCCGACGCTGCGGGCGCTCTCGGACGCCGGAGCGAAGGTCGTGGTGACCGCCCACCTCGGCCGGCCCAAGGGCGGACCCGACCCGAAGTTCTCACTGGCGCCGGTGGCGGCAGTGCTGGCGGAGCGGCTGGGCCGGCACGTCCAACTGGCCGGCGACGTGGTCGGCACCGATGCGCTGGCCCGTGCCGAGGGTCTGACCGACGGGGACATCCTGCTGCTGGAGAACATTCGCTTCGATCCACGCGAGACCAGCAAGGATGACGCCGAACGGCAGGCACTGGCCGCCGAACTGGCCGAACTGGTCGGCGGCCCCGACGGGTCCGGCGGGGCCTTCGTCTCCGACGGCTTCGGTGTGGTGCACCGCAAACAGGCCTCGGTCTACGACGTGGCGGCGCTGCTGCCGAACTACGCCGGCAGGCTGGTCGCCGCCGAGGTCAAGGTGCTCGAGCAGTTGGCCCGGGCCGGCGAGCGGCCCTACGCCGTGGTGCTGGGCGGATCGAAGGTGTCCGACAAGCTCGCCGTGATCGAGAATCTGGCCGGCAAGGCCGACAGCCTGATCATCGGGGGTGGCATGTGCTTCACCTTCCTGGCCGCCCAGGGCTCCCCGGTGGGCACATCGCTGTTGCAGGAGGAGATGATCGATACCTGCCGACGGCTGCTGGAGGAGTACGGCGACGTCATCCACCTTCCCGTCGACGTCGTGGTGGCGGCCGAGTTCTCGGCCGACTCGCCGCCGGAAACCGTTCCCGCGGATCAGATCCCGGCCGACAAGATGGGACTGGACATCGGACCGGAGTCGGTCAAGCGGTTCACCACGCTGCTGTCCAACGCCCGGACCATCTTCTGGAACGGGCCGATGGGGGTGTTCGAGTTCCCGGCCTACGCCGCCGGGACCAAGGGGGTGGCCGAGGCGATCATCGCGGCCACCGCCAAGGGCGCCTTCAGTGTCGTCGGCGGCGGCGACTCGGCCGCGGCGGTGCGCCAACTCGGTTTGGCCGAGGACGGCTTCTCGCATATTTCCACCGGGGGTGGGGCGTCCTTGGAATACCTTGAGGGCAAAACGCTTCCGGGTATCGAGATCCTCAACTAGGAGAACTGTGTCACGTAAACCGCTGATCGCGGGCAACTGGAAGATGAACCTCAACCATTACGAGGCCATCGCACTGGTGCAGAAGATCGCCTTCGCGCTGCCCGACAAGTACTTCGACAAGGTCGACGTCACCGTCATCCCGCCGTTCACCGATCTGCGCAGTGTCCAGACCCTCGTGGACGGGGACAAGTTGCGGCTCACCTATGGCGCGCAGGATGTGTCCCAGCACGATTCCGGTGCCTACACCGGCGATGTCAGCGGTGCGTTCCTGGCCAAGTTGGGCTGCTCGTACGTGGTGGTCGGGCATTCCGAGCGGCGCACCTATCATCATGAGGACGACGCCCTGGTCGCCGCCAAGGCCGCCGCCGCGTTCCGGCACGGGCTCATTCCGATCGTCTGCATCGGCGAGCATCTCGATGTCCGCGAGGCCGGCAACCACGTCGAGCACAACGTCACCCAGTTGCGCGGATCGTTGGCCGGCCTGACCGATGAGCAGTTGGCCGATGTGGTGATCGCCTACGAGCCGGTCTGGGCGATCGGCACCGGCCGGGTGGCCAGCGCCGCCGACGCCCAAGAGGTGTGCGGGGCAATCCGCGCGGAATTGGCGGCGTTGTCCTCGCCGAAGGTCGCCGAGGGTGTCCGGGTGCTCTACGGCGGGTCGGTCAACGCCAAAAACGTGGGCGAGATCGTGGCCCAGACCGATGTCGACGGCGCCCTGGTGGGCGGGGCCTCGCTGGAGGGTGAGCAGTTCGCGACGCTGTCGGCGATCGCCGCCGGCGGGCCCCTGCCGTAAGTCGCCGTCGGCACCCGGTAGGCTGACGTCCATGGTTTTCACCCTGCAGATCCTGCTGGTGGTCACCAGTGTGCTTGTCGTGCTGCTGGTACTGCTTCACCGGGCCAAGGGCGGTGGTCTGTCGACGCTGTTCGGTGGCGGCGTGCAGTCGAGCCTGTCCGGCTCCACCGTGGTCGAGAAGAACCTCGACCGCCTGACGCTGTTCGTGACCGGCATCTGGCTGGTCGCCATCGTGGGCGTCGCACTGCAGATCAAGTACTCCTGAGTCGATCGGGCGCGGGAAACCGCCGCCCCTGAGACTTCGTGCCGAGCACCCCCCTATCGCCAAGTTCAGGCCCCATCGGTGGACGCGCGTCCTCGGTGACTCCTTGCGCACGGCGAGCACGGTGAGGTGTCGCGCGGACCAAATCTCTCCCCGTTGCGGGCCGGAGTCGGTGCGCTACCCGGACTCATCGTCATCGTCGAGCAGTTCCTCCGGATGGTGGACCCGATTGACCCGCGGCGCTCCGGTGCCGTCATCCCAGGCGATCCGGCCGTCATCGGTCACCGATGTCGAGTACTCGCCCGCGGTTACTGCGGCGTGATCCGGCGGACAGCCAAAATAGAGGTTATCGGCATCCGTGGTGCCGCCGGCCTGCCAGGCGCGTGCGTGGTGGACCTCGGAATGGTAGCCAGGCTGGAAGCAGTTCGGTTTGGTGCAGCCGTGATCCCGGCCGTAGCAGACGATCCGGTGATCGGCTGTCGCGATGCGCTTGCTGCGCCCCAGGTACAGCGGGCGGGCCGAGTGATCTTCGAACACCAGCAGGTAGTGGAGCGACCCGGCTGCCATCCGGATCAGGTCCCGCATCGGCAGTCGGCCGGTACCGCCGGTGCGGGCCGGGGCGGGCATCGGTACGCCGGGATCGGCGACCGCTCGGGCCGCCTGATCGAGTTCGGCCAGTGTGGTGGTCGCGATGACCGTCACCGGAAGACCACGGTGTTTCCCGAGTGCCCCGGATGCCATCGCCGCCGAGAGACCCAGTTTGAGGCCGTCGTGACAGCGCTGTTCGGGCGAGCGGGTGTCCCGCGTGAGCGGATCCGCACCGTCATCGTGACTCGAACTGCAGTTGCCTTCGGGCAGATGCCGACCGGGCCTCATGGCGGCGGTAACGGCCTCCAGATAGCAACGGGCCTCCGGGTCGAGCCAGCCTGAAAGTCGGCTCATGCCGTCCGGCCCCTGCTTGCCCAGCACCAGGCCCCGCCGTTTGGCGCGATCCTCGTCGGTGAAGTTCCCATCGGGATTGAGGCAGTCGGCAATCGTCGTGCCGATGGCTTCGACGAACTTCGCATCGTGTTGCTTGGCGTGGCGCACCAACGTGCGTTCGGCAGCGTCCCGGTCGGCGGGGGACACCGCGGCGGGCAGCACATCGATGGCGCGGCATACCGCCGCGATATGGTCCTCGCCGACCTCGCCTGCCTGGACCGCGGCAGCCAGGGCGGGCAGTTCCGGAGGTAATGACGGCCCGTTCAGCGAACGGCGCGGCCGAATGCGTGCGGCGATCCGGAAGCGGCGGGTGACCTCACCACGGGTCAGGTGCAGTCGGGCGCCGAGCAGGTCGCGGACCTTGACCCCGGCCGGCAACCGGGGGTCTTCGTGGCCGTCGACAGGTGCGGCGACCTCGCCGAACATGCGGTAGGACAATCCGCGGTTGGTGCGCTGCTGTCTCTCCAGTCGCTCGGCGACCTCGATACGAAATGCGTTGCCCACCAGATCTGTACACGTCGAACGCAGCCGGTCCTGCGCGGCATCGATGACAGCGAGGTCCGCACGGATCAGGTCGTGCGCTGCGGCTGCGGTCAGCGGTTGGGCGGCGGCGCTCATCACTCAACGTTATCGAAAATATGTTCGATTATCGCTCTCGGTCACCGCATCTGTGGATGAAACCCGGCTTGTGCACAACTCTGTCGGCCGCTCGTCCTGCGGGTGCCTGCACGGGCACCGATACTTGGAGGCATGGCTCAGCTCCCCGAGACGATGTTGGAACCGGTCGGTGCGGTGCGTCGCACCCAAATCGGCAGGGAGGCGACCGAACCGATGCGTGAGGATATCCGTCTGCTCGGGACGATCCTCGGCGACACCGTTCGCGAGCAGAGCGGCGAGGCGGTGTTCGATCTGGTCGAACGGGCCCGGGTGGAATCCTTCCGGGTGCGCCGCTCCGAGATCGACCGGGCGGAACTGAACCGGCTGTTCGACGGTATCGACATTCATCAGGCGATCCCGGTGATCCGTGCGTTCAGCCACTTCGCCCTGCTGGCCAACGTCGCCGAGGACATCCACCGGGAACGCCGCCGGGCCGTCCACCTCGCGGCCGGTGAGCCCCCGCCGGACAGCACACTGGCGGCGACCTACCGAAAGCTCGACGGTGCCGGGTTGGATGCCGGCACCGTCGCGGCCGGACTGCGCGGCGCGCTGGTTTCGCCGGTGATCACCGCACACCCGACCGAGACGCGCCGGCGCACCATCTTCGACACCCAGAACCACATCACCAGGCTGATGCGGCTGCGGATGCACGGCCAGGACGAGACCGAGGACGGCCGCGGCGTCGAGACCGAGTTGCGCCGCCAGATCCTCACGCTGTGGCAGACGGCGCTGATCAGGCTGTCGCGGTTGAAGGTTCAGGACGAGATCGAATCCGGGCTGCGGTACTACCCGGCGGCGTTCTTCGAGGTCATCCCCAAGGTCAATGCGGCCGTCCGCGACGCGCTGCGCAGCCGCTGGCCGGAGGCGGAGATCCTGGATCGGCCGATCGTGCGCCCCGGTTCCTGGATCGGTGGCGACCGTGACGGTAACCCGAATGTCACCGCCGAGGTGGTGGACATGGCTACCGGCAGTGCCGCCTACACCGCACTGACGCACTACTTCGACGAACTTGTGCTACTCGAACAGGAGCTGTCGATGTCGGCCCGGCTGGTTCAGACGGATTCCGGGCTGGCAGAGCTGGCTGCCGCCTGCTGCGAGCCGGCCCGCGCCGACGAACCATACCGACGGGCGGTCCGGGTGATCCGGGGCAGGCTCACCGGGACCGCCGCCGACATCATCGACCGGGTCCCCGAGCATGTGCTGGATCTGGGACTGCCGCCATACCGAAACTCCCAGGAGCTGCTCGATGACCTCACCATCATCGACACCTCGCTGCGGGCCCACGGCAGCACGCTGCTGGCCGACGACCGGCTGGCCCGGCTTCGGGATGCCGTCGACGCCTTCGGATTCCATTTGTGCGGTCTTGACATGCGGCAGAACTCCGAGACCCACGAGCAGGTGGTGACCGAACTGCTGGCGTGGGCCGGGGTGCACCCCGACTACGCGTCGCTGCCGGAGGATCGGCGGATCGAGCTGTTGGTGGACGAGCTCTCGACCCGGCGCCCGCTGGTCCGTGACGGCGCCGAACTCTCCGCGCTGGCCCGCAAGGAGCTGGACATCGTCGATGCTGCGGCCCGCGCGGTCGCCGCCCTCGGCCCCGAGGCGGTGCCCACCTACATCATCTCGATGTGCCAATCGGTATCGGACATGCTGGAAGCCGCACTGCTGCTCAAAGAAGCCGGGCTGCTGGACCTTTCCGGCGACGTCCCGCACGCGCCGGTGGCGATCGTGCCGCTGTTCGAGACCATCGACGACTTGCAGCGCGGTTCGTCAATCCTGGAGGAGGCTCTCGAGGTCCCGATCTACCGGGCCATGGTGGCTGCCAGGGGACAGACCCAGGAAATCATGCTTGGGTACTCCGATTCGAACAAGGACGGCGGCTATCTGGCCGCGAACTGGGCGCTGTACCGGGCCGAACTGGATCTGGTGGAATCTGCCCGCAGAACCGGCATCAGGTTGCGGCTCTTCCACGGTCGCGGTGGCACGGTGGGCCGCGGTGGAGGTCCCAGTTACGAGGCGATTCTGGCTCAGCCGCCGGGAGCGGTGAACGGATCGTTGCGCCTCACCGAGCAGGGCGAGGTGATTGCGGCCAAGTATGCCGAGCCCCGGATTGCCCACCGCAACCTGGAGAGTCTGATCTCCGCGACGCTGGAGTCCACCCTGCTGGACGTCGAAGGCCTCGGCGCGGAGGCCGAACCGGCCTATCGGGTACTCGACGAACTGGCCGCCCGCGCCCAGCGCGCCTATGCCGAACTCGTCCATGAGACACCGGGATTCGTTGAGTACTTCGAGCAGTCCACGCCGGTCAGCGAGATCGGGTCACTCAATATCGGCAGTCGCCCGACGGCCCGTAAGCAGACCACCGCGATCACCGATCTGCGCGCCATCCCGTGGGTGCTGGCCTGGAGCCAGTCCCGGGTGATGCTGCCCGGGTGGTACGGCACCGGCACGGCGATCGAGGACTGGGTCGGCCGGGGCGCCGACCAGGATCAGGCTCGGGTGCAGACTCTGCGCGACCTCTATCGCAAGTGGCCGTTCTTCCGTGCGGTGCTGTCCAATATGGCGCAGGTGCTGGCGAAAGCCGATATGGGGCTGGCGGCCCGGTATTCCGAACTGGTCGCCGACGCCGACCTTCGCGAGCGGGTGTTCGGCACCATCCGGGCCGAGCACGAGCGCACCATCGCCATGCACAAACTGGTGACCGGCCAGGACGATCTGCTCGCCGACAATCCGGCGCTGGCCCGGTCGGTGTTCAACCGATTCCCCTACCTCGAGCCGCTCAACCACCTACAGGTGGAGTTGCTGCGCCGGTACCGCAGTGGAGAGGACGACGAACTGGTGCAGCGGGGAATCTTGCTCACGATGAGCGGCCTGGCCTCGGCCTTACGCAACAGCGGCTGATTCGAGTTCCGGCAGCTATTTGCGGCGAATGGCGTTGAGCACTCCGCGTACCGCCGACTCAGTGGCGGCCACCGGTGACAACATGGTCTCGGTGACATCGACCATGCGCTCCACCCGGTCCACGATGCCCTCCAGCCGGGACAGCGTCACGTTGAGGCTGTTGAGCGTCTTGTCGAAGTACTCCAGTGAGCCTTCGAGTCCGCGCACCGCCTTGTTCAGCCCTTGGAGGCTTTCTTCGAGGTCGTCGAGCACGTGGTCGACCTGGTCGACGGTCTGATCGGCGTTCAGTGCCGCCTGCGCCAGGGTGCGTAGGCGCTCACCGGGGGTGCGGGGGTGCGGTGGCTTATCGACCATGGCAGTCAGTGTGACAGTTTGCCTGCCGCGGCGGAGTCAAGAAGCCAAATCGTCTCGTCCAGACCTGTTGCGCCCGCGGCAGGCACGTCATCGGGGTCGGCGCCGGCCAGTGCGGCGGCCACCGCGTCGGCTTTGGCCGCTCCGGATACCACCAGCCAGACCTGCCGGGAGCGGCGCACCGCGGGCAAGGTCAGGGTGATCCGCCTCGGTGGCGGCTTGGGGGAGTCCTCGACTCCCACCACCATCTCCTCGGATTCCCGGACGGCCGCGGTGTGCGGGAACAGCGAGTTGATATGGCCCTCGCCGCCCATCCCCAACAGATGGACGTCGAAAACCGGTGTCGGCTCGCCGGATTCAGCCAAATCGGCGAGTTCGGCCCGGTAGCCGCGCGCCGCTGCGTCGATGTCATCGCCGAAGGCGCCGTCGCTGGGCGGCATCGGGTGGACGTTGCCGGCCGGGATGTCGATACGGTCCAGCAGCGCCTCGCGGGCCTGTTTCTCGTTTCGGTCGTCGTCATCGCGGGGGACGAAGCGGTCATCTCCCCAGAACAGGTGCACCCGCGACCAGTCCACCGGATGGCTGCCGACCCGGGACAGCAGACCGATCCCGGTGCCGCCGCCGGTGAGCACAATCCATGCGCTGCCGCGGGCCGCGATGGCCGCCGCGATCGCGCCGGCCAGGCGGTCACCGGCCGCGGCCACCAGTGTGTCGGTGTCCGGGTAGGTCTGTACGGTCACGCCCACGGTCAGGAGTACCGCACCTTCTCGATACCGGCCAGCGCCTCGTGGTAGACCTCGTCGGCGTCGAGCCGTCGAAGGTCCTCGGCGAGGCACTCCCGGGTCTCCCGGCGGGCAAGCGGGAGTTGAGCATCGGGACGTCCGGTGCGCGACAGGGTCGCGGTGGACCCGTCCTGCGGCCGGCTCAGCGTGATCATCTGGCTCGGCTGGATCAGCTCCACCTTGAGATCGCCGACCTCGCGGATGACGGTGCCGTCGATGCGGCTGGCCAGCCAGCCTGCCAGGATGTCCAGGGCGGGTTCGTCGGCCAGGCCCGAGACCACCGCGCCGGTTACCGCCTCGTACGGGGGTTGTTCCAGCGCGGAGGCCAGCAATGCCCGCCAGTAGGTGATCCGGCTCCAGGCCAGGTCGGTGTCGCCCTTGGCGTAGCTCTGCAGCCGGCTGCGCAGGGATGCCAGCGGGTCGGCTGCCCCGGTAGCGTCGGTGATCCGCCGAATGGCCAGGCGTCCCAACGGGTCCTGCGCCGGAACCGCCGGAGCGCTACCGGGCCACCAGGCCACCACCGGCGTGTCGGGCAACAGGAACGGCAGCACCACGCTGCTGGCGTGGTCGGCCAGTGGACCCGCTGTCTTGAGGACGACCACCTCACCGGCACCGGCGTCGCCGCCGACCCGCAACTGGCCGTCCAGTCGTGCTTCGGGAGCCGACCGGTCGATGGGCACCACCACGATGATGCGGCAGGGATGCTCCCGACTGGCCCCGACTGCGGCCTCGATGGCATCTTCCAGGATCGCCTCGCTATCCGGTGCCACCACCAGGGTCAACACCCGACCCAGGGTGATGGCGCCCCCTTCCTCGCGCAGCGAGGTGATCCGTTTGTTGACGGCATTGGTCGTGGTGTCCGGCAGATCGACGATCACGGGAATCGACTCCGTCCTTCGCCGACGCGCATCACGGGAATCATGGGCGCCTCCACTCGCGGCCGGACCGCTGCAGCATCTCGAATGCGGATTCCGGGCCCCAGGTGCCGGACGGATAGGGATCGGGCTTGCCGTTGGCGGCCCAATAATCGAGCACGGGATCCAATATCTCCCAGGACAATTCGACCTCGGCGTTCACCGGGAACAGCGAGGGCTCGCCGAGCAGCACGTCGAGGATCAGTCTCTCGTAGGCCTCGGGGGAGTCCTCGGCGAAGGCGGAACCGTAGGAGAAGTCCATGTTGACATCGCGCACCTCCATGGTGCTGCCCGGGACCTTGGAGCCGAACCGGATGGTGATCCCCTCATCCGGTTGCACCCGGATGACCAGGGCGTTCTGGCCGAGTTCCTCCGTCATGGTGTGGTCGAACGGCAGGTGCGGGGCGCGTTTGAACATCAGCGCGATCTCGGTCACCCTGCGGCCCAGGCGCTTTCCGGTCCGTAGGTAGAACGGAACACCGGCCCAGCGCCGGGTATCGACCTCGAGAGCGATGGCGGCGAACGTCTCGGTGGTGGAGGTGTGCGAGAAGCCGTCCTCCTCGAGAAGCCCGACCACATGCTCACCGCCCTGCCAGCCGGCGGTGTACTGACCGCGCGAGGTGGTGAGGTCCAGTGGCAGCGCCAACCGGGTGGCTGCCAGCACCTTGATCTTCTCGGCCTTGACCTCGCCCGGCCCGAAGTTCACCGGTTCTTCCATCGCGGTCAGGGCCAGCAACTGCAGGAGGTGGTTCTGGATGACGTCGCGGGCGGCGCCGATACCGTCGTAGTAGCCGGCGCGGCCGCCCAAGCCGATGTCCTCGGCCATGGTGATCTGCACGCTGTCCACGTAGTGGCTGTTCCAGATCGGCTCGTAGAGTTCGTTGGCGAAGCGCAGAGCGAGGATGTTCTGGACGGTCTCCTTGCCGAGGTAGTGGTCGATGCGAAACACCGAATCCTCGGGGAACACGCTGTTGACAACCCGGTTGAGATCTTCGGCGCTGGCCAGGTCGTGTCCGAACGGCTTCTCGATGACCACCCGGCTCCACCGGCCCTCTTCGGGATCGGCCAACCCGGACCGCTTGAGCTGTTCGCAGACCACCGGAAATGCGTTCGGCGGTATGGAGAGGTAGAAGGCGTGATTGCCCCCGGTGCCGCGCTCGATATCGAGCTTGTTCAGCGTCTCGGCCAGTTTCGTAAACGATGCTTCGTCGTCGAAACTTCCCTGGACGAACCGGAATCCCTCACTCAGCCGGTCCCAGACCTCCTGGCGGAACGGCGTGCGGGCATGCTGCTTGACCGCCTCGTAGACGATCTGGCCGAAATCCTCGTCGGCCCAGTCCCGTCGGGCGAAGCCGACCAGCGCGAACGACGGTGGCAGCAGGCCCCGGTTGGCCAGATCGTAGATCGCCGGCATCAGCTTCTTGCGGGACAGGTCGCCGGTGACGCCGAAGATCACCACACCGCACGGACCGGCTATCCGGGGCATCCGCTTGTCCCGCTTGTCGCGCAACGGGTTTCGCCACCCGGCCGGGACGGGAGTGGTTATTCCGGATGAATTGACGGGGCTCATTGCCTGACTTATTTCCCTGCGGCGTCCAACTGGGCCTGAGTGGCGTCCAGAAGTTCCTGCCAGGATTTCTCGAACTTGTCCACGCCGTCCTCCTCGAGGTGCCTGAAGACGTCACCGAGGTCGATTCCGACCGCCTCGAGCTTGTCGAACACCTCCTGGGAGGCGGCGGCGGTGCCGGTGATGGTGTCGCCGGTGACGCGGCCGTGGTCTGCGACGGCTTCGAGAGTCTTCTCCGGCATCGTGTTGACGGTGTCCGGGGCGACCAGTTCGGTGACGTAGAGGGTGTCCGAATAGTCTGGGTTCTTCACCCCGGTCGATGCCCACAGCGGACGCTGCACCCACGCGCCGGCCTGAGCGAGCGCGGTCCATCGCCCGCCCGAGCCGAACACCTCCTCGAATGCGGCATAGGCGAGCCGGGCGTTGGCCACACCGGCCTGCCCACGCAAGGCGAGCGCCTCATCGGTGCCGATCGCCTCCAGTCGCTTGTCGATCTCGGTGTCGACCCGTGAGACGAAGAAGGACGCGACCGAGAAGATCGCGTTCAGGTCGTGGCCGGCCGGCACCGCGGCCTCCAGTCCGGCCAAGTAGGCCTCCATCACCGCGCGGTGGCGCTCCACCGAGAAGATCAGCGTGACATTGACCGAGATCCCTTCGGCGATGACCGCGGTGATGGCCGGCAATCCGGCCAGGGTGGCCGGGATCTTGATCAGCAGGTTGGGCCGGTCGACGATCTTCCACAACTCGATGGCCTGCAGGATCGTCTTGTCGGTGTCATGGGCGAGGCGCGGGTCGACCTCGATCGAGACCCTGCCGTCGGCCCCGTTGGAGGCATTCCACTGCGGGCGCAGCACATCGCAGGCGGCACGGACGTCATCGGTGGTGGCGGTGCGGATGACGGCGTCGACATCGGCACCCCGCGCGGCGAGTTCGGCCACCTGGTCGGCGTAGGCGGTGCCCTTCGACAGTGCCGCCTGGAAGATCGACGGGTTGGTGGTGACGCCGACAACGCTGCGGGTGTCGATCAGTTCCTGCAGGTTCCCCGATGTCAACCGGTCCCGGGACAGGTCGTCGAGCCAGACGGAGACACCGGCCTCCGACAGTGCCGCAAGATTCGGATTCTGGGCCATGGTGATTCCTTTTCGGACGGTGGGTTAGTTGTCGAAAGCGCGCTCTGCGGCGGCAACGACCGCCTCGGCGGTGAAACCGAACTCACGGAACAGGGTTTTGTCGTCGGCCGACTCGCCGTAGTGCTCGATGGAGACAATCTCCCCGGTGTCGCCGACGTATTTGTACCAACTCTGGGCGATTCCGGCCTCGACGGCGACGCGGGCCGGCACCTCGGGCGGAAGCACGCTGTCGCGGTACTCCTGTGGCTGGGACTCGAACCATTCGACACAGGGCATGGAGACCACATACGCCCGAATGTCCTTGACGGCCAGCATGGTTGCCGCCTCGACGGCCAGTTGGACCTCTGAGCCGGTGGCGATGATGATGACGTCGGCGTCGTCGGCCGGCGTGCCGCCGCCGAGTACGTAGCCGCCGCGAGCGACGCCCTCGTTGCTGGTGCCCTCCAGCACCGGCACCCCCTGACGGGTCAGGATCAGACCGGTCGGGCCGCCGGACGCGCCACGCTCCAGGACGGCCCGCCACGCGTACGCCGTCTCGTTGGGATCGGCCGGACGCACGACGGAGAGCCGTGGAATCGCCCGAAGCGCCGCCAGGTGCTCGATCGGCTGATGGGTGGGACCGTCCTCGCCGAGTCCGATCGAGTCGTGGGTCCAGACGTAGATGGGGTCGATATCCATCAGTGCGGCCAGTCGGACCGCGGGCCGCATGTAGTCGGAGAACTGCAGGAACGTTCCGCCGTAGGCACGGGTCGGGCCGTGCAGGACGATCCCGGACAGGATCGCGGCCATGGCGTGCTCACGGATGCCGAAGTGCAGGGTGCGGCCGTACCAGGTGGCGTCCCAGTCCTCGGTGGAGATCGACGGCGGCCCGAACGACTTGGCCCCCTTGATCGTGGTGTTGTTGCTACCGGCCAGATCGGCTGACCCGCCCCACAACTCGGGCAACTTCGGGCCGATCGCCGAGAGCACATCGCCGGAGGCGGCCCGGGTGGCCACCGCCTTCGAACCCGGTTCCCAGTGCGGTAGGTCAGCGTCCCAGCCCTCGGGCAACCGGCCGGAGATCAGCCGGTCGAGCAGCGCCTTGCGTTCGGGTTCGCGCTGGGCCCACGCGTCGAAGTCGACCTGCCACGTTGTGTGCGCCTCGCGGCCCCGGTCGACGAGTTTGCGGGTATGGGCGATGACCTCCTCGGCGACGTCGAAATTCTTCTCCGGATCGAATCCGAGGATCTCCTTGGTGGCGGCCACCTCGTCGGCCCCCAGGGCTGAGCCGTGCACCCCGCCGGTGTTCATCTTGGTCGGGGCCGGATAGCCGATGATGGTGCGCAGTGCGATGAACGACGGCTTGTCGGTGACCTTCTGCGCCGCCGCGATCGCCGCCTCGATCCCGGCGACGTTCTCGCCGCCCTCGACGACCTGCACATGCCAGCCGTAGGACTCGTACCGGGCGGGGGTGTCCTCGGTGAACGCGATATTGGTGTCGTGCTCGATGGAGATCTCGTTGTCGTCCCAGATCACGATGAGATTGCCCAGTTGCTGGGTGCCGGCCAGCGAGGACGCCTCGCTGGTGACACCCTCCTGCATATCGCCGTCGGAGGCGATGACATAGATGTGATGGTCGAACGGACTGGTCCCGGCCGGTGCGTCCGGGTCGAACAGTCCGCGCTCGTAGCGGGCGGCCATCGCCATCCCGACCGCCGAGGCCAGGCCCTGGCCGAGCGGACCGGTGGTGATCTCGACACCCTTGGTGTGCCGGAACTCCGGATGGCCCGGGGTCTTGGAGCCCTTGGTGCGCAGCGCCTCGATATCGGCGAGTTCCAACCCGAAACCGCCGAGATACAACTGCAGGTACAGGGTCAGGCTGGAGTGCCCGCAGGACAGCACGAACCGGTCGCGGCCCAGCCATTCGGTGTCGCTCGGGTCATGCCGCATCACCCGCTGGAACAGCGTGTAGGCCACCGGCGCGAGACTCATGGCGGTACCGGGATGACCGTTGCCGACTTTCTGCACCGCATCGGCGGCCAGCACCCGCGCCGTGTCGACCGCGCGGGTGTCCAACTCGGTCCAGTCATCGGGATGGTGCGGCTGGGTGAGCGCGGAAATCTCGTCGAGCGTGGTCACGAAATAACTCCTGGAGAGGTCGAATCAATCGGCAACCCGGTACTCCAGCACACCCTAATGCCGAGAATCGACCCTGCAGTACCAAATCGGCAGCGTCGCGGTCTACCATCCTCTGTAGTAGACGCTGGGACGGTTGTTGCCGTCCGTGAGGAGTTGACTGCGTGAGGATGCCCGAAACCCGCCTCGTCGGCGAGACCGGCGGCCCGGAAGTCTCAGCGTGGCCGAGTCGGATCCGCAGCACCCTGCTGGGCTACCTGGCACTGACCAAACCGCGCGTGGTCGAACTTCTCCTGGTCACCACCATCCCGGCCATGCTCCTGGCGTCCCGGGGTTCGGTCGACCTGGTGCTGATCCTCAACACCTTGTTCGGCGGGATGCTGGCGGCCGGTGGCGCCAACACGCTGAACTGCGTCGCCGACGCCGATATCGACAAGGTGATGAAGCGCACCGCCGGCCGGCCGTTGGCCCGGTCCGTCGTGCCGCGCAGCCACGCCTTCGTGTTCGGTATGGCGTTGTCGATCGGATCGTTCTTCTGGCTCTGGTGGACCACCAACCTGCTGTCGGCCCATCTGGCCGCCGCGACCATCGCGTTCTACGTGCTGGTCTACACCCTGCTGCTCAAGCGCCGCACCTCGCAGAATGTCGTGTGGGGCGGCGCTGCCGGGTGTATGCCGGTGATGATCGGCTGGTCGGCGGTCACCGGCACCATCGGCTGGCAGGCGCTGGCGATGTTCGCCATCATCTTCTTCTGGACGCCGCCGCACACGTGGGCGCTGGCGATGAAATACAAAGAGGACTACCGCGCCGCCGGGGTGCCGATGCTACCGGTGGTGGCCACCGAACGTCAGGTCACCAAACAGGTCGTGATTTACACCTGGCTGACCGTGGCGGCAACCCTGGCGCTGGTCCCGGCCGCGGGCTGGCTGTACGCGGCGGTGGCGGTGCTGGCCGGCGCTTGGTTCCTGACCCTGGCCCACCGGTTACATGCCGGGGTGCTCCGCGGTGACCCGGTCAAGCCGCTGAAGTTGTTCCTGCACTCGAACAATTACCTGGCCGCGGTGTTCTGCGCGCTGGCCGTCGATTCGGTCATCCCGCTGCCGATGCTGTTCGGCTGAGGCCGATCAGACAGCGGGTTCAGGGCAGCAGCACGATCGAGCCGGTGGTCTTTCGGGCCTGCAGGTCCCGGTGGGCGCGCTGCGCCTCGGCCAGTGGGTAGTGCCCTCCGACGGTGACGGTGATCGAACCGTCGGCGATCGCCTCGAGCAGTTCACCGGCACGCCAGGCGAACTCGTCGGTGGTCCGGATGAAATGGGCCAGGTTCGGACGGATCAGGTACACCGATCCGGCGGCGTTGAGCCGCTGCGGGTCGACCGGGGGAACCGGCCCGCTGGATGCCCCGAACAACGCCAGGGTGCCGCGGACCGCCAGGCTGGCCAGGCTGGCCTCGAAGGTCGACCGGCCGACCCCGTCGTAGACCGCGGCCACGCCACGGCCGTCGGTCAATGCGCGGACCTGATCGGCGAAGGCCTCCGGATCATCGGGGTAGTCGAGCACCTCGATTGCCCCGGCCTGCCGGGACATCGTCGCCTTCGCCGGTGTCGATGCGGTGGTGATGACCCGCGCACCGAGACTGGTGGCCCACTGGGTGAGGATCAGGCCGACGCCCCCGGCCCCGGCATGCACCAGCAGGTAGTCACGCGGCTGCACCGGGTACACCGACTTGATCAGGTAATGCGCCGTCAATCCCTTCAGCAGCGCGGATGCGATGGCATCGGAGGGCACGTTATCGGGCACGTAGGCGACGAAATCGGCGGGCGCGGTGGAGAATTCGGAGTACGCACCGGTTGCGTTGGCGGTCACGACGCGATCGCCGACGTTGATTGCGGCGACATCGTCGCCGACCGCTGCGATGGTCCCGCAGACTTCCTGGCCGACCACGAACGGCAGTTCGCGCGGATACAGCCCGGACCGGAAGTAGGTATCAATGAAATTGACGCCGATCGCGTCGGCGCGAATGAGCACCTCGCCCGGACCGGGGGAGGGCACCGGCCGCTCGACGTACTGAAGAACATCCGGCCCGCCTGTTACCGCGACTTCCACTGCGTACATGGCACTATCATCCACTCCGTGATCATCACCAGGACGGCGGCTTTCTGATGAAGTTGGCCCGGCCCAATGTTTTCCATCCGCGGATCGTGCTGGCATCCTGTCCGCAACTCCCCGACGGGGACGGCGATGACGACGGTCTGGTCGAGGCACTGCGCCACCGGGGACTGCATGCCCGGTGGATGTCGTGGGACGACCCGCAGACCGAGAGCGCCGACCTGGTGATCCTGCGGGCGGCCTGGGATTACGCCGAGCGCCAGGACGAATTCCTGGCCTGGACCACCCGGGTGCGCAACCTGCTGAATCCGCCCGCGCTCGTCGCCTGGAACAGCGATAAGCATTACCTGCAGGACCTCGTTGCGGCCGGCGTGCCGACGGTGCCCTCGTTCTTCCTGGAGCCAGGCCAGGACCCGGCGATTCCGGTGGCTTGTGGCGGAGTCGAGGTGGTCGTCAAGCCCGCGGTGGGCGCGGGTTCGATCGGCACGTCCCGGTTCGCCGACCACGGAGCGGCCGCCGGGCATGCGGCGGGGATTCTGGATCGTGGGCGCGGTGTGCTGGTACAGCCCTATGACTCCCGGATCCAGGATGGTGAGACCGCCCTGGTCTTTCTGGGTGGCGAACAGTCCCATGCCTTCACCAAGGGGCCCATCCTGCCGCCGGAGGGTGAGGATCCGGTGATGGACGAGTCCGGCGTCTATGCGAACGAGGATCTCGCGGTAGCCGACCCGGACTTCGAGATGTGGGATCTCGGTCACGCCGCGCTGGACGCGGCGTGCGCGCGGGCCGGCATCGCCAAGGCCGACCTGCTGTACGCCCGGGTCGACTTGATCGGTCGCGCCGACTCCGCGGTGCTGTTGGAACTGGAACTCATCGAGCCGGCACTGGGCTGGCGGCAGCTCGACGCGCGCACGCGGTCGTTGCAGCAGCGGAGGTTCGCCCTCGGGGTGGAGTCAGCCTGCGAGCGTCTGGGTCTCGGTCCGCTCTCGCATCGACGCCCATAGCGCGGCGGTGCCGACGGTGCATGCCGCCGCGCCGGCGACGTGCAGGGCGACCAGGACGGCCGGTACGCCGGTGTGGTACTGCACGAAGCCGATCAGAGCCTGTGTCGCAACCAGACCAACCAGCACGCCGAGTCGGCGTCTGACCGCAGCCGGCGCACCGACGGCGAATAATCCGGCGCCGAGGCCGACCAGCAGGCTCAGGTAGCTGACCAGCAGCGCGCTGTGTGCGTGCGCGAGGGTGACGATCTCGATCTCGAGTCGCGGAACCGTACGCTGCGGGCTCTTGTCTCCGGCGTGCGGGCCGGCACCGGTGACCAGGGTGCCGGTGATCAGTGTGGCGGTCAGCGCGAGCGCGCTGAGGAATGTCAACTGGCGCAGTGGTTTCGGGACGACGGCGACGGGGACACCGTCATCGGGCTGGCCGACCTTGCAGTAGAGCAGGGTGGCCACCCAGACCATGGCCATCGAGACCAGCAGGTGGATCGCCACCGTCCACCACAGCAACCCGGTCAGCACGGTGATACCGCCGATCACCGCCTGCAGAACAGTGGAGGCGGGCATCAGCCAGGCATAGACCAGCACCTCGCGGCGGCGCCGGGCCCGGGTCACCGCCAGCACCGCCAGGATCGCGGTGATGACCACGGCGAACGTCAGCAGTCGGTTGCCGAACTCCACGGCCTGGTGCAGCCCCGGCACCTCGGCATGCGGGACCGGGGTGAAACTGCCCGGGAAGCATTGCGGCCAGGTGGGACATCCCAGACCGGATGCGGTGACCCGGACGATCGAACCGGTGACCGAGATCAGCGCCTGGCTCAGGACGACGGCGGCGGCGATGATGCGCTGGGTCCTCAGGCTGGGCAGCGGCAGTTTGTCCACCAGCCGCAGAAAAGCCCGTACCACGAACACCTCCCGATCCTAGTGGAGTCCGAACTACGGGCTGTAGTAGGGGATGGGCTCAGGTGAACCTGAACCAGCGCACGGCGGCCGCCGCGGACAACCCGCCCCAGATCGTCAGCACGACTATTCCGAACCAGTCGAACGAGACCACGGTCGCCCGGGACAACGACTCGGTCAGCGCCCCGGACGGTGTCAGTCGGGCCAGCCAGGCCAGCGCTCCGGGGACGGTGGAACTCTCCACCGTCAACGCGCCGAAGCCGGCGAACACGAACCACAGCAGGTTGGCCAGGGCGAGCACGATCTCGGCCCGCAGGGTACCGCCGAGCAGCAAGCCCATGGCGACGAAAGTCGCGGTGCCCACCGCGATGACGACCGCTCCGAGTAGGAGGCCGGCCGGTTGCGGCCGCCATCCCAGCGCCAGGCCGATGCCGCCGAGAATGATCGCCTGCAGGAACACCACCGTTACCACGGCCAGCGCCTTGCCGGCGATGATGCCCCAGACCGGCAGCGGAGTGGCGCCGAGGCGTTTCAGCGCACCATAGCGGCGGTCGAACGCGACCGCGATGGCCTGGCCGGTGAAGGCCGTCGAAATCACCGCCAGCGCCATGATGGCCGGCACGAACACAGCGACCCGGTTGTCCCCGAAGTCGCCCAGCGGCAGGACCGTGAGCCCCACCAACAGGGTGATCGGGATGAACATGGTCAACAACAGCTGCTCGCCGTTGCGCAGAAGCAGTTTCAGCTCGAGGCCGTACTGGGCCGCCAGCATCCGTGGCACTGCGCTCGGACGTGGGTCGGGGGTGAACGTCCCGGCCGGGAAAAGATCGCTCACGACCGCAGCTCCTTGCCGGTCAGGTCCAGGAACACGTCTTCGAGGCTGCGCTGCTCGACCCGAAGGTCGTTGGCCAGGATGTTGAGCCGGGCGCACCACGCGGTCACGGTGGCAAGTACCTGCGGGTCCACCTTGCCCTCGACCAGGTATTCCCCGGGCGTCGGCTCGGTGGCCCGGTAGCCCTCGGGCAGGGCCGACACCAGCAGCGCCAGGTCCAGTTTGCGGGGCGCGGTGAAACGCAGTTGGTCCTCGGCCCCGTTTCGCATCAGTTCAGCCGGACTGCCCGCAGCGACCGGGGATCCGCGGTCGATGATGACGATCCGGTCGGCCAACTCCTCGGCCTCCTTGAGCTGATGGGTGGTCAGCACCACGGTCACACCGTCGCGGCGCAGTCCGTCGATGAGCTCCCACACCACCAGTCGCGCGTGCGCGTCCATACCCGCGGTCGGCTCGTCGAGGAACACCAGTTCCGGCCGGCCGACGATGGCGCAGGCCAATGCCAGTCGCTGCTGCTGGCCGCCGGACAGTCTGCGGTAGGTGGTGCGGGCGACATCGGTGAGGCCGAGGGTGTCCAGCAGCCAGGCCGGGTCCAACGGCCGGGCTGCGTAGGAAGCCACCAGATCGAGCATCTCGCCGGCCCTGGCGGCCGGGTAGCCGCCGCCCCCCTGCAGCATGACGCCGATACGCTCGCGCACCCGGGCGTTATCCGTGGTGGGGTCGAGTCCGAGGACCTCGATTGTGCCGGCGTCGGGCCTGACAAAGCCCTCGCACATCTCGACGGTGGTCGTCTTGCCGGCGCCGTTGGGGCCGAGCAGGGCGAAAACCTCGGCGCGTTCGACGTCGAGGTCGAGATTGGAGACCGCTGAGACGGACCCGTAGCGTTTCGACACCCCGCGAAGCCGCACCGGGGTGGGGGAGCCAGACCTCACGGGGAATCAGCGTAGGCGGCGCGGGTGGGGCCGGTTGCCGGTGGTTGCCCTGACTGACCCGCGCCGGCCGGAACGTCCAGATCCTGGCCGCTGTATCGCTCGTCGGTACCGGGCAGATAGCGCCACGGCAACCGGTTGAGCGTCAACCCGATCAGCAGCAGCACGATCACCGCACTGGCCAACGTCGCATTGAGAATCTGGAACAGCGCGAAGCGGTCTCCGTTGGCGGTGGGACCGAAGATCCCGACGATCAGGGTGACCGCGATGGTGGCGATGCGGAAGCGCGGGCGGGTGGCCCAGGCCGCCAGCGGGATGATCGCCCACAGCAGGTACCACGGCTGCACGACCGGGAACAACAACACCGTGGCGCCCATCGCGACGCCCAGTCCGCCGACCGGGTGCAACCGTCCGCGCAGCACCGCCAGCAGCAGCCAGCTCACCATGATCGCGATGATCAGCACGCCGATCGCGCGGGTCAGGGCCAGCACCGCGGTGGTGTGATCGCCCAGCCCGAGCAGAATGCCCACCTGTCCGGTGGCCAGCGCCAGCAGGGTCGGCGGTGACATCCAACTGCGCACCACGTTGGCGGTGCCCAGGGTGAACAACCAGCCGAACCCCAGCCCGCTGGCCCAGCCGACGAGCGCCATCACCGGCAGCGCGACCGACATCGTGAGGATGCCCGCGGACAGGAATGCCTTCAGCGTGCCGCCCCAGCGATGGGCCAGCGCCATCGCGGTGAAACCGAGAGCCAGCAGACCCGGCAGTTTGACCTGCGATGACAGGGCGATCAGCACCGTGCCGGCCAGCAGCAGGCCCAGCGGCGCCCAGCGTGACCAGTCGGAGCGGGAGTGCGGCCAGTGCAGCGGCCGGGGCAACAGTGGCCCGGCGGCTCCGGGCGTTGATGTCGCCGGCCCGGCGGCTCCGGCGATACCGCGTAGCGCGATCTCGGTTCCGGTCAGCATCAGACCCAGCATCAGGGCCTCGTTGTGAATTCCGGCCACCAGATGCATCAGCAGCAGTGGGTTGGCTGCGCCAAGCCACAGCGCGGTCACCTCCGCCACCCCGCACCGTCGCGCCAACCGCGGGGTGGCCCAGACGATCAGGCCCACCCCGATCAGGACGACCAGGCGGTGCGACAGCACTGCGGCGACGATGTTCTCCCCGGTGAGCGCGGAGATGCCGTCGCCGATCCACAGGAACAGTGGCCCGTACGGTGCCGGTGTCTCGCGCCAGAGGCTGGGCACCGATGAGGTGAACACATGGTCCAGACCCAAACCCGGCGCCGGGCCGACCTGGTAGGGATCCAGGCCGTTGCGGGCGATCTGGCTCTGCGCGAGGTAGGAGTAGACATCCTTGCTGTACATCGGCGGAGCGATCAGCAGCGGCAGCATCCACAGCAGCAGGGTGCGATCGAGCTGGCTGCGCGACATCCGACGCGGACCGTGGACGAAGCGGCCGAGCATCAGCCAGGCCAGAGCCATCATCACCGCGCCGGTCGTGGTCATGGTCAACGACACGGTCTGGATACGCGACGGCAGGTTCAGCAGACGCACCCCGAATGTGGGGTCCTGGACCACCGGACGCGCTCCGGCGCCGAGTGCGCCGATGGCCATCAGGACGGTGCCGGTCGCGCCGAATAGCCGGGTGTGATGCATGGCCCGCAGCTCGGCGGGATTCAGCGGCGCGCCTACGGTCCGCTCGTCGCCGTGCCAGCTGGCGATGGAGAGGCTGAGGGGGTGCTGGCGGGCTGCCACCACAGCACTCTAACCGGCGGGAACGCGGTTCACGCCGAGAAAATAGGTGAGGCTGCCCTTGCTAGACCGCCGTGTCTAATTGCGTCACACTGACGTTGTGAAAATCCTTCCCGACGCCTCGCCCGTGCCACGGGTGTCGGTACAGGACGGCCGGACCCGCCGAGCGATCGTGCAGCTCCTGCTGGAGTCGGGTTCGATCACCGCGGTGGAGATCGGCCGTCGTCTCGGCATTTCGGCGGCCGGCGTGCGGCGCCACCTCGACGCGCTGGTCGAAGGCGGTGACGCCGAGGCCAATCCGGCGGCGGCCTGGCAGCAGGCGGGACGGGGTCGCCCCGCGAAGCGCTACCGGCTCACCGCGGCCGGTCGGGCCAAGCTCGAACACAGCTATGACGACCTCGCCTCGGCCGCCATGCGGCAGCTACGCGAGATCGGCGGCGAGGAGGCCGTCCGGACCTTCGCCCGCCGCCGCATCGACACCATTCTCGACGGGGTTCGGCCCGCCGACTCCGACGACGACCATGCGGTCGAAGGCGCCGCCGACCGGGTGGCCGAGGCGCTCACCCGGGCCGGTTACGCGACCACCACCACCCGGGTGGGCGGACCGGTCGGGGGCATCCAGATCTGCCAGCACCACTGCCCGGTTTCCCATGTGGCAGAAGAGTTTCCGGAACTCTGCGAGGCTGAGCAGCAGGCGATCTCCGAGGTGCTCGGAAAACACGTCCAGCAGCTGGCCTCCATTGCCAACGGCGACTGTGCCTGCACCACACACATACCGCTGCATCAGCGGTTGACCCCCAACGCTTCTCCATCCGACGACGAACAAGGAGCATCGGCATGACTAGTGCACCCGAGGTACTGCCACTCAGCCAGGAGGAGACCATCGCCTCCCTCGGCAACTACGGGTACGGCTGGTCGGACAACGACGTGGCCGGGGCGAGTGCCCAGCGCGGAATCTCCGAGGCCGTGGTGCGCGACATCTCGGCGAAGAAGAGCGAACCGGAGTGGATGCTCGACATTCGTCTCAAGGCGTTGCGGACGTTCTACAAGAAGCCGATGCCGAACTGGGGCTCCGACCTCGACGGCATCGACTTCGACAACATCAAGTACTTCGTGCGCTCCAGCGAGAAGCAGGCCACCACGTGGGAAGAGCTTCCCGAGGACATCAAGAACACCTACGACCGACTGGGCATCCCGGAGGCCGAGAAGCAGCGGCTGGTCTCGGGTGTCGCGGCCCAGTACGAATCCGAAGTCGTCTACCACTCGATTCGAGAAGATCTTGAGGCCCAGGGAGTCCTCTTCCTGGACACTGACACCGCATTGCGTGAGCAGCCCGAGTTGTTCCAGCAGTACTTCGGCACGGTGATCCCGGCCGGGGACAACAAGTTCTCCGCGCTCAACACGGCGGTCTGGTCGGGTGGGTCGTTCATCTACGTGCCGCCCGGTGTGCACGTCGACATTCCGCTGCAGGCCTACTTCCGGATCAACACCGAGAACATGGGCCAGTTCGAGCGCACCCTGATCATCGCCGACGAGGGCTCCTACATCCACTACGTGGAGGGCTGCACCGCGCCGATCTACAAGAGCGACTCGCTGCACTCGGCGGTGGTGGAGATCATCGTCAAACCCAATGCGCGGGTTCGGTACACGACGATCCAGAACTGGTCGAACAACGTCTACAACCTGGTGACCAAGCGGGCCCGGGCCGAAGCCGGGGCCACCATGGAGTGGGTGGATGGCAACATCGGCTCCAAGGTCACCATGAAGTACCCGGCGGTGTGGATGACCGGTGAGCACGCCAAGGGTGAGGTGCTGTCGGTGGCGTTCGCCGGCGAGGGTCAACACCAGGACACCGGCGCCAAGATGCTGCACCTGGCGCCGAACACGTCGAGCAACATCGTCTCCAAGTCGGTGGCCCGCGGCGGTGGCCGGGCCTCCTACCGCGGCCTGGTTCAGATCAACAAGGGCGCGCACGGATCCCGCTCGAGCGTGAAATGCGATGCGCTGCTGGTGGACACCATCAGCCGCAGCGACACCTATCCGTATGTCGACATCCGTGAGGATGACGTCACCATGGGTCACGAGGCCACCGTCTCCAAGGTCAGTGAGGACCAACTGTTCTACCTGATGAGCCGCGGGATGACCGAGGACGAGGCGATGGCGATGGTGGTGCGCGGATTCGTCGAGCCGATCGCCCGGGAGCTTCCGATGGAGTACGCACTGGAACTCAACCGGCTCATCGAACTGCAGATGGAAGGCGCGGTCGGCTGATGGGAAGCGCGACACTCGCTGCCGCCAACAAGGGCTCAACGTTGGCTGGCGCCAACAAGGGCGAGCAGTTCAGTTCCTTCGACGTCAATGCCTTCGAGGTGCCCGGTGGGCGCGACGAACTCTGGCGGTTCACCCCGCTGCGCCGGCTGCGCGGTCTGCATGACGGTGCGGCGCAGCCGGACGGTCAGGCGCAGATCAGCGTCACCGAGCAGCCCGGCGTGACGGTCGAGACCGTCGCCCGCGGTGACTCCCGGCTTGGTCAGGGTGGGGTTCCCGCTGATCGTGTTGCCGCCCAGGCCTTCTCGTCGTTCACCGCGGCGACGGTTGTGACCGTCGCCCGCGGGTCCCACACCGAAGTCCCGGTCGAGATCGTCGTCACCGGGCCCGGCGTCGGTAAGATCGCGTACGGCCATCTCCAGGTCCGGGTCGAGGAACTCGCCGAAGCGGTCGCCGTCATAGACCTGCGCGGCAGCGGAACCTACGCCGACAATGTCGAGTTCGTGGTCGCCGACGCGGCCCGACTGACGGTGGTGTGGATCGCCGACTGGGACGACGACATGGTGCACGTCAGCGCACAGCACGCCCGACTCGGCAAGGACGCCGTGTTGCGCCACGTCGCGGTGACCCTCGGCGGCGAGGTGGCCCGGATGTCGGCCACCGTCCGCTACGACGCCCCCGGCGGCGACGCCGAACTGCTCGGCCTCTACTTCGCCGACAGCGGACAGCACCTGGAATCGCGACTACTGGTCGATCACTCCCAGCCCAACTGCACCTCGAACGTCCTCTACAAAGGCGCACTGCAAGGGGATCCGGAGTCCAAAAAGCCCGACGCGCACACCGTTTGGGTGGGCGACGTGCTGATCCGGGCCGAGGCCACCGGTACCAACACCTTCGAGGTGAACCGGAACCTGGTGCTCACCGACGGTGCCCGCGCCGACTCGGTGCCCAACCTGGAGATCGAGACCGGCGAGATCGTCGGCGCCGGACACGCCAGCGCCACCGGTCGTTTCGACGACGAGCAGTTGTTCTACCTGCAAGCCCGCGGCATCCCCGAGGACCAGGCCCGCCGCCTGGTGGTGCGGGGATTCTTCGGGGAGATCATCTCCAAGATCGCCGTACCCGAGATCCGCGACCGTCTGACCGACGCCATCGAACACGAACTGGCCATCACCGAATCGAGAACCGCATCATGAGCACACTGGACATCAAGGACCTGCACGTCTCCATCACCACCCCGGACGGTGCCGACAAGGAGATCCTCAAGGGCGTCGACCTGACGGTGAACTCGGGGGAGACCCATGCGGTCATGGGCCCCAACGGATCCGGGAAGTCCACGCTGTCCTACGCGATCGCCGGTCATCCCAAGTACACCGTCACCTCGGGGTCGATCACCCTCGATGGGCAGGACGTTCTGGACATGAGCGTCGACGAACGCGCCCGCGCCGGCCTTTTCCTGGCCATGCAGTACCCGGTCGAGGTGCCCGGTGTGTCGATGTCGAACTTCCTGCGCACCGCGGCGACGGCGGTTCGCGGCGAGGCTCCCAAACTGCGCAACTGGGTCAAAGAGGTCAAAGCGGCGATGACCGACCTCGATATCGACCCGCAGTTCGCCGAGCGCAGCGTCAACGAAGGCTTCTCCGGCGGCGAGAAGAAGCGGCACGAGATCCTGCAGCTGGGTTTACTCAAGCCCAAGATCGCCATCCTCGACGAAACCGACTCCGGTCTGGACGTCGATGCGCTACGGGTGGTCAGCGAGGGTGTCAACCGCTATGCCGAGGCCGAGCATGCCGGGGTGCTGCTGATCACGCATTACACCCGGATCCTGCGCTATATCCACCCGCAGTTCGTGCACGTCTTCGTCGACGGCCGCATCGTCGAGTCCGGCGGTCCGGAACTCGCCGACGAGTTGGAGGAGAACGGCTACGTGCGGTTCACCCAGCGTGCGGCCGCCACCTCCTGAGACTGCGGTGACGGCTTCTGCGGCTGAGATCGCCGGACTGGAACGGGTCCGCGCGGATTTCCCGATTCTTGACCGGGTGATGCGCGGGGGGCACCGTCTGGCATACCTGGATTCCGGTGCGACGTCGCAGAAGCCGATCCAGGTCCTCGACGCGGAACGGCATTTCCTCACCACCTCCAACGGTGCGGTGCATCGCGGGGCGCATCAGCTGATGGAGGAGGCCACCGACGCCTTCGAACAGGGCCGAGCCGACATCGCCGGTTTCGTCGGAGCGGCACCCGAAGACCTGGTGTTCACCAAGAACGCCACCGAGGCGCTCAACCTGGTCTCGTATGTGTTGGGCGACAACCGGTTCGAGGGTGCCGTCGGACCGGGTGACGTGATCGTCACCACCGAACTGGAGCATCACGCCAACCTGATCCCGTGGCAGGAACTCGCCCGTCGCACCGGTGCCACCCTGCGCTGGTACGGCGCCACCGATGACGGACATATCGACCTCGGCTCGCTGACACTGGACGAGCGGGTGAAAGTCGTTGCCTTCACTCACCATTCCAATGTCACCGGTACCGGCGCCCCGGTGGCAGAACTGGTGTCCCGGGCCCGCGCAGTGGGTGCGCTGACCGTGCTGGACGTCTGCCAGTCGGTGCCGCATCAGCCGGTCGACCTGCCGTCGCTGGATGTGGACTTCGCCGCGTTCTCCGGGCACAAGATGCTGGGGCCGACCGGTATCGGCGCGCTCTACGGGCGGCCCGGACTGCTCGCGGCGCTGCCGCCATTCCTGACCGGCGGGTCGATGATCGAGACGGTGACCATGGAGTCGGCGACCTACGCGCCGCCGCCGCAGCGTTTCGAGGCCGGCAC
>ERZ888423.741-NODE-741-length-32447-cov-44.531211_pt1 | contig 32447 bp, 33 predicted proteins | sample MGYA00520523_ERZ888423 | MGnify/ENA primary metagenome ERZ888423 (study PRJEB32303, sample SAMEA104408611) | aquatic metagenome | biome: Brackish water; feature: Pelagic; material: water | place: Baltic Sea | collected 2014-06-08T10:24:00 | depth 30,27 m ...
TTCGGCATCGACATCGGGGCGGCCCTACTCAGGCCCTGCCGAAGCTCATCGCCGCCGGTTGGGACCAATCGCCGCTGGCCTGGTAACCCCTCGGATTGGCGCAGAGATGGCGCAGGATCCAGAACAGGGGCTCGGGACTACTGGTGCCGAGGGCCTGCTGCAGCTCCTGCAGGCTGCGGGTTTTGCCATCACCCAGCAGGGCTTCTAACCGCTCCTGAAGGCCAAGAATCTCAGCGGCTGCCTTTTTGCCTGCTTCCACCCCAGGCTGGTCGTAGGCGTTGACATTGACCAGCTCGGCATAGAGGCCCACGGCTCGCTCGAACAGGGCGATCAGGGCACCCAACGCCCTTGCATCGAAGCGGCGCAGGGTGATCGACATGCTCTGGCGCCCCCCTTCCATCAGGGCTGAGCGGGTGCCCTGGAGGAATCCGTCGAGGAAGTCGCCTGGAATTTCATCGCCGATCGGGGCTATGTCGCTGGGTTCCTCGAGGGCTTCAATGAAGGTCACAAAGAAGTTGTCAATGCCATCCCGCAGCTGTTGCACATAGGCGTGCTGGTCGGTGGAACCCTTGTTGCCGTAGACGGCGATGCCCTGATGGACAACGTTGCCACTGCGGTCGAGTTTCTTGCCCAGGCTCTCCATCACCAGTTGCTGGAGGTAGCGACTGAACACTTCGAGCCGGTCCCGGTAGGGCAGGACCACCATGTCCCGTTTGCCCTCGCCATGGCCTGCCACATACCAGGAGGCGGCCATCAGGGCTGCCGGATTGCGGCGCAGGTCGGCGACCCTGGTGACGCAATCCATCTGGGCCGCTCCTGCCAGGAAGCCGCGGATGTCTGCCCCAATCAGGGCGCCGGGCAGCAGGCCAACCGCACTGGTGATGCTCGTGCGCCCTCCCACCCAATCGAACATGTCGAAGCGGCGCAACCACTCTCCGGAGACGGCCAGTTTGTCGAGCTTGCTATCCAACATGGTCACGGCCACGGCCTGAGCCGCCCATTGGCCACCACGGGCCTCAAGCCTTGCCTGGGCCTGCTCCATGCTGATGTGGGGCTCGGGAGTGCCACCCGACTTACTCACCACCACTACCAAGGTGGTACTCAGGTGGCTGTCGAGGGAAGCCAGGGTGCGGCTCATCCCCGCCGGATCGACGTTGTCAAAGAAGTGAAAGGGCAGTCCGACGCCTGCGTCCTGCAGGGCCCTCACCATCAGCAGGGGCCCCAGCCCCGAGCCACCGATGCCGATCCAGAGCACGTCGGTGAATGGCTGGCCGTTGGGGGCCAGGAGGCTGCCCTCCAAAATGGCCTTGCCGAAGGCTTCGATCCGCTCCAGCTCAGCCTGAATGTGCTGGCTGATTGCCGCTTCCGGAGCCAGCTCAGGGTTGCGCAACCAGTAGTGGCCGACCTGCCGCTGTTCATCAGCATTGGCTATGGCCCCTGCCTCCAGGGCAACCATGGCTGCAAAGGCCTGGTCGAAGCGGGGGGAAAGGCTGTCGAGGTCCGCCTGGCCGATAGCCATGCGACTGACGTCCAGCCAGATACCGAGGTCGGCTTCGTACCAGAGCAGCTCGCAGAACCGCTGCCACTGGGTTTCGGCGCTGGAGCCATTGAAATTGGCGAGCATGGCGTTGCGGCTCAAGCCGCTCACGATGCCAAAACTTAGGGCTGACCCTCCCCCAACACCAAATCGTGGGCCGGAGTGGGGACCGTTCCGTTGCAACTTAGGGGCTTAGGGAAATTGCATATGATCGGTTTACTTCAATTGGTTACGGGTGCGATTCGGCAGGCCCCCCCATCGGCGTCGCTTTGGCCTGGTTGCCCTTCTGGTTGGCCTGGCTGCCATCCCCTTTGCGGTCACCCCCAATCGCCAGCTGCTGCTGCTCGACCCAGGCCTCAGCGGCAGCATTAACACCCCTGTAGGGGAGGGCGAAGCCAACGATCCACTGCGGTTTTCAGCGGCCGAGCTGCACGAGTTGAAGCGTCGCTTTGGGGTGCATGGCCCCCAGCCCCGCCTGGCCCAGCTCTTCACCAGCGGCATTGACCAACTGGAGCCCTTGCGCACCCACACCCTCGGGCGGATTGCCGATCTGCGGCCGCTGATCATCGCCGAGTGCCGCCGCCAGCGGGTCAACCCCATGCTGGTTGCTGCCGTGCTGTTCGACGAAATGCGCCACGCCAAACCCGGCGAGGACATTCCGCTGGCGGCCCATTCCGGCCTGTTCAGCACCCACGGCCCAGCCCAGCTAGGGCTTGGCGAGCTGGTCCATCAGGGGCTGCTCAAAGAGAATGCATCTGAGGCAGAAATCAGCCAGGCCCGCACTGAGCTGTTGGATCCGCAGCGGAACGTTGTTTTGCTAGTGGGAAAATTCGCGCGCCTGAGCCGCCAGCTCAACCTGCCCCAGCGCACCCTTGAGGCCAGCAGCAGCCAGCGGGACGCCAAGGCCCTCGCCACCCTGGCCTACCTGCACAACGGCAAGCTGGACTACCCAAGACGCATCCTGCGCACGATGCAGGACCCTGAGTTGCACGCCCTGATGTACGCCAGCCGCAAGCAACCCCCTGCCCCACTGATCTGAGCCAATACTTCAACGCTCAGATCTTCAACGCCTACAGAGCAGGCCGAGATTCTGAAGCCGCTGCTGCAGGGCCTGCCAGTTGAAACTCCGGGGGTCCGCCCGCTCGCCCCCGAGATCCACGGCCCGGTGGGTGGTGATATTTGCGGCGGGGATCCCATAGCGCCGCATCCAACTGGCCAGCTGGGCGGCGAGGGCGTCGTACTGGACGGCGGAATAGCCACTGTGGGATTGGTCACTGTCCTCCCCGTCGAGGGGCGTTTCCAGGCTGATGTGCAGGGCGAAATTGTTGACCGAGCCGCCCACCTTCGCATTGGTCTTGACCCAGCGACCATTGAAAGCAGAATTGCCCGCACCAAAGGCCCGCTTGGCTGGATCGAGCACCTGCACGATTGCCCCATTCTCACCAATCAGGCTGTGGTAGCTGACCTGGTCTTCATCGCGGGGATGGGGGGTAGTGAAGGTGTTAATGGCCGATCCGATCCCGTAGACCGTCTCGTGCAGGACGACCAACTGGGGGGTGGGGTCAACCGGGTTGCCGTAGGCATCAAGGCTGAAGCGTTCGCCGTAATTGGTCGGGTGAATTCGCACCTGTACCGGCGAGGTCTCCACCTGACCCACCAGCTGGTGCAGCTTCTTGGCCTGTCCGGGATCCGTAATCGTGCAGCTGGAGCGCAGGGGCGACTGCCAGCTGGGATGGGGCGGGGGCCCTGGGGCCCTCCTGCGTCCCGGCTCAGGGGAGGCGGGGGGTTGGCGCATCTCCTCCAGCAGTTCAAGCAGGCTGGGATTGCCGCTGCGCTCCCCCGTCTGGGGAGTCATGTCACGGGCCAGCCAGCCCAGGCCGCCCAGTAACACCAAGCCAGCTGCTGAAACGCAAACCAACAGGGGCCTGGGCACGGATCTCACGGCGCTTCCAGGGTCAACCAACGACGACGTTGCTGAGCCATGGTCTCAGTCCCATCAGGGTCTAGCAAGAGGCTCCAAGCCACCGGGGCGGGTGGATCCGGGGTGAGGGTGGTCGTGCGTACAAGTCCATCGCGACTGAACAGCAGTTGACGGGCCCGCGGAGGTTCCCCAGCCCTCACCATCGCCAGGGCATCCTCTGGGGTTCGCACCCTGATCCCATCGAGGGCCAACCATTCATCCCCAACAGTCAGGCCAGCCCGGGCGGCCGCCCCATCCCGCTGCACCCCCGCGGCGCAGGGAGCACCCGTGCCTGAATCCAGCCGGCAGCCGAGCTCCTGGCTGGCGCCCAGCGTGACCTTCAGGCCCAGGCCCACATCGGCCAGGTAGGTGGCCAGGGGCGGGTCCCCATCGCCGGCCAACCAGGTGGGCAGCAGTTCGGCCAGATCGGGAGCATGGCGGGCAAATGCCGCGATCAGGTCGGCCTCCCGGTAGCCCCGCCCCACAGCACCGTGGCTGCTCCAGAGCTCCCGCAGCACCAGGGGCAGGCAGCTGCCGGCGCGGCGCAGGTGCAGATCTAGAACCAGCGCCAGTACCGCGCCCTTGAGGTAGTAACTGATCTGACTGTTGGCGGAAAAGGCATCGGGTCGATAGAGCTTCACCCAGGCCTCCTCACTGCTGGCACGCAGGCTCTGGATGCGGCGGCCCGGGCTCAGCAGATAGCGGCTCAGGTCCGCGCCCAGATCCTCGATGACCTCCGCTTCGGTACAGCAACCGGCACTGAGCGGCAGCAGCTGGTCGACATAGCTGGTGATGCCTTCGGCAAACCAGAGACTGGGCACCACCACGGCCTGGTCGTAGCGGTAGGGAGTGAGTTCGGCGGGCCTCAGCCGGCGCACGTTCCACTGGTGCAGGTATTCATGGGCGGCCAACTGCAACAACTTGCGGCGCCCCTCAGGCCGGGCTAGGGCGCGGCGACCGAACTGCAGCACCGTGCTCAGGTCATGTTCCAGGCCGCCATAGCCAGCGTCGCTGAGATGGAGCACAAACAGGTAGTGGGCGGCGGCAGGGCGCTCCACGCCCATCAGACGGCAGCAGGCCAGGCAGACCGATTCGAGATGTTTGAGCCAGTGGGGATCGCTCTCAACCAGTTCGCAGCCCTCCAGCACCGGGCCCCAGCTCACCCAGCGGTGGGGCACACCGGCAACACTGAAGTAGTGGCAGCGGTGCGGCCCCACCTCGATCGGCGTATCCACCAGCTGGTCGAAGTTCTGGGCTAGCCAGCCACCACCAGGCTCCTCGACCAGGGGCACGAAGGCCCACCAACTCGGCGGCAGGTTGAGCTGGAGCCGATGGCAGGACCAGCGCTCCCCCTCCAGCTCCAGGGCCACGGCCGCCAACGCCAGGAAGCCGTGCTCCCCGTTGAGGTGGCAGGTACGCACCGTCAACTCTGCCGCCAGGAGCGTGTAGCTGATCTCGATGGGCTCGAGGCTGGACAATTCCAGCTGCCAGCTAATGGGCGTGAGCCTCCTGAGCGGCAGGACGACCCCTCCCTCCCCACCCTGCCTCACTTCAAGCCCCTCCAGCTGGCGTACGTAGTCGCGGATCAGGTAGGAGCCTGGCGTCCAGCTGGGCAGGGAGAAAACCAGCCTGCCCTGTCTTGGCCGATGGCTGATCCGGACCCGCACCAGGTGCTGGTGGCAGGCGGTGAGATCGAGATTCAGCTCAGGCACGGCAGGGCTCCAGGCGGGGCGGGGCTCAGGTGCTCATGTTCACTTGAGTCCCGGCGCAGAGGGTGGAGGCATGCCGCAGGGCCATCTCAGCTGCGTAGCGGCGGGTGATGCGGCCCAGCAGCTGCTGCAACTCCTGGGCGCGGCTGAGCCGCTGCAGGTCGGCCACCAGGGCAAGGGAGCCATCGCCCTGGCGCATCCAGCCCAGTCTCTCCCCGCCAGCCAGGCACACCTGCAACAGCACCTGTTTGGCCTCGCCTGCAAATCCCGGAACCTCTCCACCCCACTGGGGCGAGAGCTTCAGGGCCTCCAGGCTGGCGGCAAGTCCCTCGGCATCGCGCAGCACGGTTGGCAGGATGGTGAGGTGGGACAAGGCTCAATGACCGCTTACTTAGAACCTAGCGATCATGGACAGGCAGTCCAGTGGCCGTTGCCACCGGATGGGGTTCTTGCCCCGATGCCCCTGCGGCTGGGGGTGATGGCCTCCGGCGCCGGGAGCAATTTCGAGGCGTTGGTTGATTGTTTCCGTCACGGCAGTCTTTGTGGTGAGGTGGCGCTGCTAGTTGTGAATAATCGCGATTGCGGTGCCCAGAGGCGGGCCGAACGGCTGGGCATTGCCTGGCAGCTGCACGACCACCGGCTCCAGCCAAACCGTCAACAACTCGATCAGGCTCTGGTGCAGGCCTTTAGGACAGCCTCGGTGGATCTGGTGGTGATGGCGGGCTGGATGCGGGTTGTCACCCCAATCCTTATTGGCGCCTTCCCCAACCGGCTGATCAACATTCACCCCTCCCTGTTGCCTAGCTTTCGCGGCCTCGATGCGGTGGGCCAGGCCCTGGCGGCGGGAGTCACCCTGGCGGGCTGCACGGCCCACCTGGTCAGCGAGGAGGTGGATGCGGGCCGCATCCTCGTGCAGGCGGCCGTGCCCGTCCTCAGTGGCGATGACCACGCCAGCCTCAGCAGGCGCATCCAGGTGCAGGAGCACCGGATCCTGCCCCTGGCGGTAGCCCTCGCCGCTCAGGGGTAAAAGGGCAGCAGCGGTAGCCCGGTGGTGGCTTCCAGGCCTGCCATCAGGTTGAGACACTGCACTCCCTGGCCCGCCTGGCCCTTGATCAGGTTGTCGATGGCGACCATCACGATCAGCTGGTCGGTGCGGGGATCGAGCTGGACAGAGAGAAGGGCCCTGTTGGTCTGCCGCACCCACTTGGTGGAGGGATAGGTGCCAACTGGCAACACCTCAACGCAGGGGGCCTGGCGATAGGCCGAGGCCAGCAGGGTGGCGCAGTCTTCGGCGGTCAGCCCCGGGTCGCGCAGGCGGCAATAGATCGTGGCCAGCAGTCCCCGCACCATCGGCATCAGGTGGGGGGTGAACTGCAGCTGGATCTCATGGCCCGCCACCCGGGTAGCCAGCTGCTCGATTTCGCTGGTGTGGCGATGGCCCACCACGCCATAGGGCGAAACCGCTTCGGAGCATTCGGCCAGCAGCAGGTGCTCCTTGGCGGCCCGACCCCCACCGGAGGTACCGGTTTTGGCGTCGATCACGATTCCCCTGGTGTCGATCAGACCCTGCTTGAGAAAGGGCAATAGACCCAGCAGGGAGGCGGTGGGGAAGCAGCCCGCAGCGGCAACCAAGCGGGCGCTACGAATTCGCTCCGCCTGCCATTCCGGCAGGCCATAGACGGCCTCAGCACACAAGTTGGCATCCGTTCGGGAGAGCTGGCCCGCCTCCCCCGCATACACCTCCTGCCACTGGGCCAGGGAGCTGTAGCGATAGTCGGCAGAGAGATCCACCACCCGCACCCCCCGCTCCAGCAGGGGAGGCACCAATTGGGCTGCCAGCCCATTCGGCAGGCTGAGCACGGCGAAATCAGCCTGCTCTGCGATGGCTGCTGGATCCGGGGTCTGAACCACCGGGTCCCCTGCCAGGGGCAGAAACGGCACAAGTTCACTCCAGCGTTTACCGCTGCTGCGCTCGCCACCTAAAAAACTGACCTCGAGCCCCGGGTGTTGGTGGAGTAGCCGCAGGGTCTGCAGACCGCCGTAGCCACTGGCACCGATCACCGCTACGCGCTTGCTGGCCATGGGGGATAGGTGGGCGGATCGTTCCAGGATTTATAAAGGATGATTGCGCCAGGGCCCCGGGCCCACCGGCACGCCCTTGACCCTCCTGCGCGACCAGCCCGTTTCGCCCCAATCCACCGGTCCCGTGGGCGATGGGATCAGTTTCGATTCAATTGCCGATGCCCTGGCGGCGATCCGCAACGGGGATTCGGTTGTGGTGGTGGACGATGAAAATCGGGAAAACGAGGGGGATCTGATCTGCGCAGCCCAGTTCGCCACCCCGGAGCAGATCAACTTCATGGCCACCGAGGCCCGGGGCCTGATCTGCCTGGCCATGGAGGGTGAACGACTCGATGCCCTGGATCTGCCGCTGATGGTGGATCGCAACACCGACAGCAACCAGACCGCCTTCACGGTGAGCGTCGATGCGGGCCCAGAAAACGGCGTCAGCACGGGAATTTCCGCCGACGATCGCGCCCGCACCATCCAGGTGGCGATCCACCCCCACACCCGAGCCAGGGACCTGCGCCGCCCGGGCCACATCTTTCCCCTGCGGGCCAAGCAGGGCGGCGTGCTCAAGCGCGCCGGTCACACTGAAGCCGCCATTGATCTGGCGCGCCTGGCGGGGCTTTACCCGGCCGGGGTGATCTGTGAGATCCAGAACAGCGATGGCTCCATGGCCCGGCTGCCCCAGCTGGCGGCCTACGCCCAGCGGCACGGATTGCGTCTCATAAGTATCGCCGACCTGATCGGCTACCGGCTCGATACCGAACGCTTCGTGCGCCGCCAGGCGGAGGCAGACCTGCCCAGCGACTTCGGCAGCTTCCGGGCCATCGGCTATCGCAACGAGCTAGATGGCAGCGAACATGTGGCAATCGTCAAAGGCCATCCAGCCCAGGCCCAGGGCCCGGTGTTGGTGAGGGTCCATTCGGAGTGCCTTACCGGGGACGCCTTCGGCTCCCTGCGCTGTGACTGCCGCCCCCAACTCGAAGCCGCCCTGCGCATGATTGAGGCAGCCGGTGAGGGCGTGGTGGTGTATCTGCGCCAGGAAGGGCGTGGCATTGGTCTGATCAACAAGCTGAAGGCCTATTCGCTTCAGGATGGCGGCCTGGACACCGTGGAGGCCAATGAGCGGTTGGGGTTCGCCGCTGACCTGCGCAACTACGGAGTTGGAGCCCAGATCCTCAGTGATCTGGGGGTGCAGCGCCTGCGCCTGATCACCAACAACCCGCGCAAGATCGCCGGCCTTGGTGGCTATGGCCTGCGGGTGGAAGATCGGGTGCCGCTGGTGATCGACCCCGGCAACTACAACGCCGCCTACCTGCAAACCAAGCGGATCAAGCTGGGACATCTGCTGGGGGAGGGGCCCTCCTGTCCCATCGCTGGGCCCACAGCCGTTTTGGCCTGGCATGGAATCGCAGCGGCAGCGCTACCCCCAACGGCTGAGTCTTTAGTTGAGCAAATCGACCAACTTGAACATTGGGCGACCCAGCTGGGACTGCAGGTGAAGCTGGAGGAGCATCCCCGGCTCCTGGCCCTGCTTGACCAGCCCCAGCTGGCCGTTGTGATCAGCGGTCTCGACCAAGCGAATACGGGAGTTGGCGCCGTTGCCGCAGCCCTGCAGCTGATGGGCGGTTGGCCCCTGACCCGTCAGCTCAGTTTGTTGCTGGCCCCCGATAGCCAGCGCAGCAACCACCCCAGTGCCGATCTTGAACCGGAACGGCGCCCCCTGGCCGAGTTGGGCTCCGGGCTGAGGGCTCAGCCTGGAGCCTTCCTGGTCTGGGCCTGAGCTTGCCTGATCTGGGCCTCAGTCCTGGATCGTCAACTTGTTGATACGGCTGCCAGTTTTGAGAGCCAGCACCACATCCATGTTGCCTGTGAGGCCAAACACGGTGTGGACGCCGTCAAGGTGGGGCTGGGCTCCGTGGCAGATATAAAACTGGGAGCCGCCGGTGTTCTTGCCGGCATGGGCCATGGCCAGGGTGCCCGCCTGGTGCTTCTGGCCATTGATCTCGCAGTCGATCTGGTAGCCCGGGCCGCCGGTGCCGGCGGTGCCGCGGGCGCCCTCACGGCTATTGGGGCAGCCCCCCTGGGCCATGAAACCGGGAATTACCCGATGGAAGGCCAGGCCGTCGTAGAAGCCCTCTTTGGCGAGCTTGGTGAAGTTGGCCACGGTTTTTGGCGCATCAACCTCAAAGAGTTCGAGTTCGATGCTGCCGGCATCCGTTTCCATCAGGGCTTTGGTCACGAGAAATGGGGGTAAACAGCGACTTTATGGGGTCGGCGGAAGCGGTTGCCCCCACCCCCATGTTGAGAATGGAAGCCGATGACCGCTTTGCCGATGACCGACTTGCCGACGACCAGCCCCAGCCCCGTCCCCCGCGCCGGCATCGATCTCAGCCGGGCCCGCATGGGAATCCTGGGGGGCAGCGGGCTGTACGGCATGGACGGCCTCGAGAACGTCCAGGAGTTGCGGATCGAGACCCCCTACGGCGATCCCTCGGCTGAGCTGCTGCTGGGGCGTATCGGCGAGCTGGAGGTGGTTTTTCTGGCCCGCCATGGTCGCCACCACAGCCTCAGCCCCACTGAGGTGCCCTATCGGGCCAACGTCTGGGCCCTGCGTTCCCTCGGGGTGCGTTGGATTCTTTCCCTCTCGGCGGTGGGTTCACTGCAGGGGCAAATCCGCCCCCTGGACATGCTGGTGCCGGACCAATTCATTGACCGCACCCAGCAGCGGCCCACGACCCTCTTCGGGGATGGGCTGGTGGCCCACGTGGGATTCGGGGATCCCTTCTGCCCGGCCCTGGCTCGCCTGCTGGCTGACGTGGGCGAGAGCCTGATGCCAAAGGGCCACCAGCTGCATCGAGGTGGCACCTACCTCTGCATGGAGGGGCCCGCCTTCTCCACCCGGGCCGAATCGGAGCTCTACCGCTCCTGGGGATGTGCGGTGATCGGCATGACCAACCACACCGAAGCCCGCCTGGCCCGGGAGGCCGAAATCGCCTATGCCACCTTGGCGATGGTCACCGACTACGACTGCTGGCACCAGGACCATGCCTCGGTGACGATGGAGATGGTGATCGAGAATCTGGGCACCAATGCCGCGTTGGCCCAGCAGATCGTGAGGGTGGCGGCCGAGCGGGTGGCGGCCCAGCGGCCGACCAGTAGCGCCCATCACGCCCTGCGCAATGCCCTGATCACCCCGCCAGACCAGGTGCCTGCTGCCAGCCGCCGCAAGTTTGATCTGTTCACTGCGCCCTACTGGGGACCCTTCAACTGAGCAGCGCAGGCCTCCAGAGCCCCCCTCAAACTGGGCCCATGCCGTTCCAGCTGGGTGGCGGCCCCATCCAGGTCCAACCCCGATGCGGCCATTAGCAGGGCCAATTTCACCGAACCCTGGCTCTGCTGCAACAGGGCCACCCCGTCCTCCCGGCTGACACCGGCCAGGTCGCGCAGGATGCGTAGGGCCCGATCCTCCAGTTTGATGTTGCTGACGGCCACATCCACCATCCGGTTGCCGTACACCTTGCCCAGCCGCACCATCACGCCGGTGGAGATCAGGTTGAGGGCCATCTTGGTGGCGGTGCCTGCCTTGAGCCGGGTAGATCCGGCCAGCAACTCCGGCCCCGTGAGCAGGCGGATATCGATCTCACAGGGCATTGGCACCTGCTCTGCCGGCACGCAGGCTATGGCTATCGCCAGGGCCCCGATCGCCTGGGCGTGGGCCAGCCCGCCCAACACGTAGGGGGTGGTGCCACCTGCCGCAATCCCCACCAGGCAGTCGCCGGCGCCGAAGCCCCGCTGCTCCAGATCCTGGCGACCGGCTTCGGCCAGGTCTTCCAGCCCCTCCGAGCTGCGCAGCAGGGCAGCTGCCCCACCTGCAAGAACTCCCTGAACGAGCTCTGGTGGGCTGCAGAAGGTGGGCGGACACTCCGCCGCATCAAGCACCCCAAGTCGGCCTGAGGTGCCAGCGCCGAGATAGAAGAGGCGACCACCCTGGGCCAGCCGGCTGGCGATGGCATCCACTGCCCGGGTGAGGGCTGGGGCCGCCGCTGCCACGGCCCTCTGGGGCTCCAGGTCGTTGGCACAGAAGAGGGCTACCAGCTCGGCGGTGGAGAGCTGGTCGAGCTTCTCACTGAGGGGATTGGCCTGTTCGGTGAGCAGATGGCCCCGGTCGGTTGCGGGCTGAGGCAGGCTCACAGCAGCCCCTCCAGCTGTCGCCGAATCGCCTCCAGGCTGCTATCAACGCCAGCCTCCGGCTGCTCCTCCTGCCACTGGGTCACATCCATGTTGCGCTCCGGTGGCGCGATCAGCAGTCGATCTTCCGGGCTCTGGGGCAGGAAGCCGGCTGGCACCAGGCGAGCTTCGTAGCCGGCCTGGCTGCAGAACAGCTCCATCTCCTCCCGGTCGAGGGGCTCGACTGTCGGCACGGGAAAATCCTGGGCCTCTAGCAGTCCCGCATAGCGCTCGGCATCGTCCCGGTCTTCAAACAGCAGTACGACAGTGCGGCCACCGACTTCCAGGGAATGGATGCCTTCCTGGTCGCTTCCGGCATCGAATAACAGCACATGCACCGGCATGGATCGCGGCAGGGGGGCATCGCCCTTCAGTGTGTCACCGGCTGCCGCCATCGGGGTCATCGGCCAATTGTTGAAGGCGTCTGTAGAGGGCCGCCTCATCGTCTGCCAGCACATCCGGCACAACGATGCGTACCTCCACCAGCTGGTCGCCCCGTTGCTCGCCCCACTCCTGGCCACGGGCCCGCAGCCGCAGCAGTCGGCCGCTGGAGGAACCCGGGGGCACCCTCAACTTGACCGGTCCCCGCAGGGTCGGCACCACCACCTGACAGCCCAGGGCCGCCTCGGCCGGGCTGAGTTCCAGGGGGTAGAGAACCCGCAGGCCATCGATGCGCAGGCCCTCATCCGTGCGCACCCGCAGTTGGAGGAAGTGGTCACCCCCGCCCGGTGCCACCCCGACAAGCCGCAGCCGCCAACCGTCGCCGGCAAAGGGGGGAGTCCAGACCTCCACCGCCGTGCCATCGGGGAGCACCAACTCCACCCGCTCGCCCTGCAGGGCCTGCTCCGGGCTGAGTTCCACCAGACTTTCCTGATCACTGCTGGCCTGCACCGGGGGTGGAGGGGCTGGAGCGGAGGTCACCGAGCCGGCAGATTCGGCCTCGTCCTCGTTCTCGTTCTCGTTCCCCGCGGCGTACTCGGCGTCGTTGCCGGCGGCGTATTCCCGCTCCTCAGGCGGCCCTTGCTCCTGGGCCGGCCGGCGGCGCTCGCCCAGCAGGGCGTCGAGGTAGTCGTCAAAGTCTGGAAATCCCGTGGCAAAGGGATCACCTGCGCCTGAGCCACCCTGCCCTGCCGAAGGGCCACCGGCCTCCCACGCCTGGCGGCGCCGGGGATCGGAGAGCACCGCATAGGCCTCGTTGACCCGCTTGAAGCGCTCCTCTGCGAGGGGGTCGTTGCCGTTTAGATCCGGATGCCAGCGGCGGGCCTGGGCCCGGAAGGCCGCCTTGAGGCTGGGGGCATCGGCACCGGGCTCCAGACCCAGCACTGACCAGTAGTCGGGCTGGGCGCCAGGACTATGGGTCACCGGTAGGAGCCATCCCCCCAGGGGTCCTCATCTGGCCGCAGGGGACGGTCGCGACCGATCGGTTCAGGCTCCCTGTAGCTGGGTTGCCTGTAATTGGGTTCCCGGTAGCTGGGTTCCCCATAGCTGTTTTCCCGGTTGTAGCGGGGCGGCGCCATGGCCCAGGGGTCGCTGCCTGGGCGGTTCCAGTCATCCCAGTCATCATCGGCAAACAGCTCATCCTTGAGCGAGCCCAGGGTGTTCTTGAGGCCCTGGAGGGGCCCCTGCTCGGCCTTGCGCTCACTCAACAGGCGGCGGTTGAGGCCAAACAGCGCCTCCTGGAGCTGGCTGACCGCCAGTTCCAGCTCCACCAGGTCATCGGCGGCGAGCAGGTCCTGCACATCGCGCAGGGCCATCTCCACAGAGCGCTGCTGGCGCTCGGCGCCATAGGGCCCCAACTCCAGGGAGGCATCGCGGAGCCGGCGCTCCGCCTGGGCCACCAGGGTCTGGGCCCGGTTGCGACGGTCAATCTCTGAGCGCTTGCGCCGATCTTCACCGGCCTTCAGCTCTGCCTCCTCGATCAGGGTTTTGATCTCCTCCTCGCTGAGATTGGATCCCCCCTGGATGCTCACGCTCTGTTGACGGCCCGTGGTGCGGTCGGTGGCCGACACCTGCAGCAGGCCATTGGCGTCGATGTCGAAGGACACCTGCACCTGGGGGACCCCGCGGGGAGCGGGCGGAATACCGGAGAGGCGGAAGCGCCCGAGACTTTTATTGCCCTCGGCCATCTGTCGCTCGCCCTGCAGCACATGGATCTCCACAGAGCTCTGGTTTGACTCGGAGGTGCTGAACAGGTCGCTTTTGCGTACTGGGATCGGTGTATTGCGCGGGATCAAGACCTTCATCACCCCTCCAATCGTCTCGAGACCAAGCGACAGGGGCGTGACGTCGTTGAGCATCAGATCGCGCAGCTCACCGGTGAGGATGCCCGCCTGCACGGCAGCCCCAATCGCCACCACCTCATCGGGATTAACCGACTGGCATGGCTCCAGGGGGATGAGGGTACGCACCATTTCCTGCACCATCGGCATGCGACTGGAGCCCCCTACCAAAACCACATCGTCGATGTCATCGGCTGCCAGGCCTGAATCCCTCAGGGCCCCCTGCACGGGCCGGAGCAGGCGGTCAAGCAGATCGGGACAAAGCCCCTCAAAGACCCTGCGCTCGAGGGTCGTTTCAACGTGCAGGGGCCCATCCGGGCCCGTGGCGATGAAAGGAAGAGAAATCGGGGTACTGGGCACCCCGCTCAACTCGATCTTGGCCTTTTCCGCCGCCTCGGTGAGCCGCTGCAGGGCCTGGCGGTCGCGGCGCAGATCGACTCCGTGCTCGCTTTGGAAGCCATCTGCCAGCCAGTCGACGATGCGGCGATCCCAGTCATTCCCGCCCAGCTGGGTGTCGCCGCTGGTGGCCTTGACATCGAAGACCCCCTGGGCAATCCGCAGCACCGAAACGTCAAAGGTGCCGCCCCCCAGGTCGAAAACCAGCACCCGTTTGACCGTGCTGCGATCAAAGCCGTAGGCCAGGGCCGCAGCTGTGGGTTCGTTGAGGATTCGCTCCACACTGATCCCGGCGAGCCGCCCCGCATCGCGGGTGGCCTGACGCTGGGCGTCGTCGAAGTAGGCCGGCACGGTGATTACCGCAGCCTCCACCGGCTCGCCCAGGTAGGTGGCGGCATCATCCACAAGCTTGCGCAGGATGCTGGCCACCAACTCTTCCGGGGCATATTCACGCTGGGTAGCCGGGCAGACAACCCGCACGCTGCCCTGGTCGTTGGCCCGCACCGTGTAGGGCACCGTCAGGCTGCCCTCCTCCAATTCGTCCCACTGGCGGCCCACAAACCGCTTGAGGTTGGCGAAGGTATTGCGGGGGTTGAGCACCAGCTGGCGCCGGGCCAACTGCCCCACCAACAGCTCCTGATCGCGGCTGAAGCCCACCACTGAGGGGGTCGTGCGGCCGCCTTCAACGCTGGCGATCACCTGGGGACGGCCACCTTCGAGAACAGCCACCACCGAATTGGTGGTGCCCAAGTCGATACCAACTATCCGTGACATGACCGGGCGCCATGGGATTTGGGGAGCGATGAAGCCTGTCGACCCATGAAAGCGGCTGGCGCGGCCCCGCGCGATGGAGCCCCAAAACTACCGGGCGACAAGACGTTAATCACTGCTTAAACGCCCATGCGAGGGGCGCTTCGTAGATTTTGGCTGGATAGGCCGCCCCCGGGCTGACCGATGCAAAGCCATTCCCCCCCATGCTGACGGACCTCAGAGCTACGGATCCCAGCCCATCCCCGCGGGATGCGTTCACCTTGAGGCGACGGCCCCCAAGCGAAAGGTTCGTCGACCTGGGCTTTCGGCAACTGACCCTGGTGCTCGCCTCCATGGTGGCCATTGTGCTGCTGGGAATTTTCCTGACGGTGTTTCAGGGGGCCCGCGAAGCGATTGCCCAGTTTGGTCTGAACTTCCTCACCACCTCCGGCTGGGATCCCGTCAACGAAGACTACGGAGCCTTCATCGCCATCTACGGCACCCTGGTGTCCTCGATTCTTTCTTTGTTGATTGCCGTGCCCCTTGGGGTAGGTACGGCAATTTTCATCACCGAAGATCTGATGCCTACGGTGGTTCGAGATGCCATCGGCCTGATGGTCGAACTGCTGGCTGCAATCCCTTCGGTCGTGCTTGGCCTCTGGGCAATTTTTGTGATGGAGCCTGCGATCAGGCCAGCCCTCAGCCTCGTACACAACTTGCTTGGCTGGAGCCCCTTTTTCAATACCATTCCCCAAGGTCCGGGCATGGCCCCGGCAATTTTGATTCTGGTGGTGATGATTCTGCCAATTATCACTGCCATCTCTAGGGATGCGCTCAATCAAGTACCGATTGAATTGCGGCAGGGAGCTTATGGGGTAGGCACTACCCGCTGGGGAGCAATCTTTAGTGTCATCCTGCCGGCAGCTATTTCCGCAATTACTGGGGGCGTGATGCTCGCTCTTGGAAGGGCCATGGGTGAAACGATGGCTGTCACAATGATCATTGGCAATTCCCTCAACTTTAACCTTTCCCTGCTTGCGCCCGGCAATACGATCGCCTCGATGTTGGCCAACCAATTTGGTGAAGCCGATGGCATTCAAGTTTCGGCCCTTATGTATGCGGCCTTGATATTGATGGTGCTTACCTTCTTGGTAAACATGGCTGCCCAGGTAATTGTGAAGCGCCTGAGCCTTCGTTACTGAGATAACCCACCAATGGCAACCCAGATGACGAAATCAACCCCTATCAGCTATTCAAACAGCACCCTGTTTGATCGCAGGCCCCTTCATTTTGATCCCAGCCTTAAGCGCAATCGGCTCAACCAGCTCTTCACCACAGTTGCTGGCCTGTTTGCCTCAATCGCGGTATTGCCCCTCTTCTTGGTGCTGATCTATGTGCTGATCCAGGGAGGCAAGTTGATCTCCCTGACCATGTTCACTGAACTCCCCCCGCCCCCTGGCCTTGAGGGTGGTGGTATCGGCAATGCCGTCATCGGCACGATCCTAGTAACGGCGATTGCGGCACTGATTGCGATTCCCGTAGGGGTTGGCGGAGGCATCTATCTCAGTGAATATTCCAGCCGGGGCTGGTTTGCCCAATTTGTCAGCTTTGGCAATGATGTGCTTGCAGGTGTTCCATCGATTATCAGTGGCGTCTTCGTCTACGGAATTGTGGTTGCCACTCGCTTCTTCTTTGATCAGAGTTACAGCGCCATGGCTGGCGGCATTGCCCTTTCGGTGCTGATGCTACCCACGGTAATCAAAACCACAGACGAAGGCCTCAAATTAGTACCCCAGGAATTGCGCATGGGCGCCTACGGAGTGGGTGCTTCCAAGTTCGTCACTATTACCCGGGTAACGCTGCCTTCTGCATTCACTCCTATAGCCACGGGCGTGGTTCTGGCGATTGCCAGGGCAGCCGGTGAAACGGCCCCTTTGATCTTCACAGCCCTTTTCTCTCCCTTCTGGCCGGAGGGTGTTTTCAACCCAATTGCCACCATGTCTGTTTTGATCTTCAATTTCGCAATCATGCCTTATGAAGCTCAGATCGAACTCGCATGGGCCGCCTCTTTTGTTCTCGTCATGATGATTCTTGCGGCAAATATTTTGGCTCGCTGGATCAGCCGTATGGCAAAGGTCTGACTCCAGTCTCTTTCCCCAAACCTATCCCCTTAGAACCATGACAAGCAGCTACACCAAACCAACCAGTGCTGATGCCAGCGAGGTTGATGTCTGCATGTCTTTGCAGAATGTCACCATTTCCTACGGCAAATTTGAGGCGGTGAAAAATGTCTATATGGATTTACCAAAAGGCAAGGTAACAGCCTTTATTGGCCCCTCCGGTTGTGGCAAGTCCACGGTGCTGCGGGCCCTCAACCGAATGAACGATTTGATTCCGGGGTGCAAACTGAAGGGTCGGGTCGTCTTTGACAACAATGACCTCTACGACCCCCGCGTTGATCCGGTAGAAGTGCGCCGGCGTATCGGCATGGTTTTCCAGAAACCCAATCCCTTTCCTAAAACGATCTACGAAAACATTGCCTTCGGCGCCCGCATCAATGGCTTCAAAGGCGATATGGATGAGCTGGTGGAGCGCTCACTCCGCAAGGCTGCGGTATGGGATGAGTGCAAGGACAAATTGCGGGATAGCGGCTTGGCCCTCTCCGGCGGTCAGCAGCAGCGCCTCTGCATCGCTAGGGCCATCGCCACGGAGCCTGAGGTCATCCTGATGGATGAACCCTGCTCAGCCCTTGATCCGATCTCCACCTTGAAGATCGAGGAAACGATGCACCAACTCAAGCGTAGCTATACGATCATTATTGTGACCCACAACATGCAGCAAGCCGTGCGGGTTGCCGATCAAACCGCATTCTTTAACGCCGAAGCGGTGGAGGGGGGCAGTGGCAAGGTGGGCTACCTGGTTGAATTCAATGACACCGAAAGAATATTTAACGCCCCCGGCCAGCAGGCCACCCAGGACTACGTGAGCGGCCGCTTTGGCTAGATGCTCAAGTGATCTGCCTGAGCAAGCCAGCGTGCCTACGCCAGCTATGCCCAAAACTTGATGGGAAAAAGCCGGCTCAAAGGCCGGCTTGTTTATACGGAGAGGGAGGGATTCGAACCCTCGATAGAGTTGCCCCTATACAGCATTTCCAGTGCTGCGCCTTCGACCACTCGGCCACCTCTCCAGGGGCAAAATGGGGCAACCAGATGGCAATATAGCAGCATGAGTAGCAGCCCCATCGTCAGCCATCCAATAACCGTGCACTGGCGCCAGAGCGGTCGCTCGATTCGCCATGAGGTGGTCGAAGGCGACTACATCCTTGCCAGTTTCGAACGCCAGGGTGATCCCCTGCCTTTCAGCTGCCGCAATGGCTGCTGCACGGCCTGTGCCGTGAGAGTGCTCCACGGTGAAATTGACCAGCGGGAAGCCCTTGGCCTTTCCCACGACCTGCGTAAACGCGGCTACGGCTTGCTCTGCGTGGCCCGCGCCACCGGACCACTGGAGGTGGAAACCCAGGACGAGGATGAGGTTTATGAACTCCAATTCGGTCGCCATTTCGGCCGTGGCACGGTGCGTGCGGCCCTGCCGTTGGAGGAGGAATGAGCGCCTGTCCCAACAGCGTCAGCGAGCAGGCCTGGCGGGATTCGGGGCTGGCGCTGTGGGAAATCGAGCGCTTTGCAGAGGTGGCCCGCCAGGCGGCGGCGGCCGGGTCTCGCCAGTTGCTGCACCACTTCGGCCGGCTGGAGCGCATCCAGGAAAAGGGTTCCGCTGGAAATCTGGTCACCGAGGCCGATTTCGCCGCTGAAGCGGCCGTGCTGGCCGTGCTGGCTGAGGCCACACCTGAGCTTGGCGTTCTGGCTGAGGAGAGTGGACGCCGCCTCGGCCAAGGTTCACCCCTCGAATGGTGCGTTGATCCCCTCGACGGCACCACCAACTACGCCCATCGCTATCCATTTTTTGGCACCTCGGTGGGTTTGACCTGGAATGGACGCCCCCTGCTGGGAGCCCTGGCGGCTCCTGCCCTCCAGCAGTTCTATTGGGCGGCACCGGGAATGGGGGCCTGGAATAACGACAGTCCGATCCGGGTCAGTGATTGCCAGGAGCTGGCCAGCTCCCTTTTGGTCACGGGCTTTGCCTACGACCGCATCACCCGCCTGGATAACAACTATGCCGAGTTCGCCTGGTTCACCCACCGAACCAGGGGCGTCAGGCGGGCGGGAGCTGCGGCGGTGGATCTGGCCTTCGTGGCCGACGGCCGTGTAGACGGCTACTGGGAAAGGGGCCTCTCCCCATGGGACCTGGCGGCTGGTATCCCCCTGGTGGAGCAGGCCGGCGGGGTTGTTTGCTCCTATGACGGCAGCCCGGTGGATCTGGCCAGCGGTTGCCTGATCGCCTGTACCCCGGCCCTCCGCCAGGCCCTAGTGGCTGGCCTGGCTGCCTGCCTCCCCCTCAGTGGTGCCAGCTATGGCGCTCCTGAGCTGGATGGGGGTTGCCAGATGCCAACTCCATAGGATCGACGTTTCTTTTGCCTCCGGCGCTCCATGGCCCTGCAACCCGCCGCTGGCGCCCGGGATCTGAACCCCAGGGAGGTGGAGAGCAACCGCTGGCTCTGCGAGCAGCTGGCCCAGGTCTACCGCCTCTGGGGTTATGCCGAAGTGGCTCCCCCCGCCGTGGAGCGGCTGGAGACTCTGGCGGCCGGCGGTGGCATCAACCAGCTGGAGCTGGTGCGACTGGCCGCAGCCGAACCCCTGGGGCTGCGGCCAGAGATGACTGCCTCAATTGCCAGGGCTGCCTGCACCCGCCTGGCCGCTCGGCCGCGACCGCTGCGGCTGTGGAGCAGTGGGGTGGTCTTCCGTTGTGCCAGCGGTGATGGGGGCCAGCACCGGCTCGAGGAGAGGTTACAGAGTGGTGTCGAGCTGCTGGGGGCCGCAGGTCCAGGGTCCAGCGCCGGCGATGTGGAACTGCTTGCCCTGTTGCTGGCCTGCCTGCAGCAGCTCAAGATTGCCGCAGCCCAGCGCCCCCGCCTGCTGCTCGGCCACCACGGCCTGCTTTCAGCCCTGCTTGACCAGGTGCCCGACAGGCAGCGCACAGCCACCCGCAAAGCCCTGACCAGCTTTGACCCCTTGGCCCTGGGCCGGCTGCAGTTGCCTGGCTACCAGGGCCAGGCGCTCCAACAACTGATGCGGTTACGGGGCGAGCCTGAGCAGGTGCTCTACCAACTGGAGCAGCAGTTGGGCCCCTCGCCAGTGCTGAACGAACTGGCCGCCACCATCAAGGTGATCGCGCCGTTGGCTAGGCGCCACGGTATCGCCCTGCAGCTGGATCCCAGTTTTCAGCCCCACTACGACCTCTATGACGGCCTGGTGCTGCAACTTGTCTGTCAGGGTGCCGATGCTCCGGTAGCCATCGCCAGCGGCGGGCGCTACGACGCCCTGGTGGGGCGCTTCGGCGGCGAGCCCGGCGGGATGGGCTTCAGTTTTGAGGTTGGGGCCATCCGGGAGCTGTTGGGCACGGAAGTCACCGCCCCGCAGCGGCCCGACACAACCCTGGTGAGCTTCCAGGAGCCCTCCCAGCTCGAGGCTGCCCTGGCTGCTTTGCAGGAGTTCCATCAGCGGGGCGAACGGGCCGAGCTTCTGCACCAGCCCTGTGCCACCAGGAGCGGAGCGGAGGCCGTTGCGAGCCAACGGGGCTGCAATGCGACCCGCTGGCTAGGGCCCACTCCCTAGGATTCGCCCTCCCGGTTTGATGGTCTACATGGCCCACACGATCGTCACGGCCGTATGCGAGGGCGTCGCCGACTGCGTGGATGCCTGCCCGGTGGCCTGCATCCACCCCGGCAAGGGCGCCAACATCAAGGGCACCCCCTACTACTGGATTGATTTCGACACCTGCATTGACTGCGGCATCTGCCTGCAGGTGTGCCCGGTGGCAGGGGCAATTCTGGCCGAGGAAAAACCCGAACTGCAACAGGGCGGGTGAAGGACGCCAATCCCCATGCCACCGCGGTGCTGGTTTTCGATGGCGGCTGCCCCTTCTGCCGCCATTTCGCCGAGCTCAGTGAGCTGCGCAGCGGAATTGCCGGCTTGGAAATTCGCGACGGCCGCGCCGATACGGAGCTGCGCCGGCGGCTGCAGCAGGGCGGTCTACACCTGCGGGATGGGGCGTTTCTGATCGTCGGTGAGCAGCAGCTCCACGGTGCGGCGGCGATCCAGTGGCTCTGTGCCCGCATGGACCCAAGCGCCAGCCTGCTGCAGCTGCTCGCCCCCCTACTGGCTAGCCCGGCGCGAGCGCGGCGGCTCTATCCCCTGCTGCTGCTGGCCCGTCGAGTCGCCCTGGGGCTGAGGGGCCTACCAGCGGATCCAGACCAGCTGGCCCCCCGGCCCGGCTCAGGCGCCTGATCACCCCCCATGGCGGTTGAGCTGCTCATGGCAGGCGGATAGCCAGGCCCCACTGGCGTCGTAGGAACGAACCAGGCGCTCTAGCCGATCCGGACCGCTGAGCCAGCCGGCCTCGACGCTGAAGGCCTCGCGGTGACTCACCTGATCTGGACGGCGGCTATAGCCACCATCGGGCAAAAGTTGCGCAGCTTCCAGGTCGCTGCCAGCAAAACTGGTGCTGCACTCGCTTAGCTCGGGTTCGGCCCAGTCGGCTGAAACCGTGGCCCGAACTCCCCGCCAGTGGCCAAGGAGATGTTCGGCTTCAAGGGGCGGCCGCTCACTGGCCCCGCTACCGGCTCGAAATTCCCGAATCAGCACCAGGCTGCTGGGGCGGCCGGCGACGTCATACAGCTGCACCAGGCGATGGCGGCGGTTGGCGTCGATGAAGCCGTATTCAGCTGCGAAAGGGGTTTGGGGTGCCAGTTGCAGTGAGCCCTTGCAGAAGGTCCCGCTGGCAAAGAACACCGCCTGGCGTCCAAGGCTGCGGTAGTCCTGCTGGAGATCACTGATCGGCGCAGCGCCTTTGCCTTCAGGACCAAAGCGACGCAAGCGAAAGCGAACCAGCCGATCTTCTTCTGCGCTCTCGAGCGAGAGCACCGAGTCAGATTCCTTCTCGATTTCCCCAGCCAGGTTGATGGTGGCGAAGGATCCGTGCCACTCACCCTGGTTGCGCAGAAAATTCTGCCATTGGCTGGTCATCACGATGACTGCTTGGGAGGCATAGAGCGTAGACAGCGTCCAGGGGCGCCAGACAGGGGGGCGGTTTCCTGCCCATCGCCCCCCCTTGGCGGCAGGGCCCGAATCGTTGGAATCTGGGGTATCTCCATCAAGTTGGATCGTGTTGCAGGCAGAACAGGGTCAGATCCAGATCCACACCGAAAACATTTTCCCGATCATCAAGAAGGCCGTCTACAGCGGCCACGAGGTGTTCCTGCGGGAACTGGTGAGCAATGGGGTCGATGCGATCAGTAAGCGACGCATGGCCGCCATGGCCGGCGACTGCAGCGAGGGCCCGGAAGCCAGGATTGCGATTCGTATTGATCGCGAGAAGAGCACCCTCACCATTTCAGACAACGGCATCGGCATGAGCGCCGATGAGGTCAAGCGCTACATCAACCAGGTGGCCTTTTCAAGCGCGGAAGATTTCCTTGAGAAATACAAGGGGGAAAACGACGCAATCATTGGTCATTTCGGCCTGGGGTTCTATTCCAGCTTCATGGTGGCCAAGCAGGTGGAGCTGGTGACCCTCTCCGCCCGAGGGGATTCCGAGGCGGTGCGCTGGAGCTGTGATGGTTCTCCCAACTTCAGTCTGGAGGCGGCCGAGCGCAGTGAGCCGGGCACCGATGTGATTTTGCACCTGATGGAGGAGGAGCTTGAATACATCGAGCCTTCCAGAATCCGCACCCTGATCACCACCTATTGCGACTTCCTGCCAGTGGAGGTCCAGCTCGAAGGTGAAACAGTAAACAAGCGTCAAGCCCCCTGGCGCCAGAGCGCCCGTGAGCTCAGCGACAACGACTACATCGAGCTCTATCGCTACCTCTACCCTTTCCAGGGTGACCCCCTGCTCTGGGTGCACCTCAATACCGACTACCCCTACAACCTGCAGGGCATCCTCTATTTCCCCAAATCCAGCGGTCGGGCCGACTGGGAAAAGGGTGAAATCAAGCTCTACTGCAACAACGTTTTCGTTAGCGACTCGATCAAGGAGGTGGTGCCCCGCTACCTCCTGCCCCTGCGCGGTGTGATCGATTCCCCCGACATTCCGCTGAACGTGAGCCGCTCGGCCCTGCAGACCGATCGGCGGGTGCGCTCAATCGGCGGCTTCGTGGCTAAGAAGGTGGGTGATCGCCTCAAGGAGCTGTATCGTGATGACCCCAAGCGCTACGCCGAGATCTGGGAGTCGGTGGCACCTTTCATCAAGATCGGTGCCATGGAGGATGAGAAGTTTGCCGACCAGGTGGCCGAACTGGTGCTCTATGGCACGAGCGCTGCGGCTGCAGAAGGCGAGAGCCCCGATCCGATTCCAGGGGAGGCGGGCAAGTCATACACCACATTGGCGGGCTACCGCAGCCGTCTCGAGGGGACCAACGCCAAACGCATTCTTTACTGCACCGATGAGGCCGGCCAGGCAGGTGCCCTCGCCCTGTGGAAAAGCCAGGGAGCCGAGGTGTTACTTGCTGACACTTTCATTGATACCCAGTTCATTCCCTGGCTCGAATATCGCCATGAAGACCTCAAGTTTCAGCGGGTGGACAGTGAACTTGATGAGTCCCTGCAGGAAAAGGAGGGTGAACTGGCCAGTGCGGACGGCAAGGACAACTCCGAGAAACTGCGCGACCTGTTTAAGGCTGCCCTGGCCAACGACAAGGTGACCATCCAGGTGCAGGCCCTCAAGGGAGACAACGCCCCTGCGGCCCTGATCCTGTTGCCGGAGCAGATGCGTCGCCTTAACGACATGGGTGCCCTGATGGAGCAGCGACTGCCAGGCCTGCCCGACCACCATGTGCTGCTGGTAAATCGCAAACACGCCCTGGTGGAGGGCCTGCTCAAGCTCTCGGCCGGCGCGGTCATCACCGGCGCGGGGGGGGGCAGCTCGCCCAGCCAGCAACTGGCCGATGACCTGGGTCGTCACCTCTACGAAATGGCACGCCTGGCGGTGGGCGGCCTGGAGCCAAACCAGCTCGCCGGCTTCCAGCAGCGCAGTGCGGACCTGATGGGCCGACTGATGCAGCGAGGCATGTAGGGCACGGGCCGGGGTCTAAAAACTGATCCAGCCCTTTGCCAGGGCAAATTGGACTCCGGCCGTACCGATCAGGGCACCTACTAAGCCACCGGCGAAGGCCAGAAATCCCAGCGGAGCCCCCATCGCCTCACTGATGGTCGAGGGCTCCAGCAGGCTCAGGCGCTCATCGGCAGCGGATTGATGCTTCTGCTGACGACGGACAAGGGCTTCGAAATCAGGCATTCGATCTCCTGGGCAACGGATAGGTAAGCCGACCAGCCGGCCATGCGGCGGGGGTCTGAGCGACCCCGGTCGTCGGCCGCATCAAACACAGCGACGCCAAGGCTTTCAGCCTTGTCAAAGGCTGCCAGTAGGGGAATTTCACTGCTCATCACCGACAGGCCAAAGGTCTGCAGTGCGGCTCTGGCTTCATCGGCTGCGCGCTGCTGACGCGTATCCACCTTTACCAACAGAACCGCATGGGGTACCTTCACGATCTGCAGCAGCCTGGCCAGTTCCACGGTCAGCTCCACGGCCCTGGCCTTTGGAGAGGTGGGAAGCAGCACCAGATCCGATCCGACCGCCAGGTGGCGTAATTCCTCTTCATCGCTGCTGGCCTGGCCGTCTGTGATGACCACATCAGCTGAGCGGGTGGCTTTGGCGGCCGCCTCCACAGGCACCACCGAGAAGGGCAGTTCGCCGCGGATGGCATAGGCCAGCGCTGAGCGGTTCCGATCGGCATCGACAACGCATACGGATAGCCCCTTGCCGGCCCACACACTGGCGAGGTGAATGCTGGTGCAGGTTTTGGCTACCCCACCCTTCTGGCCAGAAACGGTGATGAACACCGCATACCGTCAACTGGGTGGAACATAACCTGAACCAACCGTTTTTTCGGTAAGCACGGCCACCTGACGGGCACCCGTTTGATAGGGTTGGGCCAATTCAGATAGATGTCATGTCCCGTGTCTGTGAGCTCACTGGCAAGCGAGCCAACAACGGCATGGCCGTATCCCACTCCCATGTGCGCACCAAGAAGCTCCAACAGGTGAACCTGCAGGAGCGCAGGCTTTGGTGGGCCGAGGGCAACCGGTTTGTCAAGTTGCGCGTTTGTACCCGCGCCCTCAAAACCATCCAGAAAAAAGGTCTGGGTGCCTACGCCAAGGAACTCGGCGTGAACCTCGCCAAAATCTGAGCCGACCATGCGGCGCCGGGCACTGCTAAAGGCTTTGGCGGCCCTTGCCCCCCTCTCCGCAGGAGGTTTCGGCTTGATGTCGTTCGCCCGTCGGGCTGACGCCATCGGTGGAACCTTGCCGCTGTTGAACCAGCCTGCGCCAGATTTCAGCCTTGCCGGCATCGCACCAGCTGGCAAGGGGGAGGTCGTGGAGACCAGGCTGCAACTGGCCGATTTTGGTGGCAGCTGGCTGGTGCTCTACTTCTATCCCCGGGATTTCACCGGCGGTTGCACCCTGGAGGCCCGTGGCTTCCAGCGTGATCTTGCCGCCTTCAAGGCCGCTGGGGCAGCGGTTGTAGGTGTCAGTGCCGATGACGCCGACTCCCATGCCGAGTTCTGCAGTAGTGAGGGCCTGGCCTTCCCCCTGCTCTCCGATCCTGCCGGCACAGTCAGCAGGGCCTATGGCAGCTGGATCGCGCCCTTCTCCCAACGCCACACATTTTTGATCGATTCGGCCGGGGTGTTGCGGGCCAACTGGCTGGCCGTGCGGCCCAGTGGCCACAGCGCCGAGGTGCTTGCAACCCTGCAGGGGCTCCAGGCCGGCTGAGCGGCCAAACCCCGACAGCTTGCTAGCAAACGGCAATTTGGTTTGCCAGGTCTTGCAGTAGTTGGCGATGGACCTCCGTTTGTTGGCGCAGGGCGGCCAGTCGGGCCGCCGCAGGCGGGCTGTCGAGTGCGCCGCTCCAGGCCGCCAGCAGCTCGGCCGGGGCCGCCATCGCATCGAGGTTGTGGCAGGGGCAGCCCAGGCCGTCAGCGGCAGCTTGCACCTTGGGGTCGTAGCTGAGGGCAGCACAGGGTGCTCCGGCGAGGGCAGCCAAGATGAGGCCGTGGAGCCGCATGGCCACCACCAGCCCGGCACCGCTGGCCACCGCCATCGCCTCGCTGGGCCGCTCTGCCAGCACCTCCCGGCTGCGGCCAGCCAGGCCCGCAGGCAGCAGCTGCTGCTGGTCAAGCTGCTCCAATAGGCCCCTGTCCTGGGCGGAGTGAAAGGGGAGCCAGATCACCTCGCGGTCCTGCAGGCGGGCCAGTTGGTCGAGGGCCTGGAGATAGGGGTGCCAGGCCGCTCCCTGCAGCTCTTTGGTGGGACGTAGGCAGAGCACCAGGGGGCCTCCGCTGCCACGCCACGGCTGGGCCGATAGGGCCCAGACCGGATCGCTGCCCACCGGGCCATCACGGCCAAGCTTTCTGGCCAGAGCCGCCGACTCCTGGTCGCGCCAACTCACCGCCGTGACCAGGCCGAGCAGGCGCCCAACCAGGATCCGGCTGGGTCGCCGCCGCAGGGGCCCCAATCCCTGGCCCCAGAGCAAGACGGGCTTGGCCTCGAGTCGGGCGGCAAAGATCAGGGCCGCGTAGTAGAGCAGGCTGCGGAAGCTGGTGGAATCCTGCAGCAGGCTGCCGCCACCCAATACCAGCCCATCGCAGTTACTGAGGGCCTTGAGCACCTGGGCCAGGCTGCGGCGCTGCACCGTATCCACCCGGAAGCGTTGCCGCACCAGGTCGGTGTCATAGGCGGTGACCGTCGCCTTAAACCCTGCTGGCAGGTGGCCTAGCAGCACTTCCAGCAGGGCGTCATCACCGAGGTTGTGCTCGCCGTAGTAGCCAACCAGCAAGAGCTGCCGCCTGGCCTTTTCCCCCTTCTGTCTGGTCTCGCGCACGAGCCGATCGACTCCTACCTTTCAGCTTCGCACCCTGAGAAGATTGGGCCCATGCATGCGCTCTCCCTGCCCACCTGGTGGATCCACATCACCTCCGTACTGGAGTGGGTAGTCGCCATGCTGGCTGTGCAGCGGCTCGGAGTGCAACGGCGGGAGGGGGGCTGGCGCTGGCTGAGCCTGGCCATGCTGCCTGCCCTGGTCAGCGCCATGGCTGCCTGCACCTGGCACCTGTTCGACAACAGCCCCGAGCTTTACGGGCTGGTGGTTTTCCAGGCGGGTCTCACCGCCATCGGCAACGCTGCCCTGGCCCTGGCCGCCTGGAACCTGCTGCGCCAACAGCGCCAGGTCAATTCATGAACGGCATGGGTGGCGTGCTCAGCTGGCTCGCCCAGATCGATCCCAGCCCCCTATTCGTGCTGTCGCTGCTTCCCTATTTGGCCTTCCTCTGGTGGGCGAGCCAGGTGGAGGGATTTCCAAAGCTGGCCCTGCGGGGTTTCCAGTGCACCCTCCTGTTCGTGGCCGTGACGATTGGGGCGGCCATCGTTGCCCAACTGCGCTACGGCGAATTGCTGGCCAACGTCGATGCCCTCCATGGCGGTGCCGAATCCCTGCTCACCGTCTCGAACCTGCTGGTGGTGCTCGGCTTCAGCGGCTTCGGCGCCGCGCTGGGCCGGAGGCAATGAACAAGTCTTAAGCAGGGGGGGCGCAATGCGATCGGCCCCGGAAGATGGGGCGTTGCCATTCGCTCCATGCTTACTCCCCTTCTAGCTTTGGCCCCTGCTTCCATCTCCTGGTCGCCCAAGGTGGCGTTGGTGATGATCGTCTGCAACGTGATCGCCATTGCCATTGGCAAGGCCACCATCAAGCAACCCAACGTGGGCCTGCAGCTACCCAGCCCGACCCTGTTTGGTGGTTTCAGCCACGGCGCCATGCTCGGCACCCTCAGCCTCGGTCACATCCTCGGCATGGGCGCCATCCTTGGCCTGGCCTCCCGCGGGGTGGTCTGAGCCACCAGGAGCCAGGGGGCGTCAGGCGGCTACAGGCTGGCTGGCGCCCGCCAGATTCGAAGCCAGGGGAGAGCCGTAGCGCTCCAAGATTCGATCGGCCATCTGGGGTGGGGTGAGGCCCAGGCTCTGCTTGCTTTGATCTGGGCTGGCGTGGTCAACCAACACGTCGGCAATGCCGATGCGCAGCACCGGCACAAGCACGTTGTGGTCAACGAGCGCTTCGACCACCGCGGAGCCAAAGCCGCCGGCAAGGGCAGCTTCCTCCATGGTCACTACCCGGCCGATACGTTGGGCCATCGGCAGAATCAGGGCCTCGTCTAGGGGCCGCAGGAAACGGGCGTTGATCACCGCTGCCCGCATCCCCTTTTCCTGCAGCAGCCCGGCGGTGGCCATGGCCGGACTCACCATGGCCCCGTAGGCCACGATCAGGAGGTCATCGCCATCGGTAAGCAGCTCGCCGCGACCGATCTCCAGGGGTAGAAAGCCCTCTTCAGCCAGGGGAACCCCCTCGCCCTCCCCGCGGGGAATGCGCAGGGCACAGGGGCCGCTGTGTTGGATAGAGGTCACCAGCATCCTCTGCAGCTCGCCCTCGTCCTTGGGGGCCATCACGGTGAAATTGGGGATGGCGCGGAAATAGCTGATGTCGTATTGGCCTTGGTGGGTGGGGCCATCGGCCCCGACAATGCCAGCCCGATCCAACACAAAGGTGACCGGCAGATTCTGAATGCCCACGTCGTGGATCAGCTGGTCAAAGGCCCGCTGCAGGAAGGTGCTGTAGATCGCCACCACCGGCTTGAGGCCCTCACAGGCCATGCCGGCTGCCATGGTGACGGCGTGCTGTTCGGCGATGCCAACGTCGAAATACTGTTCGGGTAGGGCCTTCTCGAGCAGGTCGAGGCCGGTGCCGGTGGCCATGGCGGCGGTGATGCCCACCACTGTCGGGTCCTGCTCACAGAGCTTGACCAGGGTCTGGCCAAATACCTTGCTGTAGCCAGGCGGTTTCGGCTTACTGGAGGGATAGGCCTTGCCGGTGGCCAGGTCGAAGGCACTTTGGGCGTGGTAGCCCACCTGATCGGCCTCCGCATAGGCATAACCCTTGCCCTTGGTGGTGGCCACATGCACCAGCACGGGACCTTCAGTGCGATGGGCCTGCTCAAAGGTGCGCACCATCCCGGCGATGTCATGGCCATCGATCGGGCCGATGTAGGTGAAGCCCAACTCCTCGAACACGGCTCCCACCTTGGGAACCGCCAGGCGCTTCATGCTCTCTTTGAGGGTTTTGAGTTCATTGGGCAGCTCGCCGTGCAGGAAGGGCAGGTGCTTGATCGCCTCCTCCGCATTGCCCTGGAGGAACTGCAGGGGCGGACTCAGCCGCATCCGGTTCAGGTAGGTGGAGAGGGCCCCCACCGGCGGGCTGATCGACATGTCGTTGTCGTTGAGCACCACCAGCAACTTGGTTTTCGGCAGGTGGCCGGCATGGTTGATCGCCTCCAGGGCCATGCCACCGGTGAGGGCCCCATCGCCGATCACGGCTACACATTTGAAATCCTCGCCGCGGCGATCCCTGGCCAGGGCCATCCCCAGGGCAGCAGAGATGGAGGTGCTGGCATGGCCGGCGCCGAAATGGTCGAAGCGGCTCTCACTCCGCTTTAGGTAGCCCGCCACCCCATTCTTCTGGCGCAGGCTGTCAAAATTTTTGTATCGCCCAGTCACCAACTTGTGGGGATAGGCCTGGTGGCCCACATCCCAAACCACCTTGTCGCGCTCGAGGTCGAGGGTTTGGTAGAGGGCGAGGGTCAGCTCCACCACCCCCAGCCCTGGGCCGAGATGGCCGCCGCTGGTGCTCACCACCTCCAGATGGCGCTCCCGGATCTGGCGGGCAATCGCTTCGAGCTCAGCCGTGCTCAGGCCGTGCAGCTGATTCGGATGACTGAGCTCGCTGAGATGCATGCACAGCCCTGGAGGTGCAGTGCAATCTAGGCCTTGGCTTCCACTGGCAGGTGCGAATTGCGACACTGGTGCCATGAGCGCCGATCCCCAGACCTACCTCCAGCGAATCCTGCGGGCCCGGGTCTACGACGTGGCCATTGAGTCGCCGCTGGATCCCGCGCCGAATCTCTCAGCCCGCTTGCACAACCGGGTATTGCTTAAGCGGGAGGACCTACAGCCGGTCTTCAGCTTCAAGCTGCGGGGTGCCTACAACAAGATGGTGGGCCTGAGCGCGGCCGAGCTGGAGCGGGGCGTGATTGCCGCCAGCGCCGGCAACCATGCCCAGGGGGTTGCCCTGGGGGCCCAGAAGCTGGGCTGCCGGGCCGTGATCGTGATGCCTGTCACCACGCCTGAGATGAAGGTCAGGGCTGTTGCCGCCCGGGGGGCCGAGGTGGTGCTGCACGGCGATAACTACGACGCGGCCTGCGCCGAAGCAACTCGCCTGGGCCAGGAGCGGGGCCTCAGTTTCATCCATCCCTTCGACGATCCCGACGTGATTGCCGGCCAGGGCACGATTGGGCTGGAGATCCTGCGCCAGTGTTCCTCACCACCTGATGTGATCTACGTGGCCGTGGGTGGTGGCGGCCTGATTGCCGGCATCGGTGTGTACGTAAAGACCCTCTGGCCCCAGGTGCAGATCGTGGGCGTTGAGCCCGAGGACGCGGACGCCATGACCCGTTCCCTTGCCGCCGGCGAACGGGTGGAGCTGGAGCAAGTGGGCCTATTTGCCGACGGAGTGGCCGTGCGCAGGGTGGGGGAGCACACCTTTGCCCTGGCCCAGCAGACGGTGGATCGGATGGTGACGGTGAATACCGACGCCATCTGCGCCGCCATCAAGGACGTGTTTGAAGACACCCGCTCGATCCTGGAGCCGGCCGGGGCCCTGGCGGTGGCGGGGATGAAGCGCGACGTGGCGCAGCAGGGATTGCATGGCAAGACCCTGGTGGCGGTGGCCTGCGGCGCAAACATGAACTTTGATCGCCTGCGCTTCGTGGCCGAACGCACGGAGATCGGCGAAGACCGTGAGGCGATGTTGGCGGTGGAAATTCCCGAGCAAACCGGCAGCCTGAGGCGCTTCTGTGGCGTGCTGGGCCAGCGCAACCTCACCGAATTCAGCTATCGCCTGGCCGATCCCCGGGTGGCCCATATTTTTGTTGGGGTGCAGACCAGCGGCACGGCCGATGAACAGGACCTGATCCACGACGTGCGCCGGGCGGGGTTCCCCTGCCTCGACCTCTCCAACGACGAACTCGCCAAGCTGCACCTGCGCCACATGGTGGGTGGACGCCTACCCGCCAGTGCTGGGGCCGCCCTCGAGCTGGGTGAGGAGCTGCTTTACCGCTTCGAATTCCCGGAAAAACCGGGCGCCCTGATGGCCTTCGTCAACGCCCTGCACGCCAGCTGGAATATCAGCATTTTTCACTACCGCAATCACGGAGCTGACGTGGGCCGGATCGTGGTGGGCGTGCAGGTGCCCCGTAGCGAGAGGCCGCAGTGGCAGGACTTCCTTGCCGGCCTGGGCTACCAGCACTGGGACGAAACCGACAATCCTGCCTACCGGCTGTTCCTCGGCCCCAGCACCAGCCCCCTGCCGGCCCTGGCGTGAACTGGCCTGGGCCAGGCAGGTTGGGGTACCCTGCGCCCATGCAGACAGGTGCCCCAGCTGAGGCGATTGAGAATCTCTCCTTACCTGCTCGGATTGAGGCGATTCTCTATCTAAAAGGCAGGCCCCTGACCCTGGCCGAACTGGCGGCCATTGCCATGGTCAGCCGCGAGGAGGCTGAGCTCGGCCTGATCACCCTGATCACCGACTACGCCCACCGCGACACCGCCCTGGAGGTGCGCCAGGAGGGCAAGTGCTACAGCCTGCAGTTGCGAGAGGGCCTGGGCGATCTGGTTCAGAACCTCTTGCCCGTCGACCTCTCCACCGCCGCCCTGCGCACCCTGGCCACAATCGCCCTCAAAAAGCGCATCCTCCAATCTGAATTGGTGGAGCTGCGTGGCTCTGGGGCCTACGACCACATCAAGGAGCTGCTGGCCCAGAACTTCATCGAGCGCAAGCGCCAGAGCGACGGCCGTTCCTACTGGCTCACCCTGGGCGAAAAATTCCATCGCACCTTCGCCATCAGGGCCGAAGACCTGCAAGCTCGAACCCCCACCACAGCGAAAGGCTGGCAAACCGCTGCCTAGAGTTCACTCAATTGAAGGTTTGCTCCATCCATGGAAGCTCTGAGTTTCTTGTTGCAGGTGCTGGCCCAGACCTTGAGCATCTACACCTTGGTGCTGTTGGTGCGGGTGCTGCTCAGCTGGTTCCCCAACCTTGACTGGAGCAATCCGCTGCTTTCGACGGTGAGCTCGATCACAGACCCCTACCTGAACGCCTTCCGGGGGCTGATTCCGCCCCTGGGCGGGCTTGACCTCTCGGCGATTCTCGCCTTTCTGGCCCTGCAGTTGGTCCAGAGCCTGCTC
>ERZ888423.743-NODE-743-length-32400-cov-23.488762_pt1 | contig 32400 bp, 22 predicted proteins | sample MGYA00520523_ERZ888423 | MGnify/ENA primary metagenome ERZ888423 (study PRJEB32303, sample SAMEA104408611) | aquatic metagenome | biome: Brackish water; feature: Pelagic; material: water | place: Baltic Sea | collected 2014-06-08T10:24:00 | depth 30,27 m ...
GCGGACTTCGTCATGGCGGTTCTCCCTGTTTGGCCGCAATGTGCCTGCCTGCGCCGCCGGCCGCCAGACCTCCCGCCGGGGGAGGGGTTGCGCCGGATCCGGCGGGCGCAGACACTCGCGCAGACCGGCAGGAGACGAGACGTGGAACAGGCAGAAGACTTCCGGCAGGAGACGCGCGCGCTGCACGGCCTCGTTGCCTCGCTTGCGCCCGGCACCTGCGATGAGCCCACCCAGTTCAAGGGCTGGACCATCGCGGACGTGATCCGCCACCTGCATTTCTGGAACCGGATGGCGCATTTCCAGCTCAGCGATCCGGACGCGCTGACGGCACACCTGAAACAGATGGCAAAGCGCGCCATCCCGATGCGCGCCTACGAGGCAGAGCAGCTGGGCCACCTTGCGCCGGCGGACCTTGTTGCCGAATGGGCCGGGTTTGCGGAGACGGCCGCCGACCTGTTCGCGGCCGCCGACCCCAGGGCCCGCCTCAGATGGGCCGGGCCGGACATGAGTGCCCGCTCCTCGATCACAGCGCGCCTGATGGAGACCTGGGCGCATGGCCAGGAAGTCTACGACCATGCGGGCGTCGTGAGAAAAAATCATGACCGGGTCGGAAACATTGTGACCCTGGGCGTCAACACATTTGGCTGGACGTACGCGGCGCGCGGCGAAAAACCACCCGGACCGATGCCGTACCTCGTGCTCACAGCCCCGTCAGGCGGGATCTGGACCCACGGCGAACCCAGCCAAACCGAGCGGATCGAAGGGCTCGCAGAAGACTTCTGCCAGGTGGTCACCCAGACCCGGAACATTGCCGACACGACCCTCAAAGTGACCGGGCCCGTCGCAACCGACTGGATGAGCAAGGCGCAATGCTTTGCCGGCGCCCCAAATCCGCCGCCTGCTGCAGGAACGCGCTTTACCCGGAAGGCCGGCGCGCCCTGACACTGGACAAGATGCCCGCCCGCGTTACGAGACCTGCCTCACACAAAGCCTTTCAGGGAGCCTTCTGCCATGTCGATCCTTCTGCTTGAAAAACGCGGGCCTGTTGCCCTTCTGACACTGAACCGCCCTGAGATGATGAACGCGCTCGGCCAGGAAGGTGATGGCCCGGCCGTCGCAGCAGTCTGCGCCGAAATCACGGCAGACCCCTCGATCCGCTGCGCTGTCCTTACGGGGGCTGGCCGCGCCTTTTCCGCCGGCGGCGATGTCAAGGCAATGAAGGAAAAAACCGGCGCGTTCGGCGGCAGCCCCGCTGACATACGCGAAGGCTATCGCCGCAACATCCACATGATTGTGCGGGCGCTGTACAATCTCGAAGTACCCCTGGTCTCGGCGATCAATGGCCCCGCCATCGGCCTCGGCTGCGATGTCGCCTGCATGGCAGACATCCGCATCGCTGCCGACACAGCCAAGATGGGCGTCACTTTCCTGAAGCTCGGCCTGATCCCGGGAGATGGCGGCGCCTGGCTGTTGCCGCGCCTGATCGGGGCGTCGCGGGCCGCAGAGCTGCTGTTCACCGGAGATGTGATCGATGCAAAGACAGCTGCCGAGTGGGGCCTCGTGTCCCGCGTTGTGCCGGCAGACAGGCTGATGGACGAAGCGATGGCGCTCGCCAACAGGATCGCCCAGCAACCGCCGCAGGCGCTGCGCCTCGCCAAGACGCTGATGCGTCATGGCACGACATCTTCCTATGACACGATCATGGAAATGTCGGCAGCCGCCCAGGCGCTGATGCACGAGACGAACGACCATGTGGAAGGCGTCAACGCGATCCTCGAGAAGCGCGCGCCGGTCTTCAACGGCAACTAGGCAGCGCCTGAGCCCCTGTCAGGCAACGATGCCTGCCGCCAGCAGCGCCCTGATGTCTGCTTCGCTGCGGCCGAGGGAGGCGAGCACTTCTGCAGTATGCTGGCCGGGGGTCGGCGAAGGACCCTTGGGCCCGTCATCCGCGCCCGGAAAACGCACAGGCGAGGCAGGCGAGGCGTAAGTCGTACCATCGCCCCTGGCGCTCGGTGTCTGCACAATGGCGCCGGCCGCAAAGGCCTGCGGATCCCCGGCGACATCGGCGAGCGTCTGCACGGGCGCCCAGGCGATGGATTCCGCGTCGAGACGCGCGGCGAGCTGCGTCATGTCCCAGGCGCCGAACCCGGCATCCAGGATGGCCACAACTTCAGCGGCGTTGGCGCGCCGGCCCTTGGCGTTGTTGAAGCGCGGATCGTCGATCAGATCCTCGCGGCTGACGACGCGGCAGAGGGGCGCCCAGTCCGTCTCGCCCTGACGCGCGACGATACAGAACCACTTGTCGTCCCTGGTCTGGAAAAAATTCGAGATCGGCACGTTCTGCTCGCCCCGGCCCTTGGTGGAGGCAACCCGGCCGAAGAAGAGCTGGATCGCGAGATCTGACCCCATCGCGTAAAGCCCTGTGCGGAAGAGGGACGCCTCCACCAGGCGGCCCGTTCCGGTGCGCGCAGCTTCGACAAGCGCGGCGCAGATACCGGCAGCTGCGGCGATGGAGGTGGTGTGGTCGCCAAACGCGGTGCGCAGCGGGAAGGGCTCTCCCCCTTTAGGGATCGTGAGATTTGCAACGCCTGTTCGGCTCCAGAAGCTGGCTATGTCGAAGCCCGGACGATCCGCGTCCGGACCTTCGAGCCCGTAGCCGGTCAGCGAGCAGTAGACGAGCCTGGGATTGAGAGCTTTCAGGGAACCGTAATCCAGGCCGGACCGCGTCAGGCCGCCGGGGCGTACGTTCGTCAGGAAGACATCAGCATCTTTGACCATTTCACGGATCAGCGCCTGGCCTTCCGGTCTGCTGGTGTCGATGACGACAGATTTCTTGCCGCGATTGTCGAAATCGAAGACGGGATTGTCCTGCAGGTCCGTACCGATGGTGCGGAAGAAGAGGCGGATGGGGTCGCCGCCCGGTGGCTCGATCTTGGTGACGTCTGCGCCCCAGTCGCGCAGGATGCAGCCGGCACCCGGCGCCGCCATGTATGTGGCGTATTCGACGACCTTTATGCCTTCCAGCATGCGCGCTCCTCCTGATCTCTCAGGACGGTGTGGCGCGCTCAGCCCGAAATGCCAAGACTTATCGCGGCGGCAGCTTTACCCGGCTTCGGGGCGCCTGGCCGATGTGGGCAACAGGGCAAGCTGGCGGGACTGGCCCACCCAGTCATCACGCCCGATCCGGCCTTTGAAATGCAGCAGCTTGGCGTCCACGTACTCGACATCGGCGCTGCTCCATTCGGCGATCTGCCAGAAATAGAACACGCCGACGTCGTGCAGCAGTTCCGTGAGCATCGGGCCGACGCCGACAATCAGTTCCAGGTCATCGCCCGTCCCGAAGGCAGCGTGGGTCAGCAGGTTGGCTTCGTCGTCCACGCGGCGGGCCAGCGCAATAGGATCAGGGCGGGGGGCCGGACGCGGCGCCGGCTCTGGCGGCGGGGCGGGAACGGTGCGCGCCGGGCGCGGTACCGGGCGAGGTTCAAAGGGGGCCGGCGTTTCGGCGCGAACGCGTGGTTCAGCCTCGGCGCGGGGCGCTTCGCCCCGGTTGCGCAGCATCTGGTGAACCGCCGTGAGCCCGTACTCGATCGCCGTCAGCCGGTCTTCCAGTGCGCCGAGATCGAATGTCGATTCGATAGAGCGCAGGGCAAGGTCAATCCGGGTATAATCCGGTTGCGGAGTATTGAGGACCGCCTCCTGGAGCGCGGCAAGGCGGCGCTCCAGAGACCCTGTGCGGTTCTGGCCGCGCAGTTCGGTGCGGATCGCGGCCAGCGAGGCATCCAGGGCGCCGAGCTGGCTGTAGACCGGCTCCAGGTCGGCGGGCCGGCGCGACAGCACGTCAAGGTCGCTCTCGATGCCGGCAAGGGTGCCAATCAGCATTTCGGAAGAGGGGCCTGCGGCGAGGCGCGCCTCGAGGCGCCCAAGACGCTCGACGATGGGCGCGAGATCGGGTTCAGGTATCTGGACCTCGCGAACGGCCATTTCGAGCGCGCTCACGCGCTGCAGCACGATGTCCAGATCGGGCTCGCGGTCCTTCGCAGCGACCGCGAGCGCGCCGATTTCACCCGACAGGCGCTGCAGCTCCGGACGGCACGAGAGTTCCTCAATCCGGGTTTGCAGCGGCGCCAGATCCGGCTCCGGCAGTTCCAGGTTCTCAATGGCCACCTGGATCGCCGCCATCGCGCTGTGCACAGGCCCGAGATCGGTTTCGGGCAAGCGGATCGCGCAGATCAGTTGCTCAAGGCGCTCAAGCCGGGGCTCGACCGCGCCGCGAAGGTCGGGCAGGCGGGCGTCGCTGACATGCGCCGAAAGCGCGGTGAGGCGCGTGTTGACACTTTCGATGTCGGGCATGCGCAGATTGTCGATGCGGGCCGAGACGCCCCGAATGTGCTGGTCAATGGCTTCGAGATGCACCGTGCGCATCGATGCGATGGCGGCGGAGATGGCGGAGACGGACTGCTCCACGCCGCCAAGACGTTCCTGCATGGCCGCCGCGTTCTGGTCCGGCGCCGAGACGGCGCGCTCCAGGTCCGACAGCTTCAGCTCCACCGGCAGGAAGTCGGGCTGGGGCGGGCGGTAGCTCGCGAGGGCCATCTTCAGCGAATACTCGACATCCTCGCGCGTCAGCGCCTTGCCCTGCGCCAGGAAGGCATCAACCTGGCGGTTCAGTTCCGTGTGAGTGTCCGTCACATCCACGAACCTGCGGCGCATCCACCACCAGGCGAATGCCGCCCCCATCAGGGCCGCGAGGCAGAGCAGGACGAAGATCTTGAAAAGCAGAAAAGCCATGGTCAGGCTCCGGGCGCGGAAAATTTGAGAGGGTAGGATCTGGTGTCAGTCATTCGTCAGCCCTCAGGATGCGGATTTCGATCCGGCGGTTCATGGCGCGGCCATCCTCAGCCGCGTTGTCGCCGAGGGGCTGCGCTGAGCCATAACCGGCCGCGATGATGCGGGAAGGCGCCACGCCGCGCTGGATCAGCGCTGCGCGCACGGCTTCGGCGCGGCGGCGGCTGAGGCTTTCGTTCAAGCCGTCGCCGCCTGTATTGTCCGTATGCCCCTCAACGCGCAGGGTGCCAGGGCAATCGGCAGCGGCGTGGGCCGTCAGATCGAGCACGGCGGTTTTTGAACTCGCGATGCGGTCGCTGCCGGAATCGAACTCGATCCGGGACGCCTCAAGCAGGCGCGTGAGTTCTTCCTGGCAGGTTTCGACAACTTCCTGCGCGAGGATATCAATCTCGCCGACTGAACCATAGGTGAGCGGCGCGCTGGCAAGCGTGCGCACGCGCTCTGCTGCGCTGCCGTGAACCTCGCATCGCAGGTCAAACCGGAGTGCAGTGAGGCGCGCGGTTCCGGAATTGCAGAGCCTGAGCGTCTCGACGCCGCGCAATGCCGCCTCGCGGAAGCCGTCAGGCGCCGCAATGCCAATTGTCTCGAGATTGCTTTCCACGAGCTCAATGCGCGCCGGCCGGTTCGTGTTCGCAGCTTCGATGACCGCGTCGCGGGTTGCAATGTCCGGAACGCGCCCGTCCAGCGTCAGCCTGGCGCCGGACAGTCTGAACAGGTATTCTGGTGTGTCGGCGCCCGCAGCCAGGCGCGCCACTGAGCCGGATGCCTGACCCGGCCCTGCAGTCCCTGCACCGAAGGCGCCCGTTACCTTCGTGACGGGCCGGGCGAGGCCGAGCCATGTGGGCGCGCGCGCGGCCTGGACCGCGCTCAGCAACCGCTCGCCCGCTTCGGGGGTCGGCGGCTCGCCGATAACGGTGACCCATTGACCCGAGACGTCCAGGCTTGCCCATTGCGCGCCCGTCTCGAGGATCGTTCGCTCCGCTGTCAGGCGGACCACGTTTTCGATGCTGTGATGGGCAAAACCACTCCAGGCGGCGATTGTCAGGAGGACAAACCCGGTCAACGGCAGCAGGCCATAGGGAAAAAATGGCAGCCCGTCGCCGGACGCGGCCCGGAACCGGCGAACGCTGTGCGCCGCCTTCTCCGCAGACACTTCCGGGCCCAGACTCATTTTGTTTCCCCTTGAAGGCGCCGGCCCATCTGCGAGGGACGCCCCGCCGCGTCGATAAAGTAAAGCCATAACAGAACCAGTGCAGCAATACTTCGCCCCAACGGGTTGTCGAATAGCTGCCTGCTGCCTCCTGACGCTGCGACCCCGGTATGGGCTTTCGTCCCGCGCGGCGCAATTTTTGATTTGATTTCCGCACCTTGGCCGGCGCCGCCGGTCTGGCCCCGGCGCAGGCCCAGAGAATACGTGCGCCGGCTGCGGGATGTCCGGAAGCGGAATATTCTTGCAGCAAGCATTGTATTCGGCAGGGTATTCGCTTGGCACGCGAGTCGTTTTATTCAAGTTCGCGCATCAGCACTTGCGGCGTCTGTTTGGTGTTGCAGGCAATAGTGATCCCGCGTCACACTCGTGCAGATGGGCCAGCACCTGAACTCTCCGATCATCCATGTAATCGATCCGGTCGCCCATGCGGGTCTGTCAGGCCATCCGCTGTGCCGGATGGCGGCCTGGCCCCTGGGCGCCTCCTGCACAGACGTGGCATTCACGCCGGCTGAGGCAGAGCGGCTCGGGCGCATGAAATCGCCGCGGCGAAAGGCCGAAATGGAAGGGTCGTTTGTCCTGCGGCGCCGGTTGATTGCCGCCATGGCAGGCGGCGCGCCGGAGGAGGCCCGGATGAGTTCGGCCGAAGGCGGCGCACCTGTGCTGCTGCAACCCGCTGGCTGGGCTATGTCTCTGGCGAACAAGGATGCCTGCACGGTCGTCGCGCTGGCCGCAGCTCCGGCCAAGATCGGTGTCGACATCGAGATTGTCCGCGAGATGGACTGGCGCCCGGCACTGTCGACGATCAGTCGTGACGCGGAGCGCGCGCAGTTCGAGGACGCACCGGGCGCCCCGGCTTCAAAGCTCAGGGCCTTCTACCGTATGTGGACCCTGAAAGAGGCAGTACTGAAGTCCACGGGCCGAGGGTTCCGAGCCGGGCCCAAAGCCGTTGACACCCCCCGGGCACTCCTGTTTTCGCCCGGCGCGGGCATGCTCCGGGCATTCGGCGGCACGTTCGACTTCTGGACAGCAGATATAAACGACGCGGTCGTCAGTCTCGTTCAGAGACGGGCCTGATCCGGCTTGCGGAAGGCAATCGAAAGCGGGTTGCATTCGTAGATCCGCAAGCCATCGCACCACAGCGAGCCGCGCGCGACGGCGAGGATGCGTTCAGCCGTTTTCTCAAGGCTCAGCAGTTCGATCACGGTCACCACCTCCCGCTTTTCCGGCATCACCTGTCCGCGATAGGACCACTTCACGCGCTCACCGATGGCGGGCGTCTCTGCCACCATGCCTTTCAGCTCAGCCGCCGGGACTTTCAGCAAGACTGCGCGCATCAGGAGCTGTTCAAGCGCATCAAGCCCCAGAGAACCGGGCTGGACGGGATCATTGAAGAAGTGCGCCTTGAAGTACCAGGCGGAGGGATCAACCGCCTGGCGGCCCCGGATGAGACCGAGGCCTGCGCTGCCACCTGCGGGGTCAAAGTAATCCGCCCGGTCGAGCATCCGGAGCTGGCCGGCGGCGAGGCGGGTGTCTTCGGGTGAAATGTCCTTCGGCGATGAGGCAAGCGCGAGATAGCCACGATCCGTGTCGCTGACCGGCAGGCCTGCCTGGCGCACAAGAGCGGCGGACGGGAAGAAACCAAACCTGGTATTGAGGTCCATGACCGGCTCGCCCGTCCTGAGACGTGCCGAAACATCGAACGCGACGATGGTCATCGGCCCGGCCCTCGAGAAACCTGTCAGCGTCGTCTGCACACAGACGGTTGCGTCCTGCGGGCCGATCATCCGGTGGATCCTGCCATCGCCTTCGAGGTTGCGGAAACGGTCGCCGCCTTCCAGCGCGAAACCGCAATGGCTGGCGAGCCATCCGCAGGGCTGCAGTATGATTTCGTTGAGGACCGCGAAAGGCATGCAGCCGGAGCGGTTGTCGGCAAAGTACCAGGCGTCGGGCGGGATGTCGTATTCAGCGCTAATGCGTGCCCCGGTTTCCTGTACGCCGGGGCGGGTGGAGACGTCGGTGACGCGTGACATGACGTGATAGGGCGGCTGGGGCAGGCGCGGCACGCGGCCACCGATGTCGAAACGGTCATACATCGGGCCGAATGCTGCCGAGGGTGGGCCGTTGGCGCAGTCCAGCAGGGCTTGCTGATCGCCCCGGCTTTCGCGCTGCGGGCCGACCCGGATCGGCGCGGCAGAAATGCGCGGCGCCGGCCAGTTGCGGCGCAGCTGGATGCCGAAGCGCGGGCAGTAGAAAACCTTGCGTCCGTCCGAACACGCAAGCAGCGACGCGAAGATACGCGGGGTCTCGCCCGGGATCACTTCGTCGATGAAGACTTCATAGGTGATGTCGTGATCCTTGTCGGGGATCACCTGCCCCCGGCAGACGAACTTCGCCGTTTCGCCCGGGACCGGTTCGAAAACATATCCGTCACGCTCCTGCGTCAGGCCGAGGGCTGCGGCGTAGAATTCAAGTGCCTGTACCGCCGCTTCAGCCATCAGGGTACCGGGCATGCAGGGGTCGTTGTGGAAATGGCCTTCATAGAACCAGGCATCGGTCGCCACGCGCGAATCTGCGCGCAGGTAGCCGCGCCCCCAGGGGCCGCCCGCCGGATCAAATGCCGCAACGCTCTCGAAGAAGTTCAGTTTTCCGGCCGGAAGGTGCGCGGGGAAGGATTGCGCCGCGCAAAGCTCGAACCCCCTGCCGAAACAGGCAAAGGCATCGCCCGAGCGAAACGCGAGGACATCGGCTTGGCTGAACGCACGTTTGGCGCTCGCCCGGGCAATGTCGACCGGGGCGGCGTTCCTGCTTGGCGCAGGAGAGGTTGCGGCGTCCCACGCGATGCCTTTGCCAGAGGCCAGTTCGCCATCGGTGAAGAAGCCGGCCTGTCCCTGGCGCACTGAAAAGGCGGGACGCCCGTTTGCTGTGCAGTCATACTGGAAGAAAAACATCCTTACGCCGGCAAACGTGGCGTGCTGGGTGATCTCGATCTGGAATTTGAGCGTGTCGCCAGCGAGCGGCAGCCCGCCCTCATGAAACGTGATTTCGCAGCCGAGGAGACGGTAGACCCGCTCGCTCTGGTTCTTCAGGTCTGCGCCCATCCACCCGATCAGCGTGAGGTCGGCCTGTCCGCATTCGATCAGCGGGCCAGGGCGGACGCGCCCGTCATGGGTGTACCATCCGTCTGCAGCAATATCGGTTTCGGTCCAGATCACCCCGGCGCCTTCGACGCCCGCTTCAGCATCGATGCCCGTGATCCGGTCTACCAGCAGCAGCGGCGCAGCCGGCAGGCGGACCTGGCGCTCATACTGGTCCTGCGCACGGAACGTGTCACCGAAAAAGGCTGACATCTCTCCGCGCGCCGATGCTTCGACTTCGGCTCGCCCCCAGGCTTTGCCCGTGGGCGGCCGAGGAGAGAGCGCAGTGAGGCCGGACAGGACACCTGCCGGGGGCGGCGCTTTCGCAGGCCTGAAGCCCGGCGACGGCGGGAAGGGGAACTCGCCTGCCGGAGCCGCCTCGCGAACCTGCGCCGCGTATTGAGGCGCAGGAAGCGCGGGGGCATTGGGCAATCCGCCCGGCCCGATTTCGCGCGCGGGAAGCACCGCCGGCGGAAGGTGCGCGGGGCGGGAGACTTTGTAAGGCGCGGCATGGCGCCAGGGGTTGGCGCGGGCCTGATCCAGGCGTGCTGCAATGCGCTCGATCCTGACCGGATAGCCCCGCGCAAAGAGCGTTGCCGCCAGTTCTGCAACCTGGGTCAGCTCGGCGTTCTCCACCCTGTCTGTCGCAACGGCCAGATGCTGTTTTCCGGCGAGTATCTGCGAAATGCTCTGTGTCAGCGTATCGCGGGGGCCGAGTTCGACGAAGGTGCGTACGCCGTCCTCCCATGCCTGGCGGATTGTGGCGGGAAAATCGACCGTGGCGACAGCCTGGCGTGTCAGCATGTCGGCGACGCGCGCCCTGGTGGGCACGTAGGCCGCGTTGATGGCGTTCGCGTAGAGACGGACCTTGCCGGCGCGGAACACGGGCCGCGTGTGGAGTTCGCGCCACTTTTCCTCGAACGGCCTCATGGCGTTGGCATGCACGACAAGGTGCTGGTGCATCAGCGTTCCGGTTCCCGGACCGAGGCGCTGGCAGAGCGCGCGGCAGGCTTCGGCGGGGCCGCCGATCATCAGGTCATCATCGGTATAGATGATCGTGATCTCGACATTCGCAGCCGCAGATATCTCCTCGCGCACCCGCGCCGCCGGCGCGCGGACCCGCCAGTTCGTCCAGTCAGTCGGAACGTTGGGGCCCCAGGCTTCGCCGGCCGTTTCAAAGGCGCCGCCAAGATGACGCTCATACATGGCGGCCGCTTCGATGTCATCGAGCAGGCCGCCCATGTCCTTCCAGAACCCGAAGGCGAAAAGGGCGTTGCTCTCGCCCAGCGAGAGACCGATGGCCGCATCTGGCGACAGTTCCAGAACGTCGCGCAGCAGGATGGCGTGGGCCTGGGTCACCAGTGATACGCCGCAGAGCTGTTCGTACTCGGACAATGACGATTTTGCGAGCAGCGGTGTAATGGCCTGCGCTTTGGGTAAGCTGCCCAGAGCCCTGGCAACTTCCGGGAAAGCCATCAGCAGGCCGCGCCCCATGCGGGGATAGGAGGCCGCCGAGCCTGTGAATGCAAAGGCCAGCTCTCCTTCGGGAGGGCCTTCCCCGTACCAGACACCTGGCGCAGAGGGTGCGGCGTTATTGTCAAATGCGGCTGCTGCGGCGGCGCATTTCTGCGCAAGCTCGTTGCCGTCCCTGCCAAGGACTGCGATGCGCAACTTGCCGCTTCCGCCAGACCTGCCGGCCCTGAGACGGTTAGCGAGGGCGCCGCGGGAGGCCGCCGCCGAGAAAAAGAGATGCGGCACCGGGCGGAGCATGTCCGGCGATACCTGCGGCGAGGCTGGTATCACTGTGACCGCGCAGCCCTGCGCCGAAAGCGTGCCGCCTGCACAGACTGTCACAGGCGGAAGGGACGTGCCGACCGATACTGCGGCGCCGTCGGCATTGAGCGTGTGCGATCTGGCCGAGAGGCTGAGAGAGACAGAGAGTTCGAACAGACCCGAGGCGGCAGCTGTTTCGCCGTAAACGGATGCCAGTGCGGCGCTGGGTGCAGACATCGAAGCGGGAGACCATTCGGCGGCGCCCAGCGTGCCGTAGATCCGGTCGCCGGCCGCGTCCGCGTCCGCCTTGCGTTTCAGGACAATGGCGACAGCGTGATCGGCTGCATCGCTCTCCGGACAGGCTGAGCCTGAGAAGCTCCCGCCTGTGACGATCGCCATGTCAAGCGTGCGCACTGTCAGCGCAGCGATCGCGATATCCAGGGCCGCGAGGCCCGAACTCTCCTCAGCCGCGACAGCAAAGCCCTGGCCCCTGAAGTCCTCGCCCGACGTGATACGGTTGGCCGCCATGTTGGCCATGGCGCCGAGAACATCTGCCGCCGCGAGCGGGGGAGCGACGGCGCCGAGCAGGGCATCGATATCGGTTCGCCCGGCAGCCAGCAGCCCGGCTTTGACACGTTCCCGGATCGGCCACCGCGCGGAGTCGTCCGCGCAGCGAATGCCCGCGAACACGCCGCATTTTTCAGCGGCCGGGCGCGTCACGCCGTCAAGCGCCATCTGCGAGACATCCAGGACGGCGAGGTGGTGAGCCTCCGCGCGCAGGAGGTCTGACGGCGGAATGCGGGCTCTTGCGGGGTCAGCACCGATGAGCTCCGCCTTGCGGACCGGCGTGGCGGGGAAATTCATCAGCCGCCGGATGACGCTGCGCTCGCCCCGGTCCGGCCCCGCCAGAAGGCCGATCCCCACGACGACAATGTCATCTTCCGCGGCGCCGGCCATCGCAGCGTGGCCGTTAACGTAGGCCCGTGCGGGTTCATACGCTTCAAGGATCAGGTGGGAGTTGTTGCCGCCGAATCCAAAGTTGCTGATGGCAGCGCGGCGCGGCGTATCTCCCGTGCGCGCCCATGAACGCGCCTCAGCGACCGGATCAAAGCCGGTATTGGCAAGTGGCCTGATGAGGGGGCCGTCAAGCGGTGTCGGCGCCAGCGTTTCTGCTTCCAGTGAAGCGGTGAGCTTGAGAACGCTTGCAAGGCCGGCCACCGTGATAAGGTGGCCGGTATTGGCTTTGAGGGACCCGATGGCGAGTTCGCGCTGCGTACCAAACACGGCCCCGGCGGACTGGATTTCCACGGCGTCGCCGACCGGCGTTCCCGTGGCGTGGCATTCGAGATAGCCGATCGTTGCGGGGTCAACCCCGGACATCACGTAGGCCCGGCGCATCGCTTCAGCCTGGCCATCGCAATCGGGGGCGAGAAAGCCCTTCCGCTTGCCATCATTGGAGAGGCCAATGCCGCGAATGACGCCGCGAACCGTGTCCGACCTGCGTACATCCGAAAGCCGCTTCAGCACGACAGCCGCGGCGCCTTCAGAGGGGACGAGGCCATCAGCCCCCTGAATGAAGGGCCGCGAACGGCCCGTCGGGCTGAGCGCTTTCAAGGCGTCGAAACCGATGTGCAGGATCAGGTTGTCGGCGGCATTGACGGCGCCGACGAGTGCAATGTCGATATGTCCGGCTGCGAGTTTCCGGCAAGCGATTTCGAGCGCGTAGAGTGAAGACGCGCACGCGGCGTCAAGCGCGAGCGCCGGCCCCCTGGCGTCAATCATCTGCGCGATCAGGCGTGCGGGCATGCCGGAGTTTAATGTATCCGTGAGCGGCCGCGCCGTGCGGCCGCTGCGCCAGACTTCCTCGGCATAGTCGACCTTTGCACGGCTGGGATAGCAAAGGTTTGCGAGGAACACGCCGCGGCGGGAAGGATCGGTCTTTCCGGCTCCGGAGGCAGCCGACCAGGCGTCCCACGCAGCCTGGAGGGGCCAGCGGTGGACGGGGTCAAGCGCCGCCGTGTCGATACCTTTGAGGTGCGCGAGGCCGCCGTGTTCAGATGCGGGCTGATCGACCCGCCCCGAAACGTACTGGCGCCGCTGTCCGGGTGAGGCGCCCAGGCCGAGCTCCTCAGGGGTGACATGCCGGGTGACTACCTTCCTGGTGCGGACAACATTCCACAGCGCCTCAGGCGTTGGTGCACCGGGCAGGACACATGCTTCGGAAACAATGGCGACAGGCTCGAACGGGGTCATGAGGTGGCCCAGGATTCGCCGACAACCAGTTCGGTCTGGTCCGGCGCGCCGCCGAGCAGTTCATTGACGAAGATGCGGGCGCCTTCATCGACGGGAATGAGGGGGATGCCCTGCGCTTCGAAATGACTGGCGAGGGCGCTGTCGACCATGCCACCTGCCCACGGACCCCAGTGAAACACCTTCACCTGCGCCGCATGCAGGGACAGGTCAAGGCTGCGGCCTGCGCTCGCGAGCAGCGCGTTCGCCATGGCATAGTCTGCCTGGCCCCTGTTGCCGAAGAAGGCGGCGGCCGAGGAGAAGAACGCAATGTGGCGAAGCTGAAGCGGATCAATCACCGCGAGGATGTTCATCAGTCCGCCGACCTTCGGTGAGAACACGCGGCGCAGTTCGCTTTCGGTTTTTTCCGCCGCGAGCCTGTCGGCCAGCACGCCCGCGCCGTGGACCCAGCCGGTAATCGCGCCGAACCTTTGTTGCGCGCCGCCGAGGACGTCAGCGACGGCAGCGCTGTCTCCGGCGTCCAGCGGGATATAGGCTGCACTCGCGCCAGCCGCGCGTATCGCCTGCAGGGTTTCCCGGATTTCGGCTCCGGCCAGCAGGTTACGCGCAGTGCGATCGATTGCGGCCGGCGCGACGCGCTGCCCCGTCTGGCGGCTGCGCTCCACCAGCAGGCCGCGCAGTGTTTTCAGGTCATTCGTCAAGGGCAGGGCATCCGGCCAGGGTGTTTCGTCCGACCGTCCGGCAAGCAGGATGGTGCCGCCTGCTGCCCGTGCCAGCTCGACGGCGCAGGCAGCGGTGACGCCGCGCGCGCCGCCGGTGATGAGCCACACCGATGGCTCCGCAACTGGCAGGGAAGATGGCGGCGCAACCGGGGCGCCGGGTTCTGCCGTCAGCAACTCTCCCGATGCCTCTATCACGCCGTCCGCGTGGCCCTGCCGGACACCCTGGGCGACCTGCGCGGCGCCCCCGCCTGGGATCGTCCACGCGAAAGTCTGCGTGCCCGGCCACTCCTTGCGCAAGGTCCGGCTCAGGCCTTCGAGGCCGGAATAAAGGCCGGCGCTCTGCAGCAGGATGATCACCCCGCTGTTGCGGCGCGCGGCCCTGGCCGCCTGCAGTGCGCACCAGTGGCGCTGTTCGTGGGATTGCGAGGTGGTTCCTTCAGTCAGGATGGCGCCGTCGGCGGAGCCTGAGGGCTGCTCCACGCGTCGCACATCATATCCAAGCTCTGACAATGTGCCCGCGATTGCTCCGGCCAGATCGGGGTTGGCATTGGTCACTTCAAGGGATGCACCCGGACGCAGGCGGAAGGCCTCTGCGGATCCGGCATGGCGCCAGACAACCGGGCGTACATCACACCGGTACGGCGCAACGTCAGCCTGGGGCAGATCGGGACGGTGGGAAGCCCATGCCTCCCCGCCATCCCTCAGCCGAAAAAATCGGCAATCTTCCGGATTGTGCGCAGTTCAGCCAGATGTTCCGGGTCGACTTCCGGCAGAGACGGATATCTGTCACGAAGCGACGACAGGATTTCGACCTGTTTGATTGAGTCCACGCCGAGTTCGCCTTCAAGATCCATGTCATCTTCGAGCATGTCCGTCGGATAACCGGTTTTCTCGGCGATCAGCGCACGGATGACGTCAGGAGAAACCAGCAGGCTGGAAGCAGCAGGGGGCGCGGCGCCTGTTGTCTCTGCGCGCGCAGGTGTTGCCGGTGCAGGCGATGAACGGCCACCCGGCGCGGCTGCGTCGATCATCGCCGCGATGGCAGCAATGGTGCGCAGCTCGACAAGCCGCTCTGGCTCGATTTCAGGCAGATGCGGGAGCCGGTCGCGCAGCGAGGACAGGATCTCGACCTGCTTGATCGAGTCGACCCCCAGTTCGCCCTCAAGGTCCATGTCAGCGTCCAGCATGTCAGGCGGATAGCCGGTCTTCTCAGAAACGATTGCGCGCACGATGGCAGCAGAGTCCAGGACCGAAGGGGATGCGCCGGTCGGCGTCTGCGCAGGCTGCGCCAGGACCGGAGCTGGCGCGGCCGGCGCTTTGTCAGGTTCAGCGGCAAAGGCATGCGCGCCGCCGGAGCCGTTGACCTTCGGCCGGGGCGCCTCTGCAGGTGCGGGCGCAGGGGCTGGAGCAGTTGCGGGCGCGAAGACGGGCTGGGGTGCCGGTTGCGGGGCCGCTGCGCGCGCTGCAGCGAGCAGCTGCGGTTCGGTCTGAACTGCGCCCGCCTGGCCGAGCAGGATAGCGGCTGCGTTCAGGTAGGCCTTGTGGCCGTCCGCGATCGCATTGAGATAATTCTGATGCTGGTTTGAAACTTCCTGCCAGATACGTTCCGCCGGCGAAGTGATCTCAACCCGCCCGGCACTTTGTGCGACAGGGCTTGGCGGGGCTGCAACGGGGTGCCGGCCATTCTGATCGGGCATGGGAGGTTCGGTCCTTTGATCGGGCGATGGAGGGTGAGGGGTTGCGGACATCTGCAAGGCTGCAGCTGCATTGGGAGGCGCGCGTCCGGCGGCGCCGTCCTTGGGCGGGTACGGGCGATCATAATTTGCGCCTGTGAGGAAGACGGCGTGCTTCGACGGCGGAGGCTTCGGATTGGGGGCCGGGGCGTGCGCATAGAGTGAGGCAAGGTCGAGTTTGACTCCCGCAGCGGCGAGAGCGCCTATGCTGCCCAGGAACTGGGACACGCCATTGGTGCGCTTGTTGTCGAGCGACAGGACCGTGCAGTCGCGGCTGCCAAGCGTATCGCAGACGAGGCCCGCAACGACATTGCCAGGTCCGACTTCTATGAAGATGCGGACGCCGGCCGCGTACATGGCCTCAACCTGCTCGCGGAACAGAACCGGCGACGCAATTTGAGACGCCAGAGTGCCCGCCAGCTCCCTGGCGCTGGCTTTGTAAGGCTGCGCCGTCGCGTTGGCGTAGACGGGCAGGGAAGGGCGTTTCAGCTTCAACCCCTCGAGCGTGCCGCGGAAGGGCGCCACAGCGGGTTCCACAATCGCGGAATGGAACGCCGCCGCGACCGGCAGGCGGCGCGCCTTGATCCCTTCCTGCATGCACCGTTGCTCGGCTTGCTGAACAGCACTCACGGGGCCGGACAGCACGACCTGACTTGGGCCATTGTCGTTGGCGATGACAAGGTCACCGCCGATTTCCTTCACAAGCGGCGCAATGCGGCTGGCCGGACACTGGACCGCCAGCATCGCGCCTTCGGTCGTATCGGCTGCCTTCGCCATTTCCCGGCCGCGGGCTGCAGCGATGGTCAGTGCGGCGTCGCGGTCAAAGGCACCGGCATAATGCAGCGCCATGATCTCGCCGAAGCTATGGCCACCCGTCATATCGGCTTCGACGCCGAGCCCTTCGAGCAAGGCAAGGTGCGCAAGGGACACGGCGGCAATGCAAGGTTGGGCATGCTGCATCAGGGTCAACCGCTGCTGCTGGTTGCCAAACTCCACCTGGTCGAACGCTGCGGGCGGAAAGGACAGCTTGTGCAACTTCAGCGGGCCGGTCACCGGATGGCTCGCCGCGAAATCCCACAGCGCCCGCGCGGCGGGAAAAGCCATCGCAAGGTCTGACCCCATTCCGGGATACTGGCTGCCCTGCCCGGAGAACAGGAACGCTATTCTGCCTCGGTCCGGCGGCGAAAGCGAAGCCGAGCAGCCCTGAGGCAACGGCGCCTTTCCGAATGTTCCGGTTGTGAGCTGCGCTGCGAGTTTTGCCGCTTTGGCGGACAGATCCTCCGGGCCTGTTGCAACGATGGCTGCACGAGCCAGCGCATGTGACTCGAAACGCGCGTGTGTAGCGCCGGCCTGCCAGGCAAACGCATCTTCTGCTGGCGGAGCCTGTGAGAGTTGCGAAAGTGCATCTGCAAGGCTCATTGCATCAGAAGCACTGAAGAGGAAAAGCTCTGACGGATGCACGCGCGCGGGCCTGGTGGCTGTCGGGCCGGTGTATTCTTCGAGCGTGACGTGAAAGTTCGATCCGCCGAAACCGAACGAACTGACGGATGCGCGGCGCGGCCGTGTGCCTGCAGTAACCCAAGGACGTGCTTCAGTGTTTACATAGAAGCAGGCGCTTTCGCGGATCGCATCGGCCGGCTCTTCGATCTTGATTGTTGGCGGAAGGACCTTGCGGCGAAGGGACTCGACCGCTTTGAGCAGGCTCGCGGCTCCCGCCGCGGCTTTGGTGTGACCGATCTGGGATTTGACGGAGCCGACAGCGCACCACGGGCCGTCTCCTTTGTCCGCCTCTCCGAAAACAATGTGCAGGCCTTCGATCTCTGCCCGGTCACCCGCCCTGGTACCCGTGCCATGCGCTTCAACGAGGTCGACGGTTTCCGGTCCGTATCCAGCCTGTTCATAGGCGCGCCGCAGCGCGCGGGCCTGGCCGGATGGAAGCGGCGTGTAGATCGCGGTTCCCTTGCCGTCTGACCCACCCCCAATGCCGCGAATGACGGCATGGATCTGGTTGCCGTCGTGCTCGGCATCGTCAAGGCGGCGCAGGGCGAGCATGCCGATGCCTTCGCCGAGCATGGTGCCGTCCGACTTGTTCGAGAACGGACGGCAGTCGCCGGTCGGCGACAAGGCGGGCGTCTTCGAAAAGCACATGAACATCAGGATGTCATTGAGCGCGTCGACACCGCCTGTGAGAACCATGTCGGAATCGCCAGCGCGAAGCTCATGCATCGCTATTTGCAAGGCGGAAAGGCTGGAGGCGCAAGCGGCGTCGGTCACGTAGTTGCTGCCGCCCAGATCGAGACGGTTTGCGATCCGGCCGGCGACGACGTTTCCGAGAAGGCCCGGAAAAGTGCTTTCCTTCCACTCGGCATAATGGCTCTCGATGCGTGTCGCAATGGCCTGGACGTCGGGTTCAGCAAGCCCATACTGACGCAGTCCGTTCACCCATGTGGGCCGCTGGAGCCGCCCGGCCATATGTGCCGTCAGTTCGGTAGCCGAGGCGACGCCAAGGATCACGCTCGTGCGCGAACGGTCGATCTTGCCGCCGCTGTCGCGCTCGGCGTCGTCCAGCGTCATCTTGGCGGCGACAAGTGCCAGCAGCTGGGCCGTGTCAGTCGTCTGCAATTGCGCGGGCGGTATGCCGAAAGCGAGCGGATCAAAAGCTACAGGCGAGAGAAAGCCGCCGCGGCGGCCATATGTCCTGTCCCTGGTGAGGGGGTTTGCGTCATAATAGTCGTCGATCAGCCAGTGGGTTTCCGGCGTGTCACTGATCAGGTCTCTCGCCTCGACAATGTCGCGCCAGAAACCGGTTGTGTCCCCGCGGCCCGGAAAGATGGCGCCCATGCCGACGACGGCAATCGGATCGGCAACGCGCCTGGAACGGATGGGAGGGCGCTGAGTCATGGCTTACTCGAACAGGCGGGGGGTATAGGAGAACAGTTGCGGCGCTACAGCGATTCCGGCGGACCGGAGTTGCCCGGCGCGGGAGATGCGTGCTGCACCCTCAAGCAGGTTCAGGGCGATCTGGCGCACTGTGCGCGCTTCCACGGGCTCCAGCGCCGTGCCGGCGACCCACTCGTTGAACGCGCCCATCGCCGGACCGCACCAGATCTGGTAATCGGCCGTCCGCCGGGGATCGCCTTCGCGTGCCCATTGCGCGCCCTGGAAAAGGTAGCGCCGCGCGACAAGCGCAAGACGCTTGTTGCCGTCGCTTTCGGCCTTCTTCGCCTCAGCCGGGTTGACCCGCCGGATATAGGACTGCGTCTCGCCCCAGGCCGCTTCGAAGGGCTCTCCAAGCACATCGTCGATCCATTTCCGGTCCGGCGCGGGCAGCGTCTCATAGCTCGCGCCGCTGCGGTAAAAGCCGTGCAGCTTTCTGCCGCGCATCGCGAACAGCGTTCCCCGCTTGAGCACCTGAACTTCAACGCCTTGTTCAAACATGTCGGCCGCCGGCGCCATCGCGACGTCTGCCGGGCCGGCTTTCGCGAGCAGTTTCCGGCCAGCCTCCGAAAGACCGGACTCGACGGCGCTCTGATTGATCGATCCCGTAAGCACGTAGGCGGCGCCCATCTGGAAGGCTGCCGCGACCGCTGAAGGCGTTGCAATCCCTCCGGCGAGCCCGATACGGATCATGCTTTCATCATACCCGTGGAGCGCACAGACGCGGGCGCGCGCGGCGCTGAGCGAACTGAAAAGGACCGAAGCCGGCCGGTTGTCCGTGTGGCCGCCAGAGTCAGCTTCTGCGGTGATCTCGGCTGCGACCGGGACCTTCGCGGCGAGGTCGGCCTGGAGCTGGGAAATCTTTCCCGCCGCGACCAGTTCCCGAAGCATTTTCTCCGGAGCAGGCGACATGAAAGGCTCTGCGACTTCCGCCCTGGACACCTTGGCAAACACGTGATTGCGCCGCTTGATGGTCCCGTCCGAACCGCGTTCGAGCCCGAGCGCGGTGTATCTCACCACGTCAGGGGTCAGGCGCATGAACGCCGATGCCGAGACGCGCCGCACGCCTTCCGCAAGGAACAGGTCGACGATTGCCGCTTCCTGCCCCGGCTCCTGCGGCGAATGGATCAGGTTGGCGCCCCACGCCGCCCTATCGGGCCCCAGAGCGGCCTGGATCTGTTTGACACCGGCCCTGATCTCGGCCAGCGGCAGGCCAGCGCTTCCATAGAAACCCAGACACCCCGCACGAACGGCTTCGATCACCATGCGCGGCGTCGCGATGCCCCGCGCCATCTCGCCGACAACATAGCAGAAACGCGCCGGATGCTCAGCCAGCAAAGCGCGGTCGCCCAGCCACTCGGGATAGATACCGGGCAGGCAAGAAGCCTGCGGATCAGCGGGGCGGCCGCCGCCGACCGTGACGATCGAAGGAACCTGCGCCGCATCGTAGGCGAGCCAGACTGCGGCGCGCGGAGTTTCTACGGCTCTCTTCAAGAGACCTTGCACGCGATGTTTGCCCTTCTGGCCCGGCCCCGTTCCGGATACCGCTCTCCCGCTGCACTAAAGGCTGCATCGGACTAAGGCTCAACTGGAAATACCAGATTTAGATGAAACATTATCGGGCGCTCGAACAGAGCACAACTTCTGATCGTAATCTGGCGACTAGGCCGCAGGTAAATTTCGCCCTCGCGCATTATAGGCGTGCCGGAGCCGCGAGCTTGCAATGTTGAAGGCTCAGGCCTAGAGCGGACTTGTCACTGGGGAGTAGCCAGTCGTCCGCAAGGACGAGCCACCGTGTCAACATGCTCGGCCGGGAGGCCGTGGTGCAGTGGAAGCGGGTAACCGTTTGGGCGAGACCAATGGCATCATTTCTCCGCCCAAGGCCGGGCGGCGAGAATGATGTCACTTGGATCTGCAACGCCGCCCGGCCTGGAGACTGCCACATGGAAGCTTTGTTCACGTCCACAGCCGTCGTGGCTCTCGCCGAAATCGGCGACAAGACCCAGCTGCTGGCGATCATCCTCGCCGCCCGTTTCAAGAAACCGCTGGCTATTATTGCAGGCATATTCGCCGCGACGATTGCCAACCACTTCCTGGCCGCCCTCGTCGGTGCGCAGGTGGCCTCGATCCTCGACGGCCAGTGGTTGCGCTATCTGGTCGCCGCCTCCTTCGTTGCGATGGCCGCCTGGACGCTTATCCCGGACAAGCTGGACGACGACCCGGAACCAGAACCGGCACGGTTCGGGGCCTTTGCCGCGACCACGATTGCCTTCTTCCTGGTCGAGATGGGCGATAAGACCCAGATCGCGACGATCGCGCTCGGCGCCCGGTTTCATGATGTCCTGGCGGTCACCATGGGCACCACACTGGGCATGATGATCGCCAACGTGCCGGCAGTTTTTCTCGGCAGCCAATTGCTGAAGCGCGTGCCGCTCAGAATTATCCGCTGGATCGCGGCCGGTCTGTTTCTGGCAATTGGCTTGTGGGTACTGGCTCAGACTACCGGACAGTTTGGTTAGATCGGGCAGAGGAGGAGCCAGCAGATTTCCGGGTATGATCTCAGGCACATCCACGATCGACCGTGGCCGGGCTGTTTCCAGGTTCTGCGAGAAAGAGCCGCTGAATAGTCAAAGCTCATGGCGAATGGCATCCGCAATCGTGCTTTGTGCCCGAAGGTTTGCGAGGGCGCGCTTGTGCCTACGGGCCGCGCGTATGCTCCATCCACACAATACTACGGAGGCAGCCGCCGCGATCCAGATGGCAGCCGGATGGCTCTGAACGCCAACGTTCGGCAGCACTCCAGCCTTTCCAAGGCCAAGCCCTATGACAAGGCCCAGCGGCCCGCCCATATAACCCAGTCGCGCAAGGAAAAGGCCGGTTTGGGAACGCCGCTGCACGAACGAGCGGTAGGCCTCGACCGTATCTGCCTGCATCCGCCACACTTTTCGCCTGAGTTGTATCGTGATCGCGGGCCATGCGATGGCGAAAACTGCCAGCCCGATGAAGATGGTTTGCGCGACACCTTCCGCCCGTGAGGCCCATACGGCGAAAACGCCGCTCATCGCCAAAGAGACGAGCGCTTCAAGCCATGTTTCCCGCCGCAACACCCGCTGTTCCTGACGTACCTGCGCCCGCAACTGGTTGACCGAAAGGTCGCCGACAGGGGCGGCCCGCCAGGCCGCACGCATCGCCTCAAGCTGGTCGTCAATGTCCATCATTCTGGATCCATCACCTTGCGCAGCATGTCGCGCAGCCGCGTGACGCGCGTGAAGACCGCACCTTCACTGATGCCGAGTGTCTCAGCTATCTCGCGGGCCGAAAAATCATCGAGATAGAGGGTTGCCACCTCCCGCATGCCATGTGGCAGCCGGGACACCGCCACCTGCAACCGTCGGCCCAGATCTGCGCGAACGACCGCGTCGTCAGCCGCTTCGGCTTCATCCTGAACCGTGTCTGAGATCTGGTCGTGCTTGGGTGCGCGGATGGCCCGCCGCACATGGCTAACACAGACATTGTGCGTCACCCGCGCCACGAATGTCCGCAAGGAGCAATCCTGACGCCAGGACGGCGCTGCGCGCCAGAGCGCGAGGGCCACTTCCTGCCGCAGGTCATCCCGGCACGCCGGATTGCTTTCCATGCCAGCAATGATCCGGTCGATCATTGCGGCATGCTCGGCAAGCACCTGGTCGAAGATGTCCGACACACCCGATGTCACGCCAGAGGCTTGGACAACTGCTCGGCGCGCCCGGCGCTGGCGCGCAGGAAGGCTGCCGCCACGCGAAGGGAGAGCCACCAGATCGGCAAGAACAGCAGGCAGATCAATATCCAGTATACAAGAGGCCCCTGGACAAACGTAAAAATGGCTGAGGCGACTGGCGTTACGATATCTGGTAGCCCGAAGAAGATCAGGGTGTTGTTGAAAGATGCGAAAGCCTTGAAGAGAAGCATGCCGGGCGCCAAGGCAAGATAGTGGAATGCAGACTTTGGCACATTCCGCTCCGAAAAGGGGTTCAGGTAGATCCAGTTGAACATCGCACGTGCAGGCTGGGAGATGTAACGCTGGTCAATACGCCGGCGATTTCGCCAAGCCCAGGTAAGCATGAAGCTTGTAAATGCGAGCATAGCAGCATTGACCGCAAAAAATTGCACGGTCTTGAGACCACCGTCCCCGGTCGCCATCGTATGGTTGAATTCATAAGCGCCTGCCGCGACACCCAGAAGCGTGGATGCGAAGTCCGTAACGGTCAGCGCGATGAAGCCAGCGATATAAGCCCAAAACCATTTTTTCATCGGAACCTCCTGCTGAAGCCCCAATAGTCGCTGCCCGGGGAAAAACCTTTCATCGTGCCGGAACCTAATCCCGGCCAGGGCCCGGACTCGTACTGGGCCTTTCAACTTGACCGGGGCGGGATGACGGGCCCGGCGCCGCGGTCCTCCAGCCACTCGCGAAGCTTCTGGGTGTCATATCCTTTGTCAGCGACGAGATGTGCGGTCGGCGGAAGGGCCGTCAGGCACGTCTTTGCTACTTTGCAATCATGCACGTTTCCGGGCTTCAGCATCAGGACGAGCGGGCCGCCGTGTCCATTGCAGACGGAGTGGAGCTTTGTGTTGCGGCCGCCTTTGGAGACGCCGGTACCATGCGCCAAGCCCCCTGTATCATCCCGCTGGCAATCCGGAAGCGTAACGGGCGGCCAGAGATCCTGCCACCGACAGATCCTGCCGCATCAAACGATGCCGCGGTGGAGACCCATGTGCTGCGCGCCGTCGCCAATGCATGGAGCTGGCAGCGCAAGCTCGAGGCCGGGCAGGCGAGCACCAATCTCGACCTGGCCCGCACCCAGGAGATCTCCGACCGCTACATCGGCCGGATGATCAAGCTGGCCTATCTGGCCCCGTCGGCTGTCGAGAAACTGCTGCTGCAGCGGAGCCTATTAACGGTGTCGATCAAGGACCTGATGGCCATTGCCGACCCGCCGTGGGCAGAGCAGGTTTCCGCCGCCTTCGGCTCGTGAGATGTGCCAATCGGCGTCCAACCGCCCCCCCCTATCGGCGCGCCGAGAGCAAATGCAAGTCAGGAGCCGCTTACGCCTGCGCACGTGTCAGGACGGCAGCCAAGCACGGGTCGGATGCTCCTCTACAACAAGTCGTTGGTGGATCGTGCCGGTTACAGGAGCCGACATGAAGGCGAGCCAATGCAACAGAAGGAAAGGGGCCTTTCGAGCCGCTGCCTTCTGCGCGGCCTACGCACGCTCTGGTGATAAACCGATACCCGCTCCGGCCCGGCCGGGCGATCGGCCGTTGTGGAGAGAGCGACTGGCACGAGTCAGATGCGCCTGTGCGACAGTCGTTGGCCTTTAGGAGCCGCACGCAAACAGCCAGTTGGATGGCAACGTATCCTAATGCCAGACTTGACTATCAAAGGACCAGGCTCTCGAAGTGAATGAGGGACGCCAGGGGCTCAGGTCGCTCGGTCTTGAAGTTCGGCGGGCAGTTCGGTGAGGCCGCCCACGTCCAGGACCGGTGAGGCGTCGATGTCTCCGGCGCCGAGCAGGGCGACAAGCCGTGTAAGCGCAGCGTTTATGTAAGCTTGTTCCCAGGCCGGCAGCTGCGTGAAGCGGCTGCCGAATTCTATCTGAAGCAGGTCCGGCGCGTCGGCAAGGACGCGCCGGCCGTCCTGTGTGATCTGCACACGAATGGTCCGGCGATCTTCGTCGCCGCGGGTCCGCTGAACGAGGCCGCGCTCCTGGAGCCGGTCCAGCAAGATCGACATCGTGGCCTGCTTGAGACCGGCGGACCGGGCAAGTTCTCCCGGCTGGGCGCTCTCGCGGGCGGAAAGTTCCTTCAGGACAATCACCTGGGAAGGCGTGAGGCCGTTGTTGCGCGCCAGTGTGCGGGCCTGCGCTTCGACGACCTTGAGGATGCGGCGCAGCGCGATCAGCGCCTGCTCGGACGCGTTCGGCAGCGAATCGGAAGCGGGAGGATTGGATGTTGGCATGCCCCAGATCTAATCGAACTGGATTTAAGATCAAATAATTAGATCATCTAAAAGTATCCAGTTTTCAGCGGGCTAGCGGGAACATAGGCGCTTGATAAAGGCTTATCAAAGCTGCGTGAAGTTTGACTTCGAAGGCGCGATATTACTTAGATCGTCAAAATAAAAAGAAGGAGACTTCATGCCCAGTGATGCCGCCACAGCCTCAGCCGCAGAATCGGTTCCCGACCGAAGTCAGAGGACACAGACCGCGGAAGTCCAAATTGCCGTGCCGGTGGCTGAGGATGCCGCCGAGGTACATGCCCTGATCGCCGCCTGTCCGCCGCTCGACGGCAACTCGCTTTATGCGAACCTCATCCAGTGTACCCACTTTGCGCAAAGCTGCGCCGTGGCGCGCTCGGGCGGAAAAGTGGTGGGCTGGATATCCGGGCACCGTCTACCGGCCGACCGCAGCACATACTTCCTGTGGCAGGTCGCCGTGCATCCGCAGGCGCGCGGCACCGGTCTGGCGCGCCGGATGCTGGCCGACATTCTCGCCCGCGCCGACCAGTCCGGCATCGTGCAGATGCAGACCTCCATCACACGGACAAACGAGGCCTCCTGGGCGCTGTTCCAGAGCATAGCGGGCTGGCTGAGCGCGCCCCTGCGGGAAGAGTCCTGGTTTGACCGAGAGCGGCATTTCAGGGGGCAGAACGACTCCGAGTTCCTCGTCACCATCGGCCCTTTTGCGATGACCGGACAAGCAGCCTGACACCGCAAGAAGGCAAATCCAGAAAATCCACGACACAAGGGAGCCATCCATGGCTTACGAACACAATTCAGGGCCTGCCGGCATTTTCGAACGCCGTGAATCCCGGGTGCGCAGCTATTGCCGGGCTTTCCCGGCCATCTTTCGCTCGGCGCTTGGCGCCGAGATGGTGGCCGATGACGGGCAGCGCTACATCGACTTCCTGTCCGGCTGTTCGACGCTGAACTACGGGCACAACCATCCCGAACTGAAGCGCGCGCTGATCGAGTACATTTCTGCCGATGGGGTCGCGCACGGACTCGACATGCATACTGAAGCGAAGGCGCGCTTTCTGGAAGCCTTCGAGCGCCACATCCTGCTTCCCCGGAAGATGGACTATTGCGCGATGTTTCCCGGACCGACCGGCGCCAACGCCGTTGAGGCCGCGATGAAGACCGCCCGGAAAGTCACGGGACGGACGAATGTGATTGCGTTCACGAACGGGTTTCACGGCATGACGCTGGGCGCGTTGTCGCTGACCGGAAATTCCGGCAAGCGCGGCGGCGCGGGCATTCCGCTGACCGGTGTCTCGCACGAGCCGTACTGCGGATATTTCGGCGATGACGCGGATACGGCAGATCAACTCGACCAGCGCCTGTCGGACCCGTCCTCGGGCATCGACAAGCCGGCCGCGATCATAGCCGAGACGGTACAGGGCGAGGGCGGATTGAACGTCGCCTCCGACGTCTGGCTCCGGCAGATCGAACGCATTGCGCGCAAGCACGGCGCGCTCCTGATCATCGACGATATCCAGGCCGGCATCGGCCGGACCGGCGGCTTCTTCAGCTTCGAGCGCGCCGGGATCCGCCCGGATATCGTGACGCTCGCAAAGTCCCTGTCCGGTTTCGGGCTGCCGCTGGCGCTGACCCTGATCCGTCCGGAGTTCGACCAATGGAAGCCCGGCGAGCACAACGGCACCTTCCGTGGCAACAACCATGCCTTCGTCACGGCAACGCGGGCGCTTGAGCTGTTCTGGGCCGACGACCGGTTCGAACGGGAGACAGCGCAAAAGGCGGCGCGTCTGCGCAACACGCTGGAACGGATTGCAAAATCCAGTCCGCTGGCATTGCAGGTCAAAGGCCGGGGCATGATGTCCGGCATCGAGATGCAAAGCGGTGACATCGCCGCAGAGGTCTGCAGCGAGTGTTTCAGCGAGGGCCTGATCATCGAAACCAGCGGCAGCCATGACGAAGTCGTCAAGATACTTGCGCCGTTGAACATTCCGGACGCCGAGCTTGATGCCGGCCTCGCCATCCTGGCGGATGCTGTTTGCGCTGTGACTGCGCGCCGCAAGACGTCCGTTGCTTGAAGGAGATCTGAAAATGATTGTACGAGACCTTGCCAAGGAAAGCCTGACGCCGCGCCGCGTCGACAGCGACGGGTGGACGTCTGTCCGCCTGCTGCTGAAGGACGACGCAATGGGCTTTTCGTTTCACATCACGACGATCCATGCAGGCGCCGAACTGCGCATGCACTACAAGAACCATCTTGAGAGCGTCTTCTGCATGGAAGGCACCGGGTCGATCGAAGACCTTGCGACGGGCGAGCGCCATGCCATTCGCCCGGGCGTAATGTATGCGCTCAATGCGAACGACCAGCATGTGCTGCGGGCTGATGCGTCTGGCCCAATGGTGATGGCCTGCGTGTTCAACCCGCCGGTCACCGGCAAGGAAGTGCACGGGCCGGACGGTGCCTATCCGGCCGAGGCGGCCCTGCCGGAATCGGCATGAGGAGCGCTGCGATGAAGGGCGAACTCATTCAGGATGTCTACCCGTCGCGCCGCAACCCCAAGCCGGACTGGCTGGAGCGGCGAGACCCTGTGCTTCACGGTTCGGACGGCAAAGCGCCGCCGATCGATCAGGCCTGCATTGACCAGTTTGTGCGCGATGGATTTTCCGTGCTCGAGGACGTGTTCACCGAGGCAGAGGTCAAAGGCTTTGCCGCGGAAGCCAGGTCGCTCCGGGGGAGCGACGGGCTGATCCCCGAGACGATCATTTCCGAGCGGGGCGAAACAGGCGCCGACGCTGTCCGGTCTGTCTTTGCGCCGCATCAGCAGTCGAAATTGTTTTCGCGGTTGGCAGAAGACTCCCGGCTGGCCGGTGTCGCGCGGTACATTCTCGATGACGAGGTGTACATTCACCAGTCGCGGATCAACTACAAACCCGCGTTTCGCGGGAAGGACTTCTACTGGCACTCGGACTTCGAGACGTGGCATATGGAAGACGGGATGCCGCGCATGCGCGCCTTGTCCATTTCCGTCATGCTGACGGACAACCATCCGCAGTCCGGGCCCACGATGTTCATGCCCGGCAGCCATAAGGCCTTTGTAACCTGCGTGGGTGAGACTCCCGAGGACCACTACCGCCAATCACTCAGGAAGCAGGACTACGGCATTCCGGATACGGACAGCCTCTCCCGGCTGGCGGCGAAAGGGGGCGTGGTTACGCCCGCGCCCAAAGCTGGATCGGTGGTGATTTTCGATTGCAACACGATGCACGGATCCAACAGTAACATCACGCCGTTCGAGCGCATCAATGCATTTTTCGTATTCAACGCCTGGAGCAACCGGCTGGTCGAGCCATTCGGGAAGACACGCCCGCGACCTGAATTCGTGGCGCATCGCCAGGTGAAGTCTCCGATCAAGCCGGCGAAAGCCTTGCCGCCCTATCCGCTGGGAGGGCGATGACATGAAACGGACAGTCGAAAAGATTGGCGGTACATCGATTGCCGACACCGAGACCGTTGTTTCCAATGTGCTGATCGGAAACCGTCACGGCAGGGAGCTTTACAACCGCGTGTTTGTCGTTTCGGCCTATTCCGGAATGACCGACCTGCTGCTTGAGCACAAGAAATCCGGAAGTCCCGGCGTGTTCAGCCTGTTTGCCGGCGCGGGCAACAAATGGGCATGGACGGAGGCGCTGTCGTCCGTGGCTATCGCGATGCAGGCGCGGAATGCGGAGATCTTTGATATACAGGCCGATCGGGACACAGCCGATAATTTCATCCTGGAGCGCATCGAGGAAAGCCGCAACTGCCTGATCGACCTTCACCGGCTGTGCGCCTATGGCCAGTTTCGACTGGATGAAAACCTTGCGACCGTGAGGGAAGTCCTTTCATCGATCGGCGAAGCGCATTCCGCTTTCAATACGGCGCTCTTGCTCCGCCAGAAAGGTGTTGCGGCTACCTGCGTCGACCTGACAGGCTGGAGAGACGGGCGTGCGCTGACGCTGGAAGAGCGCATGAGCGAAGCCCTGGACGGGATCGATATATCAGAGGAGCTTCCGATCGTCACGGGCTATGCCAGTTGCCCCGAAGGTCTCGTACGCCAGTATGGGAGGGGGTATACAGAAGTTACCTTCGCCCGCCTTGCGGCACTGCTGGGCGCGGATGAGGCGATCATCCACAAGGAATTCCACCTGTCGAGCGCGGATCCGAACCTTGTCGGGCAAGATAAGGTCCGGAAGATCGGGTCGACCAATTATGATGTGGCGGACCAACTTTCGAACATGGGCATGGAAGCTGTGCATCCGAAAGCCGCCCAGACGCTTCGGCAGTCGGGCATACCGCTCCGTGTAAAAAACACGTTCGACCCCCTGGACGAAGGCACTGTGATCTCTGCGAGCTATGCTCCGGAAGCGCCGCGGGCAGACATCGTGACCGGCATGAAGGGCATCTTTGCGCTGGAAGTGTTTGATCAGGACATGGTGGGGGAGAAAGGCTACGACGCCGCCGTGCTCGACGCGCTCACGCGGCATGCCATTCGTATCGTTTCGAAATGCTCCAATGCCAATACGATCACACACTATGTCGATGGATCGCGGAAGTCATTGAAGCGCGCCACCGCCGATATAGAAAGCACACTCAAGGGCGCGCAGGTTGCGGTCAGCCGGGTTGCAATCGTTTCAGTAATCGGCGCCGACATCGATGTGCCGGGTATCACTGCGCGCGCCCTCGGTGCGTTGCATGAAGCTGGCGTGTCGCTGGCAGGTCTCCAGCAGGTTTCCAGGAAGACCGACATACAGGCGGTCATTGCCGAGGGCGATTTCGAACTGGCGATATGCGCATTGCACAAGGCCCTGATTGAGGAAGACTTTTGCGCAAGCCTTCAGGAGCGGCGCCTGCAGCCGGCGGCGTGATGCTGGCGCCGGGCAAGCTGTGGGTGCTACCATCCGAGTACCGAGGATTGACTGTCTACCGGAATATTCTGGTCCTCGTTGCCGCCCTAACCCTGCTTCAGGGCGCCATGGCCGCCCTCGCCGTTGTGACCTCTCTGAAGCTGCTCGCAGGCGGCGTCTCAGGAGCTGGAATCGGCCTTGTCGCCTCTGCCTATTCGGCCGGATTTCTTGGCGGCACGTTGATCGCGCCGATGAAGATCGGCCGGATCGGTCATATCCGGGCCTTCACCCTGCTCGGCGGTGTTTGCGCGCTGGTCGCGCTCCTGTTGCCGTTGGCGGGCCATGCGGTCGCGCTGTGGGCCTTGCTGCTCGCTGCAGCCGGTCTGGGGGCAGCAGGGATCCTGACGGCGGGTGAAAGCTGGATCGCCAATACTGCGCCGGCGCATCAGCACGGCGCTATCCTCGGCTTCTATCACATGGTTTCAAAGACAGGTGCGATCGCAGCGCCCTTCGTTGTCGCCGCTGCGCTCAGCGGGCTGGGCGCGTTCATGATCGTCACCGGATTGTTTGTTGCCGCGCTGTTGCCCGTTGCGGCGACCAATCGCAGTCAGCCGGCAGTGGTGAGCGCGAAGCCGTTCGGTCCCATGCGTATAGTCAGGCTCGCGCCGGCGTCGGCTTTCGCCGCCCTGTGCGCCGGCGCGGTAAACAATTCCATCGCGCAGCTCTACCCGATCTTTGCAGCCAGCGTTTCGCCGGAAAATGTCGGCGCGTTGTCGGTGCAACTCACCGGCGCAATCCTGGCGGGCGCGATGATTGGACTGTGGCCGATCGGTCTGGTGTCTGACCTGCTGGACCGGCGCCTTGTGATCGCCGCCGCAGCCGCTATCGGCGCGGCAGCGGCAACCGGTCTCGTCATTGCGTCGGCAGGTTCTGAAAAAGCCGTCATCCTGCTGCTCGCGGGCTCATTCGGTGCAGGCTCGCTCAGCTATTACGGCGTCGCCGTAGCCAATGCTGCAGTTCGTCCGTGCACGCATGATTTCACGCCGATGATGGTGGGCATCCTCGTCATATGGGGCATAGGTTCGGTTCTCGGGCCACCTGTTGCGGGTGTCTTTTTGATACTTGTGCCGGGCGGTGCCGGATTGTTCGTGTTTGCCGCGCTAGCGCTGGCAGTCCTTTGCGCGCTGTGCCTGTCGCTCATCGCGATCGCACCGCCGGCACCAGATGAAGAGCGCGAGCCGTTCAGCGTTTCCCCTGCGACCAGTCTGGCCATCGCCGAGCTGGATCCGCGCGGAGAAGAAATCCAGTCCGATCTGTTTTCCGGCCATGTGCAAAACGTCCAGCAGGAGACCGCCTGATGCTGACAGCAATTAGCTTCGTCCTTATCCTCACCATCTTCCTGGTGATCGGGCTCGCGTCGGCCCGAAAGGCGACCGGAAGCCGTGCGGACTATTATCTCGCCAGCCGAAGCGTGCGTCCCTGGCTCGTGGGACTTTCGGCGGTGGCCACGAACAATTCGGGCTACATGTTCATCGGCGTGATCGGGTTCACCTATGAAACCGGTCTCGCCGCCATCTGGTTGATGTTCGGTTGGATACTGGGCGACTTCATCGGGTCAACATTCATTCACCGCCGTCTGCGGCAAGCGACAGCCTCGACGGGTGAAGCCTCCTTTGCGTCGGTGGTCGCGCGTTGGCATGGGGAGACGTTTGGCGTCTGGCGCCGCATTGCCGCGATCATCATGGTCGTCTTCCTCGTTGCCTACGCCGGCGCGCAGATTTCAGCCGGGGGCAAGGCGCTCCAAGGCGTGCTTGGAATTGATCCTCGGGCGGGCGCCGTCGCCGTCGCGGCAATGGTGCTGGTCTATTCGATTGTCGGCGGCATTCGGGCATCGATCTGGACGGATGGTGCGCAGGCGATTGCGATGATGGGCGCGATGACGGTCTTGTTCGTGGCAGGCATTGCCGGGCTCGGAGGCGCGGGAGGGGTGATCGAGGCCTGGCAGAGCGTCCCGGGCTTTCTTGACCTCTTTCCGGACGATCTGCTTGTGCCTGGATTGGCGGGTATGGGCCTTTTTATCCTGGGTTGGCTGTTTGCCGGCTTCTCCGTAGTCGGACAACCCCATATCATGGTCCGGTTCATGGCTCTGGATGATGACCGCAACATGGAGCGGGCGCGCGCCTGGTATTATAGCTACTTTACGATCTTCTATTTGCTGGCCACGGGGGTCGGGATGCTGTCACGGATCTACCTGCCGGACCTTACTGGGCTGGACCGGGAGCTCGCCCTGCCGATGATGGCCGTGGAATTGCTGCCGCCTGTACTGGTCGGGCTCATCCTCGCGGGAATTTTCGCTGCAACCATGTCCACAGCGGACTCGCTCGTGCTGTCGAGTTCGGCGGCGGTCACCCACGACCTTGCGCCGCAACGCCTCGAGACCACTTTCATGCTCAAGCTAACAACGGCAATAGCTGTCGCGGTAGCGCTCGTTCTCGCCCTGTCGGAGAGCCGCAGCGTGTTCAGTCTGGTCATCCTTGCCTGGTCCACACTTGCGGCCGCTTTTGCGCCGCTTCTGACCCTCTACGCCCTGCGCAGGCGCGTATCGGAGACAACCGCTGTCGGCATGCTCCTCTTGGGTGTCGCAATAGCCTTGTTCTGGCGTTTCGGCCTCGGCTGGCATGAGAGTTTCTACGAAGGACTGCCGGGAATAGCCGTTCCACTGGTGATCGGATTCGTGTTGTCAAAACCTGAACTGCAAACTCCTGACGCTCAGTGAAGAGCAATCGGACTTGCCGAACGAGGACAATTTTGAGCTCGCGTTGTTTCTGCGATGGTCTGTGACGTGAGCTCCGATTAGTCCCGCATTCAAGTCGAGAATGCGATCGTGTCCCAGCCCATGGTG